>Ga0210059_1012574_pt1 | contig 12765 bp, 9 predicted proteins | sample Ectturendosymbi2_FD_188042 | JGI IMG/M metagenome (GOLD analysis project Ga0210059, IMG submission 188042) | Ecteinascidia turbinata endosymbiont from Florida, USA - Sample 2 (SPAdes) (version 2) | ecosystem: Host-associated > Tunicates > Ascidians > Unclassified | place: Key West, Florida...
AGTACTTTTAAAAGGTGCCAGCAATGCGTTCCTTGCCTTTATTACATATTCTCCTACGTATAATACTTCGACCGGGTTTCGTGAAACCTATTTCATATTTTTCAACCATTTTTTCTTTTCGGTTGCGAAAGTCAGTAACACCAATTCTATTGCGCCGTAGTAAGTTTTAAACAAAGCAAAATAAATGAAGATTTTTTCTTGTTTTCAAAGATACGAAAGAATCATATTGTTGAGGAGAAAATGACTGCCAGAGAGGTTACGACTTTTTACTGCAATTCATAATAATAGGCCAGTAGCGTATGGGGGGCCCCACGTGAAATTTCGGGGGGGGCCTCACTTACCCTTGCCACGGCACTGGTTTCGCCTTGTGTAGTGAGTTATAAGTGAAAGCGAGGCAGTGTGAGTGCGACTGTGCATGCCGCATTGTGCAGACCTTGCACTTTGCAGGCCAAGCCGTTGTGCGTGTGCGTATACCTGTTTATGGGTGCTGTATGGCTTATGAAGTTGTAGTACACCATAGGGTTGGTATGGCTTGTGACAATCTATGTGGTTGATATCGCGTGCAACCAAATATACTCTTCATATTGTTATCCTACTAATATTGCTAACTGCCTGTGTTACTTCAGTGTTCACAATTCTTTTTATGTTGCCACTATATATATGTCTTCAACAAACTCTGTGCCGAGTGGTGCTTACACTTGGGCAAATTAATTAAGTTAACTTTTGTAAATTAAGTGTTTCTACATTTCCAATTCACCTTTAGAAGTTAAGTGTTTCTTCTTCATTTCCCTGGAAACATGCCATGCCTGTAGTTTTTAACTGTGAGATTTTGTAGCGACACACAACTAGTTTCTACCCAGCTGTGCCTATGCATTCAAGCAGGCCCGTAGCCACGGGGGGCCTTCAAGGGCAGTTCCCCCCAAATTTCTTTTGTACCTCCCCAAATTTTGTTGCGCCCAGAAAAATTTGTTTTAAACATATAGCAAAAGCAAAAATCTTGGCCCCTAAAAATGTATCGTGCCCCACCAAATACTGAAACCTGGCTACGGGCCTGCATTCAAGTGTTAGCCTATTTATGTCTTATGTCCACAATCCCTGTGCTTTTTTATGAAGTGGCCATTCATTTAGCAGTATGTGTCTTGTTATTGCAGGGGTTGCCAATCAGTCAGAGACCAAGAGCCACATTTCTTACTGTGTTACAGCAAAGAGCCACATCATACACATGATGGGCACACATGAACGTAACCCCATCGCTTCCTCACTCACACACGTACTTTTGCTTAGCTAGATTTATTGTAAATATCACACACCACCAACATGAAAATGACAGAACTTTACAAGCCATTTACTCTTATGCTTGTTATTTAGTGCGACTTCTGCCTTAAGAGCCGCATGAAACTGAGCAATGAGCCGCATGCGGCTCGCGAGCCGCGGGTTGGTCACCCCAGACAGTGTTATTGTATTCGGTGGCAGTGCAAAATGAAAATGAACTTGTACAGTGTTTGAATGCATTTCGACTTGTTACAGTAAACTGCAAGCTCTGTTTTTGAAGTGTTCAAAATTTAAGTGATGATGCTGAAGTAGCTGTTGATTTTTCAGGTACTTATATTTCGAGGTCTTTTTCAGAAAGAAAAAAACTTTGGCATTTTTGTGTCATAGATGACAAATTCTAAAAATAGGCGCTGTGAGTATACAAGATGTATTTTTATGTGAATTTGAGTTGTGACGCGGCATATTTTAACAAATTTGGCTTTGTCAAGTGAAGGGTTTGGCTCATTTTTGGCCTTTCTTAATTCAGAGTTTGGCTTTTTTCAGGAATTTTGTTGGCCGATTTTGAAAAAATAAATCTGGCAACCCTGCTGTTTCTTCGAAATCGAAAATAGTCGAGTGCATACATATAGTGCACATCTTCCGGCTGGAAAGTACAAAATTATCTTCATAGTTTTGTTTGTCATTTTACATTGATCGCACGATCTGGAAAATGTCACGTCATGTTCAGTTTCACAGGGTGTGCGGCGCCGCACACCTGGCACACCCGGAGTACACGCCCCTGCCCTAGATTCTTATGGGCCCCGGTGCGGCGCACCGGCTTCACCCCTCTCACGTGGGGCCTGCCAACGAAGACAATCTCATTTTTGAAAACAATTTCTGATGATATTTTTGCAATTTGTGATAAAGGAATAGCACAAAGTTTGGCTTTTTTCTGGCCACTAAACAACCGGTTTGGCCTTTTTCTGTGCTCTCTTCAGCACTGTTTGCGTTTTTATTGAAATTTTCATCTGGCAACCCTGGCACAACGCGAAGTTGAAGACCGTTTGATATTTAAACTGTATATCGAATAAATTTTTCTATTCTCAAAAAAATCTTAGATAAGTGGACTTTGGAAGGTTGAGAGAAAAGTTGGTACTTATTCCCAGTGGTCTGCAAATTTTCATCAAGGACGAGGGACTTTTTGCATATAACAAAGCACTCTTTTCGGAAGTTACAGTAGTGTATTGGCGTATCGTGTTGTAGCAAGCCTATAAGTGAATACGCAAATATAAGACAGTGCTGACGCAACGGGCAAGCGCCGAAAACAGAAACACTGGAAGTGTGAAGACAGCAGCGTTTCGTTAGCAGAACGCAATAAAATTAAAAAAAAATTGAAAGAACAGGCTGAATCCAATTTTAAACACCTGCTATACTCGAACAAGACTGACATCAGTGGAGCGCTATTGTATGCAAAGATTTCCTAAAATCAGTGGTAATTTTACAAATGCTAGCGTAGAATTATTCCATTTACTGCCAGTGAAAGAAAAACAAGGCTCGAATAATGGTTTCAAAGCAAAAACTGCGTGAGTTACTCCCTATAGCTTGCTCGCGGCGTAGAAATTCTTGAATAACAACGTTTCCTTGCAGTACATCAAGTGCATCGGGAACTGCCATTACGCATTAAGCAACTGACAGTAACACGAAGAGTGTCAATAGCCACACCAACATTTTCGGTAGATGTGCAAACATCAAGTAACACATGCGGTCAACAGTCAATAACTATGATTAGTAAGTGCAAGCCGTGTGCCTGAAATTCTCAGCAAGTCCAACGCAACCGCGAATTGGACCGCATTCCATTCTTGCGCTCAATACAATCAACATGCGTGTGCGCGTCACGCAAAGGCACATCAAACCGAGAAGATAACTTTTAGCACTTGTGGTCAAGAACGTGTTAAGATGATTTTTTGTTGATTTTTTCAACAACACTATCCTACACAAGCGAAGCAATGTACAACTGTCAAGTTTTTACAAGTTGCTTTGTTTTGGGTAAAGTTTATTATACACTTTAGTTTAGCCTATGCGTTTGGTTTGACTAACTTGGTCGACAACGTTTTGTGAAATTACCAGCAGTAATTTGCGATCTGACAGCAGGGGATAAGACACTTAAACGTCGCAAAAATATTGGCGCGCGGTAACATTGCAAAACTACGCCGCTATGTTTGCAAAACTGTAGAAAACTTTGCTGTTTTCAACAGGATAGCGTGCAAAAACAATCAAAATAAATCCAGTTCAGTGGAAAACATAAGAAATTCGATTACACTTGACGGAGGGGCTTTTTACAGAGAAAAACGCGTCGCAATCAGGGCTGATATTTGTTTGCGTGAATAATGAAATAAAAATATTCGCACTTTGCAAGTCACACTTATGTTAGAAAAATTTTTCACTCACGTCTATATATGTCAAAGGCGGATCAGTTCTTTGATTAGCGACACGCTCACGACAGGCGAAAAAGAGTCAAGGCAAGCTTCGGGCAATTGACTGCAGCAGTCACAGGCGGGAATGGTTCCCAAACCGGACAACTGTTCTAACAGCGGAAACCTCGTGACTTTCCGGGCCTTGTCCCACAGCAGTTGTAATGAAACTGTTTGGGAAAGTGTTGCAATTCCAAAAAAACATTTTCTTTTACAGACTGAAATTCCTTTGTCTTAGTAATTCTCAAATTGCGGTGTAGGTCGCGACAATGTTTTTTCCCAATGTGATTTTATAACTGTTATTCTTTGGCCGTCCATGGAAACCTGTTAACGCATGAGTTCTTCGCATAGATTTGTTGCAGTTACTGCATAACCATGATATAACGCAGGCCGCATGCCAAGTTTCGGCTGACAAGACAGGCATATTCCCGACCAACCAACTCGCCAACTGGCTAGCAACTCTCAGCAAATGGCCAAGTCCTGCTTGACCTTTTCGGCGTTCGCACACAAGTGTTCAGCAAGGCAACGGGTTTTTAGCTGCTTGGGGCTTCTGAATCGCTGCAGCCGTGAGGTGGTCGACGTCCCTGCTGGTTTTGCGACCTGCCGCTGAAAGGGTCTGCGTCGTCGTGTCGGAAGTCGGGCAGCAAGTAACGACGCATGTACCTGCGCGAGAAGTAGCAGAGGTTGGTTGAATGCACGCATTGCCTTTTTTAGAACGTTCTGTTTTAATTACCTGCGATACGTCGTTGAACTCAAAACACACACATGTATCGAAATAAAAGGGCTGTCAGTCAGACTAGAAAAGCCATAAAGCATTAGAAATACACGACTTCAATTTAACTTTCGATGAAATTTTCTGTGCAGGGGAAAGATGGCCACACGTACTTCTAATGCACATGGCTGAGGTTTGAAAAACATTTTCCATCCCCCAAAACGCAAGCCAGGGAGGTTTTTAAAAGTAATAGCGTTGAAACAGTTTTCTGGCCTTCTTTTAAATGTTACGACTCACCAAACCTGTTTTTTAAGTTTAACCACGGTCACCGTTCACTGTCGCAGTTGCTACTAGGCAGTTCAGTGAATATCACATCAATCTCTGTTGCAGGAGCAACAGACTACTACTTTTCCCTATTTACGGTTTAGTTAGTCAGCAATGGAAGCACACTGGAAAAACAAGAAACACTACGATACAATTCTACCTGTTCGTGATACGACTTAAAGCTTGGTGGTATTCTTTATGATAGGGCGCGTGGGTGGTTGAATGCTGGCGGAAGTCTTCTCTGACTGGATGGTGCGATGCCAGGCAACACAACTTCCGAAACTTTAACTGCAAAACATCAGCTTTCGTTTATATTTATTAAAACACGTTTACCTGCGATATTAAATTCCTTGCTAGCTAAGGAAGTGATCGCCCCTTCAGACTTGGCTTCGGACTAAGTGGCAAACTCATCGCAAATTCAACCCATTTCTAACTTTATGGTCTTGTCCTTCGAATTAATGGCTACAGCATACCGTGAACAAGATAGCATTCAAACTGTTCGGATATAACTGAACATTAGAGTTAGATGCGCTTGCAAACTAAAGTATACGCCCAAGGATCTATGAGTGAGGTAGTTTTAGGAATGTGTCTGTACGGTTAATCACGCGTGGTTGAAAATAAACGTTTTGTTGCATAAAGATGTTTTCGTTTTTAATGGTGTCAGCAGTGATAATTGCTTGGTTTTTGTCCATTAATATCTCAGTGCTTAAGTTTATAGAAGCTGCGCCCCATGTTTCTCAGAATATTTGTAAAACACATCATCGCAAAACTTAATTTATACTTCGACTTGTCATAACCCACATGGCCACGCGTAGGCGTCTGTTTTCGAGCCGCATTCGCCTAGTGTGGCTAAGTTCAAGCACTGGTTCAGAAACGACTTAGATTCTATTCATTAGGCATGTTTTTTTTGGCAATTATTAGGCATGGTTTTTCGTTATGCCAATGCACACAATTTTCTCTTAATGCTGCAATTTATGCACTCTCAACAGCTGTAGTGCTGTCTGCGCACAGATTACTACTTTCAAAAAAGTCTTCCTACAAGAAACGCAAAATGAAATTGAAAAGAACTAATTGTTTCTTACGTGAAAATATCATTTTCTAAATAAAAAACATCTTCTGGGTGCACGGTCTCACAGTTTGCATATAAAGGGTTAAATCGATACGGTCTTATTGCAACAGCAACAGTTACTAGCACTGTTGCTGTAATAAATCACGCCAGACGAACGGAACTGAGGTAGACATATGCATAACCGGAACGCGGAAAAAAAAGTTTCTGTTGCTGTTGTGATTCTGGCAGCAAGAAATAGAGAAATAGACAGTTCGTCAATCATCGCAAAACTAGTACCTGGACGGTCCGCCCCAATGCACGTGACTGGTTGGTACGCACGCAGGTTAAGAGACGGCTGATAATTTCGAGCATCTCTCTAAACCAGGGGTTCCCAACCTTTCTCTGACCATGCACCCTTTCAGAATTTCGACAGATGAGCATGTACCACTAAAATTTCTTACGACAAAAACTAAAAAGGCTGAGTAAAATAACAAATCCACTGAATTTTTAATAGAACTTTTATGTGTTAGAATATTTGGAAATAAATAATATATAAGTACATTTTTCCTTTCTATTGCTAACCTTAAAATGTACCCCTTCAGATAAGCAAATGTACCTGTACCCCAGGTTGGGAACCCTTGCTCCATACTGACACGCGCACAAATCACACTGGGTTTTTAGAAACGTTTTGGAAACTGAAAAATAGACAGGAGTGTTTTCGAAGTAGGCAACAAGTCCTAAGGCAGCTGATTGGCCGTTTCTTTTTCCGCTTAGCCAATCAGGTTCCCTTTCGGTGTAGTTTCTTTCTCGATCACCAATAACGGACATCGGTGACTTGCAAACCATTGGAAGATTGGAAAGAAACACCAACTCCAATTGAGCTTCTTAATAGGCTCTGCTCAACAGCCCAGCCTGCGAAGTCCTCACCAGAACTGACCTAGCTACAACGTTTTACTGAAATATTTACGGAAAATTAAGTAACTACTGTTTGGTGAACACTGCGGTGTTTATAAACGTCTGCCCGCATCACCCGCGTTGTGTGATGGATTTTCAGGTAAAACGTACCTTCACCGTGTTGAACAAGCTTCGGATGTCTCGAGGAGAAGGGATGAGATTCATGGGTGGGGGGCGCGGGTACACGCCCTTTCTGATGTATTTCATCCACATTCCTGATCGGTGGTATTTCCATTCGATCTCTGCATTGTCGCGAACTCTCTCGAAGGAATTCGACATCATGGCAATTAACATGTTCAACATGACCACCACTGCCCACAAGTGGAAGATGATCGAGATTGCCTGACCAATCACAGGGGTGATGCCCTGGGAAAGAAAATATTGTCTTTGTCGGCAAGAAGTTATTTTGTGGTTCTTGGTTGAGGGCAGCGACATGACCGAAAGCTGGGAGGCCTGGGGGATTGATTTCGAACGCGCGCTTGTGCACGTCACTTGGCGGTCTTGTTGAAATCTCGCCACCTCAACTTTTCTGCTTATCTGTCGTGGTCTAGCTCCTCGTTCCCACGAAAGGGAGACAAGTATAAAAAAATAGGACAAAAGAGTTGCTTTACTTAAGCCGCAAATACGTTAAATTGGTGATGGGAAATCGGTCCACATCCACACACAACACTGCTAACCACATGGTTCTGTGTGTATTTGCGACGAAAACACTAAACTGACGCAGAAACCTTACTCTTACTGATAATGGCGATCATCCGCTTCGCCAAGACCCTGTTTGTCTGAAGCTGTTAGTTATTGCACTGCGTGACCTAACTTGACCTTTTCATGGATTTTTAAGATCATGTAGCACTTGTAAATACAATTGCGGCGTGATATTAATTATTATCAACAACTGAAATGCGGCCTGGCCGAACGAAAGACCAGAACAGGTCATAAACATGGTGCCCTCGGGAACCAACTCGCCACCCGGACCATGTGGGTGGCCAACGGGCCCGTTCTGAAAATAGCATTGACATTATCAGTGTCTGCACATAGATGAATATCATTAATTTTGTTAATGATAATAACATAATTGAAGATAAATTGAGCAAAATTTATATTTCAGAAGCGTGTATCAAACTCGTATCCCTTCGCATCAATCGGTGCCCACGAAGTAGCTCTCAGTTTCAAAAGGTTGGTGATCCCTGGTCTAGAACAACTTAGGTTTCAATTGGAATATGTGCCACAGCGGCGAGTTTTCACTATTAATATCACAAAATCCGGGTAAACGCTTCTACTGCACTTGCACACAGGGACCGAGTTTCAGGGGGGACGGGGTGGACATGTCCCCCAACTTTTGAACAAGGGGTGAGGCAATATCTTGTGTCTTCGCCAATATTTTGTGTGCGATAAATTAAATTTTGTGTGATACTTTGACAAATAACTCCAAGTGCTAATGCTAAAGGTTTGTGTACTCAGTAAAGAAGCAAATTCCTAGTAATCATTGCCAAGTTCTACCGTAGTACAGCACTATGCAACTTCCACAACAACATGGACGTATCCAGGGGGCACTTGGACCACGGAATGGGACAGTTCGGAGATGCCGTTTCGGCGATAAATCAGTTAAAAATAATCTTTGATAAGAACATTTAACTATACTACAACTTTTATGTTAACTTTTTTAAAATTTACAATACTCATTGCATGCCCCGTGACACATTGCAATCACACATTACACGTTCACACAATCACACAAATACCCGCTAAAATTTTCAGAAACTGAACTAGACCATTTGGAAAAGCACTGTTCCAAACTCTCGGCGGAAGGGAAAGATGCACGGGATGACAACAAAACACTGATTTAGCAAATATCGTTTGTAGTATAACCTTTGAAGTATCTCAAAGACACACTTTTTTCGTATTAAAACATTTGCGACCACCGTCACCGAAACGTCCTGTCGCCCAACTGCCCTAGATCGCTTGGGCCATGGTCCCCAAAATATATCATTTCCATAATTTGCCTCCCATTTTGCCAGTTGTACAAAAAGCTCGTACTGCGGTTGAGTGAAAATGGTGACGGGTGACGTCATCGAAACGCAAACAATAATATTATATTTGTATATCACAAAGTTCGTCTCCCCTACAGTTTTCTAGCAAACTCGGTCCCTGATTGCACAGTTTACTGGTGTAGTCACAACATGAAAGTCAAGCCAGCTTGTCATAACTAAACTGGGGAGTTTGTCACGTTGGCATGCAATAACTCACGCAGGAAATAGGGCGTGAAGTGATACAACGCCCTATGAGCACTGCACGCACGAAAACTTTCCACTGCAGCATAGGTGACGTTTTAAATAATGTTGTAAGGTTGCTCAGGTATTTCTAAGTTACGTCCCGTTTCGTAACTGACTTTCGTTCTTCCATAAGGTTTTTGGCATTTTGCTATTGCATTCCATCCAAAAGCAATATCGCTTTGAGTAAAATGAAATTTCCTTTTTATCAGGTTTCCCACGCATTTTTAAAAGTCATTTTCCATACTTTTTCAATACCTTTTCAATACTAAATTTAAGAAGTTCAATACCACTGCTTCTCTTCATTTTTCAAAATTCTTAATCATGAAACTCAATTTTATACATTGCATAACACTGCATAAATAATGAAGTGCGTTGCTTTCAGTAAAATTCTGCTCAGATACTTGAGATTTCTTTTCCATTTAGAATTTCCATACTTTTTCAACACCTAATGTCCATTTTGGCAAAATTCAATACTTTTTCAAGGTCTTGAAAACCAATTTTGAAATTCAATACTTTTTCAATACTTTCAATACCACGTGGGAACCCTGTTTTATACAAATGAAAAGCTTTTCAATCACTCCGGGAACATTTAGATATTGGATTAACCTGGTTTTTTTTCAAACGAGGAAAACTTTTATTAGCCATTGAACACGAAGTGAATGCGCTCGCAAAAGAACATGTACTAAAAACTTTGACCTTGAATAACATCCACCCGACTTTTGAATGTTGAAGTAAGTTTAAGCAAATTTTTTTAAGGCGTTTTAGGGACCCAATTCGGGTCCCTAGAATCAGAGAAAATCGGGTCTCTAGAATCAGCAGGTCCATACCGGGTACCTAATATTTTCCTTGAAAAAAACGTGGTTTAAGTATCCCTCTATAATATTTATGTACAAATATTTGTGTACAAAATTTTGTAAACAGGCAGGAAACTTCCTTAACGCCATTCAGTGCCACAACTAGCTGATATTTCTTGGCAATTGCCCGGTTGTTTGCTGGTTCGATCCCGGTGAAAAGCGAGTTATGAAACAACCTTAACAATGTAATCCATGAACGGCCGAAGGTGTGAAGTTTACCTTTACTGATAAATAAGAACAAGACGTACACTGCTGTCTTGGGTGCTGGTTGCCGCTGGAGGTTCAATCTTATAACCATAACCGAAAAGGGTCCAATATTGCTCGAAGAGGGAGTTCGGTACTGTGGCGTAGACATGCGTGCAGTTCTTCTCATTTGATTCGCCACACACCGAGCCCGCCTTGTAACGAGACGCCCACGGCTGCGGAAACAATCATTTTTTCAGAAGACTTGCATTTGCTTGCACAAGCTTTGTCACTTCTATTGCGCAAGAGACTGCTGATGTTCCAGTACAGCCCTTTGGAGCATCCGTATATCATGAGATATAATCGAGAAAGACTTTGCTTTTTTCTTTTTTTACCGAAGCAACAATGCAGTGACGAACAGACAGGCAACCTTTCGCAAAATCTGTTTTTCCAGCAACTGGCGGCCCGAATAGAAAACTGCCGCGTAGACGGCAGCACAAACGTGTTTAACTGCCTCGTTTGTGAGGCCATGACAGTGCGGTTCAAAATACAGGGTCTAATTTACTTGACTGACTTACCTTCCCATACGCCCAGTAGAGCTGCGTCATGCTAATTCCAAACGCAAAAAATGTAACCGAAAAAAGTACCAGAAATCTTAGCGTGTCCAAAATCATTTTGTCCAACGACAACTGCAAAGGTCCTGCAGATATAGAAGAATAGGGGTAGCTAAGCACGGGTACAAGGAAAACCAACACGCTCGGAAGTACCAAAAATAATCATTGCATCAATGTTTTTAAATGCCAACTATGGAAATTCGCGACTTTCGTACATGCTTGAATTTTCATATAGTGTGAAGAACGGTTCGTTACATTACAAAAACTAACGGTGACCCAACGCTGATATTATGGTTTGGAGCTCGAACTATCTCTTGATCATTTACTTATAGATCTGTTTAACGAAAGCCGTACCTGACTTTTTCACACTACGTTAGGATTGCCACACGTCCGGAATTAACCCAGACATGTCCGGAACTTCGGTGTTGTTAACATTTGTGTCCGAAAGCAAAGTTTAAAAATGCTCTAATGTCCGGAATTTTGACAGGCCCAGAGGATCTTATCATCAGACCCTCTGAAAAAAATGAGCACAGTCATGACTGGGAAAGAACAAACAAACCTTTTTTGTATTTTATGGCTTGTAGCTTTTTGTGTTACAATTCTGGGCTATCTTTGTTCTGTGATAGTGATGTAATTTTGCGGTGGATTGGTATTACCTACCAAATCTGAAAAAAAGCTTTTATCACATTCAGTTCAAGCCTGCCGAGACGGTAGAAGCAAACGATTCATTTAAAAACTCTTCGCTACAGTTGCAAGTGAGGAAACTTTTCGCAAGTAAGCAGGAAAACACAAATGCCCGATGCGTGGTGCAGCTGTATCGATGTTGAAATGGTTCACTGAGTGTTAATGCGTTTTGGACAAGCGCCCATGGAAAACAGGACGGAACTAGCTAATATTTTTAATTGGGGGGAGGGAAAAACGACTGTAACTTGTACAATTTTCTGGGGAGGGGCAAAATGACGGAACTTGTTGTTACGAGTGGAGTGCACACATTCGCTGGCATGTTGCACACCGCGTGACGCTTCATCAATTGTCGCCACAGCTCAGTGCTACTGCGGTTGAGATCTCGCGAGCAGTTCTCCTTCCAGTGGTAGCTATACTTTGGGCAGAAATATTTTAGTCTCAAACGTGATCTTTTGCTATGCACTGAGGATGATAACAGTAGTTATCGAAACGTTTGCAAGATGTCAGTTGTATCGTTTGCTTTGGCCGTAATATTTATTATAAGTGATGGAAGTGGTCTTTCAAGATAATTGAAGAAAACTTTTTACAGGTTTTAGCGTCAACTGCACGGAACTCTTGTCACCTTTTCTTTTTAAAAAAGGATGTGTCTGTGTGTGTGCGGAATTTACACAAAGTTAGGCAAACAGTTTCTATACTAAAGACTCTTATTATCGAGGATACTAGAAAAATTTCACAAAAAGCGATTTTTGGCTTTGGAAAAGTTTTACGATGGGATGATTTTTATAGGTGTGGAAAGCTACTGCACGTTCTGTTCGGGAAAGGTGGCAAATGCCGAAAAGATTTGATGCCCGATGCGATTTTTTGGTCTTCTGGGACTTTGAAAATGGTCTTGCTCAAGAGTAACGGTATAACGTGACATATAAGATACCGTTAATGTCATAGATGTAGGAGCACGCACATTTTTGGGGGTGAGAAGAAGTTTTGCCCGAATTTCCCCAAACTTGCCCAAAATTTTTTTGGGCCATCTTTTGTGCATTGCATGAAGACCGAATTTTGTATGACCTCCAAAAAACGTCTTCATGTGATTTTGGGCGCCATTTTTTCAAAACACAGCAAGCTGGGTGCCATTTTGCTTGTATTTTTAGGGAGTTTGCACAGATTTTCAGGGGTTTTGCGAAAGTTTTCACAGATTTCTCCCAGATTTCCCTTGATTTTTTTCCCGGATTTTCAGAGATTTTTCCCGGATTTTGACCAACGCTTGCACCTCCCTCCGGAGGGTGTAGGAACCCAATGTTGAGGTTTGGGGTGTTGCCCAGCGTAGACGTTGCTTGCGAGGAATGCTGTCGTTGCATGCAGAGATGCTGGTTTCCCCAAACGCTACCACGCGGCAGTCTAGTCGT
>Ga0210059_1012575_pt1 | contig 12764 bp, 7 predicted proteins | sample Ectturendosymbi2_FD_188042 | JGI IMG/M metagenome (GOLD analysis project Ga0210059, IMG submission 188042) | Ecteinascidia turbinata endosymbiont from Florida, USA - Sample 2 (SPAdes) (version 2) | ecosystem: Host-associated > Tunicates > Ascidians > Unclassified | place: Key West, Florida...
AAAGCAATTGCCACTTTCAACCAGTGGCAATTGAGACCACTGGTGTGTATGGCAAGTCCACTGCCCCTTTTTTGAGTGGTCTTTCGAAGAAACTTGTTGATGTGTCTGGCTACCCCAGGGAGCGCCAGTGGCTCCACCAGCATCTGTCCCTGGCTGTGGCCAGGGGAAATGCTGGCAGCATATTGGCCTGTGTGCAAGTTTGATCTAATTTTACCTGTTCTTTTTCCAGCTGCTTTTAACATACTGACCACCATCACTGCCTACCACTTGCCCCTGTATCAATGTGTAGCTATTGCCTTCTGAATCCTCGTTCTTTCCTCTGTGAAATATCTGACCATTTCTTCCATGTCCGTTGCTTCTCAGAGTAAAGGATGAAAGCAGTGATCCATTTTTTTCTAAGCCTAAGCCCAAACCCTAAACCTAAAGCTTAACTCTGAATTTAAATCTCATCTGTGACTGGTTTTCAAAAGTTTAAGAAAGTATATCAAAAAAAAAGATAGATTGTAAAAACATCAAATCTTATGTCAGAACATCGAAAGTGTCTTCTGTACTATCAAAACCAATATAACAAAGATGAGGTCCAAACCAACAACCCCTCCACAGCAGGATAGCCATTTTCCACTCAACCATGTTAATGATGCTGCAAACGTCTTGAATTCAGTCTTATACGTGGAACAAAACTGGATGTGCTTTTTTAGTCCTTCAAAAGTGAAAACCTGATACGGTTGTTCAGACACTACCTAAACTTTTTGTAATATCTTTCCATCCTTACCCTTTTCAACCTCATTGAGAGGTGCTATGTGCCTGGTGGAACATTCATGCAACTGTTGTACTCCACCATGGTCCACGACTGATGGACCAAATATGCCATATCGCTACTCAAAACAGGCCTAATTTTTTTTCTTCATCCTGGCATTTGTGCCGCTGGTGTGGGGTCTGCTCAGTTGGAATATGATCGCCAGGGTTGCTTGTAATCCAGCTGTCTTGAGGTCATAATTTATTGTATCTTGCCACTTTGTTTTGGTCTTCCTTGTGGTCGGCATCTCCCATGTGCATGTTATAGGCCGAACTGGCAACTGTGGATAAGTTTGCAAGTAGTACGTATCCATACCAGCATAGTCTATGTTTCTGCATCTTCTTTAAATGGCTGTAATTTCTAGTTGTTTTTTTTATTGATGTATTCCTGATTTGGTCCAAGTGGGACAAAAGCATGGGCAACAACAATGTTTGTCCACAAAAATCATGAAGATGTAATACAATTATCCACATATCATAATGGAGTACCACAATTGCATTATATCCCACCAGGAACATAGCATAACCAAATGTGTTTGAATAGGCAAAGGTAGAAACAGATTAGCATATTTTTCAGGCCATAGGGCGTAGTATCAATAATTCAATGCTTACTGTTCTATTTTTATATATAAGGTGCACCAGATGACAAGGCATATTAAATGAATCAAAACTCAAATAAGTCAAACTATGTTCAACTCAATTAAATTAATAGCACTGTTTACCACATAAAATTAGTTTTAGGTGAGAAAGCACAACCAGATTCATACCTTAGGCGCAGAGCATTATAAGGCGCACTTTTGATTTTTGACAAAATAAGAAGGATTTTAAGAGTGCCTTATGGTCTGAAAAATACGTTATAAAAAGGTTTACCAGTAAGCAGTAATCCAGTAAGTGTTGGGCACATGAAATACAAAATTAACATTGAGATAATATTTCATTCACAATGTCATGACCTATGACATACTGTATATTATCCACCTATTGCACAGCTAACATTAGCATCTTGACATTGACACCATAATAAATTCAGCTTTACAGAATTGTGAGCCTAGGAATTAAACTGAAGTCAGTGTCTGTGAGATCCAGGAGGTGAACATTGCTCCTATTAGCTCAAAAGCCTCATGCTGTAGCCATGGGCATTGGAAGGAGGGGCATGGAAGGCTAAGCCCCCCTCAATTTTGAAATTATTAGCAAAAAAAGGTTGTTTTTTTAATTTCGAGGGGTAAAAACCAAATTTCATCACTTTTGCTTCCCCCTTGGAAAAAATTATGGGAAAATCCCTTACTGGCCCCCTGGAAAAAATCCTTCCAACGCCCATGATTGTGGCAAAGGTACTCTTCAGAAGTGAAAATCTGAGCTTTGTTCTAATGTAGGTCCTGATAGATGCATATGACTCTCTACATTTTTCAGCTATTTTTTCATCAGTTTTGGGTGAATTCTGGTGCCATCCCTCCGCTTGTGAAGACAAGGGGATTGAATGAAGACTTCTCAATGTCAATCACTATTTGGTTGCACTTATCCTCTTTTCTTTTTCATGTTGTTATTAGATTTTCACAACTGTTCAAACCTAAATTTGGGTACCACTGGAACTTGTTATCAAGAATGAAATAATCTCGGTGTATGAATAATGGTGACTGAAATTAGGCCTAGGCTAGGAACAAATATTTTCATTAGCGTGGTGGTGTCATTGTTCACTGCAAAACACAGGTTTTTGCAACTCCATTTATGTCATTTTATATTCACAACCAAGATCTGCTACTGACAGATATCCGTCTTTTACAGGGCACACAATTTAGTATTACTGTTTAAGGATGAGGATTAGAATTTACCGTTGGAGTTTAGGTTTACGGCCAGGGTTAGAAAAAAATACTCACCACTTTGAACAGTACAATGTAAAGAATGGATGTTTATCAACATGGATATTGTTAAGGGATGTGTGATGACGTACCCAGAGGGGGAAAATACCTCATTACACAATGAATAAAGGTAAAAATACAATATAGACAAATACTTATTATTGCAATTATAGTTACCCCCGAATAGGTAGTGCTAAAAAGCTACGATGTTTAACTTTTTTTATTTTCCCAACTGTTGAAGCCTAAATTTCAGTACCATTGGAGCTTGTTATCAAGAATGGAATAATATTGTTGCAAGAGGGATGGTGACACAAAGTAAGCATAGGTTACTACCGTTGTCAGTTGTGGTGTGATTTTACTCTGTGCAAAATAATGGTTGTCACGACTCCGGTAACATCATTTTATAACTGCAACCCAGATGCGCAACTGACAGATACTTATCTTTTACAAGGCATCCTTTGAACCTTTCATCTGAGAAGCAACTGACACACAATAAAGAATAATTGGTCAGATATTATTTTGCAGATGTCAGCAATTTTGCTTGATTGATACACTTTTTTTGTCTTTCCAAAGGGAAACTGGATACGGTTGTTTAGATACTGCCATTCTTTAATCTAAATCGTGAAGACATACATACTGTACTCACTTAGTAGTACTGTGACTATCAATGAATGATCATGGTTGGTGGTGATAGCCTGGTGGTTATAAGCTACGTCATGGCAGTATGAGTATGAATGAATTGTTGTTTCTAAACAAATATACTCCACTAATCAATTTACAATATTTTCCTTTTCACATACCTAACACTTACTAGATTAAGCCTACTTTTGTAATCTGTTTCCACCTTTCTCTCTTACCAGGGTTGCCAGTCCAAGTGAACAAAAAATGCCAAACCACTAACACTGGAGTAAAAAACTGCTAAACAAGTTGAAACAGGCTGAATGCTGTTGGTTTTGATATTACCAGATGTGTAATTTGGCAAAATCACAGTGGTGCTCATGAACAAGGGTGCTACAGTGTTGCGATCGGAAAAGCCCGAGTGGCATATGTGCAAAGCTTCGTACTGTGGCAGCAAGCAACAATAGAGTTCACATGTCATGATCACTCTGTTATTGCTTGTTCGCGTGGTGAATCACACAATCAACGCAACGCCACCAGAAAGGTTGCAACAACATCCCCTCCTTTTTACAACGAACCACACCGATCGCACGTTCTTTGTGTGAAAGCTGAACTCAGCACAACCTCCACATCCTGGTCACAGCACCATTTTGTTACAATCGGCAAAGCCCGAGCGGCATATGCGCAAAGCATCGCACTGTGGCAGCAAGCAACAATAGAGTGCACATGTCATGATCACGCTGTTATTGCTTGTTTGCGCAGCGTTCATATAGTGTTTTTCTTCATGCACATCCCGTTCGTGGTGAATCACACAATCAACGCAATGCCACCGCGGAGAGGTTGCAACAACAGCATATAAAAAAAAAACAACTAATGTACTTTAGAAAAACAGAATTAAACTAAAAACACTCCTACTCATTTTTCACCCTTTGGTATACAAGGTTTTGTCCCTGAAGCTCGAGTTAGAACAAAATATACTACCATTTACTTCTGCTTAAAAATGCCTACAGGAAAATAGGCTACGTACAAATGCCGGAAACAACAAATCAGTTCATGAAAATAAACATGCACCATCATGCCATAGTTTCCAATCACTTGATTTTTGAAACTAAACATTAAACATCTCATAACTTCACAAAATATGATATTTTGTAGATTATCTACTACAAAAGAAAATCTACCAAATCTGGCTGCTCTGGTATACACTTATATTACAATCTGCTACATCCACACATTGACTTAACTATTTTTAACCAAGGAAATCTGCAAATTGGCTTTATCATGGTTTAAAGTTATACAAAAATCTGCAAAATCTGGCAACACTGTTTACGTGCTTATATATATTTAAAAATTTAACCAATGCACATGAAGGTAACACTGCACAACTGAGGGAGCAATGAACCTTACAGAAAGAACGAGGATTCGGAAAGCAATAGCTACACATTGGATTGATACAAGGGCAAGTGGTAGGCAGTGATGGTGGTCAGTACGTTAAAAGCAGCTAGAAAAAGAACAGGTAAAATTAGATCAAACTTGCAAGTTGCACACAGGCCAATATGCTGCCAGGATTTTCCTTGGCCACAGCCAGGGACAGACATTGGTGGAGCCACTGGCGCTTCTTGGGGTCGCCAGACACATCAACAAGTTTCTTTGAAAAAACACTCGAAAAAGGGGCAGTGGACTTGCCATATAACCCAGTGTCTCAATTGGAAAAAAAATTAAAGAAGAATAATGGCTGCACTGAAATGCGTTATTACATACATGCAATTATGAAGAATAAGATTAAATGAAAGACAATCAGACTTCAACAAAAGTTTGGATAGACTATACAGTAAAGCTTTAAAATCGCAGTTCCCCAAAAAGATGTTAAAAGAGCAAAGGGATGGACTGAAAGAAAAAGTCCAGAAAAAAGCAGGGAAAAGGGTGGATTGCTGGTCTGGGCCTCTGGCTTCCCTCATCTCCTTAAGCTCAGTCAAAGAGAAAGATAACTGCAGCCTAAGGCTATGATGACGTTTAAAAGACCACCAGCATTAACTTAAAGGAACTATTTAACAAACTACAAGAGAATTGCCCATGACCAGCATCATGCAACCACTGAAGAATGTTCTTCTGCGAGCTGTGGACATTGCATCTTTTGTGCAACAGGAGTGGAACTCATTTTTGATACATTTTGTGCTACTTCGCAAAGTACTGTAGGAAGCGCGAAGAAAGCACATTTGGAAATGTGCTCCTAGCACATTTTTAGACAGATGTGTCTCTGATGTGATGGCATAGGCCTAGTAGCGTTTCGCCAGCCGCACTTATGATTGCATGCGAGGTTCGTCAAAAAACACATAGTTGTTTAAGGCGTGACAAAGAAGCAATATTGTTCACTGCAATGGACAGGAAAGCAATATCAGAAAGGTTAGAAACTTTTTTCAACGAAAAAATCACATTGCAATGCAAATCACACCTCCAAAACAAAAAAAAATCATATGCATGGCCAATAAAACGGAAAATCAACCGTTTTTCCCCAATTTTACACAAATTTCCGCACAACCCACGAGCACATATTTTATATCACCGTCTTTAGTATTTCAAACAGATGCCATATCTGTCAAAATTTCGAGAAACGCTTTTCGGGATCTCGAGATTTTGTACGATATGCAAAGGATGCTCATTACACGCAAACAGCGTCTAAAGCAGACAGTACTCGGCTGACAACCAAACAGTGATCTTTAATTTTAACAAATTTACGCACAACCCACGAGCACATATTTTGTATCACCGTCTGTGGTTTTTCATACAGATTCCATATCTGTCAAAATTTCGAACAACACTTTTTGGGATCTCGAGATTTTGTACAAAACGTAAAGTATGCTCTCTACGCACAGACAGCCTCTGAGGCAGACAGATCTCGGCTGACAACCTAACATTGATCTTTAATTTTAACAAATTTACGCACAACCAACGAACGCATATTTTATATCACCGTCTTTGGTATTTCATACAGATTACATATCTGTCAATTATTGAGCAACACTTTTCGGGATCTCGAGATTTTGCACAAAATGTAAAGCATGCTATCTACGCACAGACAGCCTCTGAGGCAGACAGATCTCGGCTGACAACCTAACACTGATCTTTAATTTTAACAACATTACCCACAACCCACGAGCACATTTTTTATACCACCGTCTTTGGTTTTCATACAAATTTCCATACATTTTCGCCACAGCGTAACTTAGGTATTGGCCTCCACAGTTAGCAGACATTTTGTAGAAATTACAACCAAGGCCAACAGACACTGACCAAATGATAAATGAAGGAGCATCAAGGCCGTACACAAGGGGTCGGGGGGTCGGGGTTAAAACCCCCCCTTCAGCTTGATATTTTACGAAAACTTTATTACCTGCGCAAAGAGGATTAACTGTTTTGCATACTTTTTGCTTGTTAATTTGTCGACTTAATGCAAATACCATGGAATAAATTTGCATGCTAATTTCAAGGAACATTGTAAATGGGCCAAAAAGTAATAATTATGATTTAGTGGGAATTCGGGCTTTCGTCTGCGTCCAAAAACCATCTCACCACTTTTTGCAAACCTTCCATCGCATGTTTAAGATTGTGTTCTGGGATAGTTCACTTTATCCGAAACAAGCGCAAGCGCTGATCGCATTGGCTACATTAGCAATTTCTGTAGCATGACTGAACTGTTGCACAAGCTCAAAAACAGCTCAGCAGGGAAAAAGGAAAACTAAACGTTTGCTGTACTTCTATACATATGTCTCAGCAGGGAAAAAGGAAAACTAAACGTTTGCTGGACTTCTATACATAATAAAAAATTGAAAGTTTTCTTGCGTACTTCATGCGCATTCTCCATTCTTGTGTAGTTTTGCAAGATTCGATCTTGCAAACCGTGGTGTGCGCCAGATGGTCTTGCAACACACTTTCTATCCTCCACTGCTCGTATTCGAAAAGACATCAGCGCAGCATCATTTTCAGTGGTAAATTGCTCTGACGCAGTGATGAGTGTGTTTTACTCCCCTGTTTTAATATGCAGCCTGATATTTTTGCAGTTATGAACTGCTTTGTCGTAGCGTTGATTGTAATTTCCTCTGATATGCTAGCTTGGATGGCTGATAGTTGATATTCAGCAAGGCCGTGGGCAAGTGGGCTTGGGGTTAAAGCCCCTTTGAGCTTGATATTTTACAAAAAGTTTATTACCTGCGCAAATGAGATTAACTGTTTTCGCATACTTTTTGCTTGTTAATTTGTCGACGTAATGCAAATATCATGGAATGAATTTGCATGCAAATTTTAAGGAACATTGTGAATGGGCCAAGAAGTAATAATCAAATATGGGAAGCATCTTCGTTATCGTCCAGAAACCATCTCACCAATTTCTGCAGATCTTTCGTCCGCTACACATGTTTAAGATTGTGCTCCGCGATAGTTCACTTTATCCGAAACAGTTGACTTTATTTTGTCTGCTATGGCTGATCAGGGCAAGCGCTAAACGCAGTGACTACATTATCAATTTTTATAGCATGATAAAACTGTTGCACGAGCTCAAAAACCGGTTGTTAACATAGAAACATTCAGGCATTTGATAATGTCTCAGCAGGGAAGAAGGAAAACTAAACAGTTGCTGGACTTCCAGGCCCGTAAGCAGCTTGGGACATCAGGGGGAGAGAAGAGCTTTCTAAGCGAGGGACAGTTTTTTAAAAACTATGTCCAATGATTTGAAAATACGTCAACACTTTTGTTACAGGCAAGTTTGCCTGTAACAACTCGTCTTTGAACAGAAAACAAATCTCCTGAAAAGACCTCCAATCTGAGGCAGCCTGATCAAAGACAAAAGATTGCAACCAATCAAAACTGATTACTAGTCAGCTGACTTGACCGAAAAGTGTTGTCCTAGGACACTAACCCCAAGTCATCCCAGTGACAACCTCACCAAACGTCAGTAGAAGTCACAAGACAAGTAGCTGAAAATAGGTGAAATCAAACACGACCAGGAAATGGTTACGAATCAGAGGGTGAAAACCCAAGCACCGACAAGCACCTGAAGGTTCTGGAAGCTTTTGAAATCAACCAATCACCAGAAGATTCAACAAACAGTAACCAATTAGAACACCTGGAATAAAGGGGGTGTTGACAAACTTTGAAGCGACCGTCAAGTATCAATACAGCCACATTTGGACCAAAAGTCAGTCCTTTTCAAGACTCGTTCCGCCGTTAGGTCCTGGGTCCACGGTTAAACCGTTACGGGAGCCTAAGCGCCATTAATGGTCAGGAAAAACTGGTTTATCCGGGTTAATCCCTGCCAGGCCAGACTGTAAAAACTGGCCTTGTCTGGGTTAATCCCTGTCAGGTTAGATTACAGAAAGTGGCTTATCCGAACGAAACTCTGCCAGATTATTTCGTGAAAATCAGACTGTGAAAATGAAGTTCTGCCTGTTTAAATTAGGAATGTACTGTACTAGCATAGCTTTGTCAGGCAAGCTGCTCAGGATTAAAACGTGTTTACGACTAAATTCTTTCTCAATTTGCTGTGCAAGTCTAAGTCCTCTCAATTGGTTTCCTGTTTTTGCTGTTGAAGGTTTTACCTTCTTCCGCTCCACTCCAGGATGCCGTATGAAATGTGAGCAATGCTCCCTTTTATACCGCCGTGGTTGAACCACACTTGAGTGCGGTAATTTTATCATCGCATCACGCACGTATACTTTAGTATTCGTCCGTATCCTCCTTGGCATGTCGATTTCATCTCTGTGTAGCCCGCTTGGGTTGAACCCAGCTCGGCAGCGGTCACTTAATTACTTTGATTCTCCTTCGAATCAGCCCTCTTGACTGAACTTGCTTTCGACCAAAGAGAGCAACATTCGAAATTCTGAATAAGGATGAACTTCCGCCTGAACCACCATTTCTTGCCGCGCAGATCGAAACACAGCTCGCTAGCAGTGAAACGTGAGCATGACGATATCAGATTAGCGCCAGCAGATTGAATGCGTACTTACTTACTGAGTATATTTATGAAATGAAACGTGTTGAGACATAGAAAATTGAGTCCTATGTCCATAAGTAAATTGCTTGTATAGGGGAACCGATCCGAATAGATCGTTGATCTCCTTATCGCAAATCTTAAAGGACAGAATTAAGATACGAGAGTTATGTGAACGTAGTGAAATGTCGCGAAGTGCTTGCATATTATTAAACATCATACTTTGGTGAGTACCATTCTGTTTTATTTGAACATATATGCAGTGACGAATAAAGCTATAAAACTAACAATTATATGCTTCACCGGTGTGTGCATTCTTTAGTGTGACCCGTTGAGAAGTAATTAATAATCGGGCAATTAATAGGGTCTGTTAACCAAACATAGCTTCTGCGAGAACGGTCCCAGATTCAGTAATGAGAACTCGCGCATTCATGTTATTTGCTGAATCCAAAGCACATTACGATGCCACCCAAAAAGGGTCGAATCTTGTGTTAAACTTTTTTCCTGTGCGGACGAAAATTTTTCTAGGAGAGGCTTCTCTCCCTCCTGGTTATGGGTCTGTAGACTTCTGTACATCATAAAAAACAAACGTTTTCTTGCATATTTTATGCGCATTCTCAATTCTTGTGTAGTTCAGTAAAATTCGATCGCGCAAACCAGGGTCTGCCCCCAGCCAGTCCAGGCGTGCACCTTCAATTCTCAACTTCCTGTATTTGACAAGACCTTAGCACAGCCTCATTTTGCAGTGATAAATGGCTCTGGCGTAGGGATGAGTGTGTTTCACTCCCCTGTTTTAATGCGCAACCTGATATCTTTGCAGTTGCAGTTATGAACTGCTGTGTTGTGGCGTTGAGTTTATTTTCCTCCGATAGTCTAACTTGGAGCGCTGATGGTTTGTATTCAGTGCAATGACACATGAAATAAGGGGAGTGCGTGTAGAAAAATATGCATTATTACGTCAACAAACTTCCCCAAAACGTTGGTTTGGAAACATGGACATGACGTCAATTTGTGACGTCACAAACAGCGCACAATAAATACAAATGACCACCATATGACCCTGAACCAAAACCCTCCCATGAAAATTTTCTGCATACGCCACTGAGGAGCATGTTCAAGTCCGAGTTTGATTTATAGAAAAATGCAATACTTTGGAGCAAATGAGAGGAGAAAAAACTGCGTGGGTCCTGCACGAAAGGACAGAAGAGGTGCAAAGATCTAGACTATAGTATTCTCAGACTCACCAAAAAAGGGACCGAATGACCACACGCAGAGTCAAGGCAAGGAGTTCGACAAAGGACACAATGGGAAACTACAGTTCAAGCAACACAGGCAACAAAAATTGTCACTTAGCAGAGGAACCAACGACGTACTAACAAAACACAACGGAGCAGCAGACATGGGAACAAAGTCCAAAAACTGCAGCAAGTAGAGCAGTTTTTACAAACCGTACTTTACATTTTGTACAAAATCTCAAGATTTGGAAAAGCGTTGCTCGAAATTTTGATAGATATGAAATCTGTATTAAATACCAAAGACGGTGATATAAAATATGTGGTCGTGGGTTGTGCGTCAATTTTTTGAAATTGAAGATCAATGCTAGGGTCAGCCACGAGATGTGTCTGCCTCAGAGGCTGCCTGTGCGTAGAAAGCATGCTTAACATTTTGTACAAAATCTCGAGATCCCGAAAAGTGTTGCTCGAAATTTTGACAGATTCACCTTGCTACCAGTAACACAAAGTCAACGTTGCTTGTGGACAAAGTGGGATAAAATTCGAATAGCTGACTTAGGGTTTAGTATAACCATCCACATCTGGATTTAAAAACATTTCTTAAGTTCTTTTTCTGAGTGTTGGCTAGTGTTGCAGTTGACTGCATCGCCTTGAACTACTGAGGCAAGCACAAGCGAAAGATGGTAGTGTGGCAATTCACTTTGAAAGAAGCGACCCACTACACATTTAGGACATTCCGCAAGAGCACTGGTACTTAGGAATGGCCATGGCACGCCCAAGTTAACAATTAAGAAACCTGGACCCGCCGGTCTAGCTCGACACGCTCAGTTTATCACAACAAGATTCTATTCACACATGGATTTATTGGTATAACTTCAAGCACTGCGATATTTACTTCAACAAGGGTTTACAATATATTTTAACATACACAGACTTTATTACAGTATTCAAGAGTTAAGGAGTAGTTTTATCGTATCATAAGGAAGAGATAGGAGAGAGAGTAACCCATGTTGTTAAGCATTCACACTACAACCTGCTTACAGAAATTGGCTATACCTTCGGTAATTCCTTTAGTCTAGCCGTTCTAGATTAGTAGCCAGCTACAAGTATATTCTGGTTCACGAATTTGCCAGACCCAACAAGTTCGCCAACTATATATTCTTTAATTCAGCCTATTCCAGAAAGGTATCTCCACTTCTGGTTTAGGTGTTGAGACTGGTAAGCCCACGAGATCAAATGTATGAGCTGAGTAGATACACCCATATTTATCCTTTTTTTGCTGTACCTTCATAGGTCGATTTCGATCACGTGGTTACGCACTGGGTTTCGTGGTTTCGTACGGTTTGCATAATCGTGAGTGCGTGACGTCACTTTTCTAGGAATTGGAGCCATTCGAAATCGTAGTAATTTCGATTACAATTTTTGTTATAGTTTGGACTACGTTTTTCAATACTGTTTTCTAAGGGTTTTAGTTACTCTCTCTTAACCTCATTGTACGGTCAATACGTAAGTACAATTCTACAATAAATAATGTCTTTTGTGCCCAGCTTCGTTCGTCTTGATATGAACTCGTCAGTAAACTTCTGAATTACGTTCTTCGGTTATTTTCCTTTGATGATCCGCGTCTTATTTTACGATTATTTCAGAATCACAAAGTGTTTCATGTTGACAAGTAAAACGAACTCAACAGTAGTTCGGGGCATTAAGTAACAGGAAAGCAACCAGCAGCAATAGAGCTCCCTCGACGAGTTCACTCTAATACTACAAGGTTGCACTATGATTATATAGGGATAAGAGAATTACGATGATTCGCTTGTGGTGACTATCACAGTGACTTGATTACTTATGGGCACCATCTAGCGTGACCATTTATTTACATGTTGCGCCAACTCCAGGCCGCGACACTAGTGTCCCCTATTCAGCTAAGACTCAAACCTTTGATTATGCCACTGAACACACGTGGAACTGGAACTCCTCAAAAATACCAAACAAAGGTTTCCAGTCATAAGACCTTTTGCAAAAACAGATATCACGTGCCATTATGTTTTTCGTGAAAAGCCATCATGCGTGTACCGCACACTAGAGATGGCATGGACAGTAAAGTTGTGTCTGCCATCCACACCACATCGTCAGTTTCTGTCCGCTGTCCGCACCGCAACCGCATTTGTTGAACTTTTTCCCTGTCCGCATCCGCACTGCACCGCAAACCCAAGTTTTACCCCCAACAGCAATTGTTATTTGCACCCCCTCACCTGAAGCACTGTGCTCCTCATAACATTT
>Ga0210059_1012576_pt1 | contig 12762 bp, 5 predicted proteins | sample Ectturendosymbi2_FD_188042 | JGI IMG/M metagenome (GOLD analysis project Ga0210059, IMG submission 188042) | Ecteinascidia turbinata endosymbiont from Florida, USA - Sample 2 (SPAdes) (version 2) | ecosystem: Host-associated > Tunicates > Ascidians > Unclassified | place: Key West, Florida...
CCCCCGCTGGCGACGGTCCTGTCCATGATATTATTCAATGAAACGTTCAGGCCTTTGGATTGCAAAACTTAAAAATGAGTCATGCTTTATCAACAAGGGTGTTTTACACTTTCCAGTTGTACAAAAATCATCTCCATAGTATTTTTGCATTCGCACAGCTAAATAATCCGTGAGTTGGAAACTTGATTACAGATCAACCGTAATCATTCAAAAAGTATGGTATGCTGCAGGAATTCGCTGCGTGCTGAAAGCGAACATGCGTATATTTTATTTAATGATGGGTTTGCTACGAAGTGCAAATAATTTTTTCTGACTTCAACCTCATCATTCTTAGAATGACGTCTATGTGACGTAGTCTGAAGAACTACATCTAAGACGAGCAGCGTGCATGCAAATTGTTCTTTTCTGCTCATAACAACGGTTAAAAATTACCCTCTCTTGAGGGGTACACAGTGACTTCAAGAGTCTTTTCGGATTTTCTTGAAAACGATCCTGCTCTGATTTTTCTGGTGTCCAGGTCACTGCCATGTGGTCGGTTCACAAGAGTAAACACTGAACTCACTCAAGCACTGTGACGTGGCTTCAACAAACTGTGCAGCTGCGGTACGTTTCACATCAAACGATTTAGATTATTGAAAAAGTAACTGTACGTTACAGTCTACGCTTAGATTTTAACAACAACAATTTCACTTGAAAAGAGCAGAAAATTATCCGGTAGGAACATAAAAAGCTACACGTATTTATTCAAGGTCAAAGCTGACTGGCTCTGCGCATTTCTTACTCTGCAGCGTAGAGACAATCAGTCAAGTTTTTAACGCCGCCTGTAGTTCTCAGACTAAACGCAGGCCACTGTCACACATACAACCGGCCACCACAGCGAGCAGACAGCTTGGCCTAAATTTTGCCCTCGGATGCCTTGATCACGTCATACGACTAAGCACAAATGAATGAAGACCGCTACCTGCGCCACCGATATGCAGCAAAAAGAAACAAGACGCTGATATGCAGGAAAAGAAGAAACAAATGGAGACGGCGATCGGCGAACGCTCCCTCTGAGAGGAATCGCCAGTTGACGGTCCACTTGTGCTGGAACTGGCGGCCAAGGTCGAACGAGCGTACGACGTATCCGACTGGATTGACCGCAAGGAACGGGATCGCGAGAGCGACCTGCGAAACGGTTACGAACAATCCGTGAACACTGAACAATCAGTTATTAGCGCAGACAGCAGTTGTTTTGTTTTCGCTGGGACATTTCGGTCATTTGTCCCATAGCTGTGTTAAAACTCGCCGTAACACTGTTCGTTAGTCTGTATTTTCAGACATTGTGACCGAACTGACTTAATATTTTTCGGTCATTCGAAAATAATCGGTTTATTACCGATAAAAAACTATGACAGCAGTATCGCGCTGTGCAGTCAAAAGTGTTTCTTTCAAGTGCGGGACATTTTATCCTTGCAAGCATTTATCTGAAAACCATCCATCACGCGTTGTTTAACAAAGTTTTCGTATCAAGATTTCCAGAAATAAACCACCCGTTTCGCACAGTTAACTTCTTTGGTCTTCGTTTCCCAGTCCAAGATAGTGCAAGACTCTACTACAGTCACGAGTGTTGAAGATATTTTCAGTGTCTCAAATATTGTGTAGTTCCAACCCAAGGCCCACGGCGGAACCTTTGATGAAAACTGAACACTGCGTCATTTCATCAACAAACCAGTGCTCACGTTCATGGCGACCACGAATTAGGGTCTTGCTCCAGATGCAGTTTGCAAGGCAACAGGAAAATCGCAAAAGGCAGCAATGGCACTGAAGTGCGAGTTGGAACAAAAAGCTTGCAGTTTTGCGGAAATAAATAACCGTTTCGCAATTTTCAAACATAGGAGTTATGCTAGAGCCCTATTGAGCTTGCATAAAAAACAAATGAGTGATTTCAACCACATTCTGGCGTTTTGCGCTTGATGCCAATAAAAACGCAGCAACCGATGGTTATTCGCAACAAAACATGTACAGTAGACCCTGCTTAATAAATCCACCTCCGTACCAAGCGTTTTGGATTTCATAAGCGTCAGATTTTATAACCGGTGCCGCAAAAATTGTAGTTGAATAAACATTAATGTACAAATCACATTAATGTACAGAACGTTTTGTTCAGTCACTGCATGCTACGCTTCTCAGGAAATGGTCAACCGGCAATGCATTTGCGAAACACTTACTTTCTACGTGAAATACACGTGCTAATTTCTGGCAGTTCGGCGACCAAAAGTGACAATGGAACGAATACTGGATGTATAAAGCGGCGTTTGGATTTACAAACGACGTTTTTTTCATGCTAAAATTTCGTCCCAACTCGATTTAGATTAAATAAGCGTCAGATTTATCAAGCAGGGTCTACTGTATTACCAATTGCTTCATACCTGAGTTAGCCCACAAATCAATAGATTGCACGCTGTTTCACGAATTCCGATTTCCACCAAAAACAGCATCAGGAGACCAGGAGCAAATAGTAATACGTTCATCTTGACTGATACTGCCAAGCTGAACAGAAACGAACCAAGATACCTGAGAAAGTAAGCGGTATAATACAGTTGACAATGCTGCTCGTTGCGGATGTGTGGTGGTTGTTCTTGTCGGTGGTTCTCCTAGATTTGCAGAAACAACCGCTTCCAGCGTGGAATTTAAGTGATATCTTTTTAAAAATATTATGTAAACCTATCTTTTGACCAAAATTTTTAGTCATTTAGCGGTTGTAATATCTTGCTGCCGCAGTGTTACCAAAGCAAATTTCGGCTAGCAGTAACTTTGTCACATATTCGGGAAGTTGCGACATGTTTGCCAAATAAAAGTGCAGGTTAATGACATCCTTGCAAGACATCCGGAAAACGCTTCGAGTTTCCTACGTTCGTCGTAAAAGGCTCTTGCTGCCTGTGTGACCAAGATCAGCGGCCCTTGTATGTGTCACGGAAGGCCGGTTGGGAACAACTGGTCTATTGGTTCCGGTTATATTAAAATATTTTTTGCATCTTCAAGAATGAAATTATTACTGATGGACTAGAGAGTTTAACACATTAGGACAAGTATGACTTACCAACGCTTTTCAAGAAAACAGTTCACAGATAAGTAAAAAACGAGGATTGCCACAGGATCGTTGAACAAACGAAGAACAAATATTGAATGCACACGATATGACGTGCAGCACATAAAAATGAGGACATACGGTGGACACTGCAATACAAAGTCAACAACTTTGTTAGAAAAGTAGCGCATGCGTTATGATTATGACATTAGGGTGTACATCAAGTCACAGCCCAAAAGATTTTTAAGATAGTCAACAGTTCACAAATAATACGATGCATCGCTGAAATATTAAGCAAGGCAAGAATAACAATAAACAAATCTTACCTGCAGTGTTTTGTGATAAATCCGAATAACCAGCAGCAAGTTGAACAAATAGAAAACGAAGAAAACATACTGAGCAAGCTTTATGTTGCGGCCCAAACTTGTAACGTAGTACAAAATGGAATAAAAATACACAAAACCTGCAAATTTGTTATGTGTTAACACGCTATGTAAACAAACCAATTTTGAAAAAGAAACTCCAACACAAAGACTCATTACGAACTTAAAAGGTTTACGCTTGCAAGAAAACAAAAGACATAGTGATTACCATGTTGGGTGGTCACATTGAAATGGAAACAATTGTTGAATCTGCAGCAATTTCAATTTTATGCAATAAGCAACAAAAGCGGTCATAATTACGAGGAACGAAACACTTCAAAGAATCATACGGCCATTGCTACCAAAAAACAAAATGAAGATAGATGTATTGTTAAAAAGTAATTTAATAAAAGTTAATTAACACACTTTCAGATACCACAAACCAAGTTTGAGAAAGTATACACCTTTAGTTTAGAGCGTTCATTTTTTCTTTATTTAAAAGGAATTCATTTTGAAATATCTCAAAATTTGGGAAATCATAGAACTCACAAGTACCAAAACATGTTTTAATAAATACAATTATTAGGTGCAACCTGAACAAGCCTATCTATTTTGTATCTGATCACTGCCTTTGAATATGTGAAGCTTACAAAAGCTTGATAGTCTTGCATTCAATATCAGAAACAACAGAAGTTAAACAAACTATCCTTGCCACTTGAATGGCAGTTTATGTCCATACTAAAAACATTTACAGCCACACCAGGTTAATGTTGCATTGACTAAATAGCTTGTTACAAAAAAAAGAAAACGCAATGGCTGAATAAACCTGAAAGTATCTTTTCTGGAAAAACGCTTTCTGTCAACTTTCTTGTTTGTTTGTTCTTTCCACACCTTGAAACCACAACAATGGAACAGTTTCAGTACAACGCATTGATAAGAACTACGTACCAGCTGGGTAAACTAAGGGCCCAGTATCTCCTTTTAATAGCATGTAGTCTTTTGTTCCATTTAAAAAGCCTTCTACTTCTTGCATGTAGGCAATCCAATCAATTTCAGTGTCTGCATTGTGATAAAATTTATGTTACACAAATAATGATACTTACTCCATCAACAGAACAATTTTGCAATCATATGCTTTTTTAACTGCACATGTGTGCTGCCCATTTTTACTTTTTACATGTGTATCTATGAAACATGTCGAAATCTTACAGTCAAGGTTGATAAAAATCAAGATTTTTTAAAAATCAAAAACATCGGATTGTTTTGATTAAAATCAGATTTTTTTGATTTACTGTGCAGAGGGTGGCCAACAAACAAGTAGTAATTTTTAATTTTGAAGTTTGTATCAATGTAACTTTTTGTGCTTTGTTTGTTCTGGTACAGCAACTGGAGTTCAGCTGAACTTTGATTCAAACTTACTTTGCACTTATGCATCACGCTTAAAGCAAATTGGTTCATAACACCAATGCTGGTGTTTAAAACAAAATATGTATTGAAATGACTCAAATCATCAGCTCATCAACACTTATGGCATGTTATGACGCTTATACAAAACTACAAGCTTGCCAGCCTTTTTGGTGCAATGTCTGTTGTTAAAATTGATTATTGTAGTGCAGCTTTCACTAGTTCAGCTTCTGCAAAAGTATAAGTTACTTGCATAAAATGGTAAAAACCTATAATATGTGTTATTTTGAATCTGAATCAAACATATGTTTTCAAACTACTATTTCCACAGTCAACAGCCTATATATTTGCTGGAACTTTTACTTTATGCCAGGCCTGTAGCCATGGGGACATTTAGGGGCAGTGTCCCTAATTTTTTTTTGTGCCAGAAAAGTTTGTTTTAAACAAATTCCATCATAAACACAAAAATCTTTCCCCCCAACAGTCTATTTTGCCTTCCAAACCTCAAAACCTGGCTACAGGCCTGCTTTGTGCCAGCCTACACTTTCAAACTTGTGGCATTCTGACAGTTCTGACTTTTGGGTTTGCCAATATTAGCGATTTCGGTCCACATATCATTTTTGCAGTTATTTGACACAGAATCTGTGACCTCATAGTTGCTATGATTGATAGAACTTTAATTGCTTTTATAACTTGAGTTGTCATAAGAAGTCTCTGCCTTCTTTAATAATAAGTGAAATTTAAATCAATCAACCCTGCCTACAATCAGTTCAGTACTGCATTATTTTGATCTTAACTATAAAATGATGACTGCCCATAATAAAACTAAAGCAGGTACGCTTTAAATACTTCTTTAAACTCTTTGTAAACCATGGCAATTTTGACAAATACAAAACTTTAAATCCTTATCAATGATTAGGCTTGTGCACACCTAACAAGAAGCATCACAATAACAGACACACATGAGACCTGACAAAAAACTTTTGAAAGCAATCTAAAGTTTTTAAAATCACATTTATTAGGTATAAATCTCTTGCAAAATATGTTAACTTTTTTCAAATTCAACTTACATTTGACTCTATAAATAATAAACACATTCAAAACAATTTCAACACTCCACAGCAGAAGACCAACTGCCCAGGTATAAGAAGGGTCATTAAAAACTTTTGGAGCTTCTCTGCAGATAATTGCAAGCACATTGTTTGCTACACTGCCCTTTGGTTTTGATTTTAAAACAGCCATCTTAACTCTTATTGCATAAACCTAAAAAATAAGGAGTTGTTATACAAAAATAAAAATAGATTGGGAGCAAAAAGAACAACCTTGACATGTACATAAACGTTGTACCTTATCACATGAAGAGTATTTACGTTAAGCCCACCACCTAATGTATCATGAGCAAAATGTGCCACATTTAAAGCACTGGTAGAAAGAAAAACACAGAGTCACTAATAAACAACACAACAATACATATGATGTGCAATGTGTGATGGTAACACTTTCAGTTTAATTCAGCAAGTACACAAAATACAGTAATCAAATTACAGTTCTGTACATCACACAAACTATTCTGAATAACTTCTTTCTTTGGTCAATTTTGTTGACTTATTGCAGTGTAATGAAACTCTTGCACAATTTACTATCAGTTAAACTAACAGTTTAGAACAACTTAAACACTGGGTGGTGTGTCTGGTTTTTCTTGTTGGCATCTTGCATTTTCACATGCAAGATATACACAATAAACAAAAAATTATAATGGTTCACTATGAACTAGTCAACTTCATTTATATTCATGGTAATGAAAACAGACTAGCAACAGCAGCAGCACCCAATGTTAAATAATAACCTTCCACAGTAAAAGCAACAAAATGGCACCTGACATGCTGGTTCCATCTAGGCAATTCCAGAAACTAATAAAATACTACATATACACATATTTCTTTGGGCAATCTTTATCCCAAGGTATTATTAAAGCTAACTTAAACGAAACGTGATATAGACCTAAAAATTGAAGAACTACTACAGCACAAAAAACTCTTTGTACAACCATCATGCCACACAATGTTTGAAACTACTTAATGATTAAGAATCATTTGATTTTACCAATTTCAAACCAAACAGGTTTTGCCCAAGTTTCATTGCTAAGTTATATGAAATCATATCTTGCATATCTTAATGCCACCAGACTACGAAACAGCACTTAACTTTCCATTTAAAGGCAAAGCAGTTCTACATAATTTTGGAATAAACACCTGGTTTTCACAGCAACAGTGTGATAACTTTAAAAAAACATCCAATTTTGTTTTGAAACAGCATATCTTTCACGTTAAGCAAAAGTTGGAAAAAACATGACACTTGGATGCATTTTTAAAAACTTTGATGACAATCAACATACTTCAATATATTTCTTTTAACTATAAACTTTCACGACTGACAACAATACTCTACAATCAAGGATTGTGCAATCCAAAAAATTATAAAGATCATCATGCCCTGAAAATTATTTTGGAGTTTGTGCTGCCAAACTAGTTGATTTCAACGTCCAAGGTGTCGAGCTCGGGACCGATTGTCTTTTGCATTTGCCAAAAGATGCTGTCGTCCATACCCTCCAAAAGATGTTGATTGGCTTTGCCATCGATTATTGTTAAAGAAAGCTGACTCCAGTTTACGAAATATACCACCATGCAGCTCACGCTGATCTTTACCTTTTGTCTTCTCAGGCTTATCCACTTGTCTAAGTTTAGTAAGATGTAGTGTTAGATTTTGAAAACGTTTTCGGTCTTCTTCACGCTGAGCATCCTGATTCCATCGAACAGAAAAATTACTGTCCCATTTTTGCTTGCTTGCACACTTTGAAAAAGCAGTGGTATCTGATGGGACTGCAGACTTTTCTTTGCTTTTTTTGCTGAATCCAACCTTGCTTGTCACATCAGTCAAAGATGCAGGATCACCGTGACTCCAGTTTTTTAGTGGTTGCAGAACTGTGTCTATAGTCAAAAAGCTTGACTTTTTTTCAAGAGGTAAATCATCCTCAGCCGTATTTTCATCTTCACTTGCACTTTCATTGCCACGACCTGAAAGATGAGAAATTTTTGACTTTTTTGTGATTAACAACCCTGCTGATTTGCTCACAGGAACCCCAGGAATTTTGCTTGATTGAAGAGATATAAAGGAGGCTGGCTTGATACCAATTTGAAGCTCTTCTGCCATAAATATATTCATTTCATGTAATGTGTTACAAGGTGCTGGTCCATTCTTTATTGCATTTTTGTGGGACAGAAAGTCATCTACACATGTGTGTTGGGATTTATCAGCACATGTGACAACATGATCTTTTGCACTACAACCCTTGGTTATTCCAGAAGGATCAAAACGCAATATTTGACTGCTACAACACAGGTAGTTGCCGACTGGCACATCTGGAATATTGCCAGTTGATAATGGATACTGCGCACGCTCAGAGTGATATTTGCAATTTCCATAATCAGACAATTGAAACATTTGACCACAACGTGAACATGGCAAATGATTAACAATGCCCCACAATCTCCAATAAACCAAGCTCCATTTGTGCAACTCTTCATGTAATTGCATGATCAATAAGTTCACATCCCACATTGGATCTGGGTTGTGATCATATAGTAGTTCACCCCTAAAACCAATGCTTGTTTGTTCGGACAAACAAGGTATGCTGCAACTTTGCTCTTTTGTCATTACTTTTTGACAAGTGCCACATTTGAAAAGATAGGAAGCATTGCCTAGTGAGTCAGGATTAGAACTACTGGGTTCAAACAGCTCCATAATTTTTCGAAAATAAAGTTTGCCTTTGAACTTATCTTTTCGATCTTTTACTTCATCCAATTCATTGTGACTAAACCTTGAAGCAAGTAAAGTTGTAAGTTTGTCATTGACACAGTTCATGTTGCAAGGTGCAGAAATCACTGATGACATATTCTTATGACAATATGCAATGCATTCCTCGACCAGTGATTCCATTTTAAGAAAATCTGAAGATATCAAAATTGATATAACATTAGTTGAATCTAACTGTGGAATAGCAGCTTCCTCAACTAAACCAGTTCCTCGTTTAACATACCGCATTAACCAGTCAAATATATGAATATCACAATGCACTGATATGTCCACTTCTTCTAGACGTTGAGACTCGACAGACAGGTAGTCAGCAAAATATTTCATTTCTTGAATTAGAAGATCACGAGGACAAGTGAAATCTTGTTTTAAATTCTTTGCCTCGTCGCACACATGTATAACCATATTAGGTCCTGAAAATTGATTTTGAACCTCATTATCAGCATCTGACTGTAATTCTCCATCAGCTGTATTTTTGTAATCATAATCCATCGATGGCACAAGAGAAGATATTGTTAAAGATTTCTGGCCAGCTACAGTTGAACTGTTTTGCTTTGCTGAAAGAAGTGTGTATACATAGCCAAATGTAGCATTTTCCCCAGCCAATTTTGAAGGAGGTATGCCAATCAACTTGGAAAGCTTGTTTTCCATTTACACTATTGATATTGAAAATGGCATTCAAAACATTTTTCAAATCAAATATTTAGAACATTTATTACAGCTTTAACAACTGAGGACAAAAGCAACATAACAAAAATATTTGTTGAAGAACCTTGTTATCCAATGATCAACACAAGCAGTTTTTAATCTAAAGGGTACCTAAAATGTGATCTATAGTAGATCTCATGTATGTAGCAGCAACATAACCAAAATTTTAGGAAGTGGCTATGGATACACCTCACATGACGCGGGTAAAATAAATCATTGAGCTTGTAGCTCAAGCAGCACCATCTTGTTGGTAGCGTAGCAGATGCATTTAGGTCTGCTGTGCAAGAATGTTTTTTTCATTTTGCTCTTACCTTGGTGATTTTTGTTTTGGTAGTAGTGGTTGCATGTTTCAATTATTTCATGGGACCAGTTTTTCTTTACTCTTTTCAAAACTTTCCAAACTTTAGGTTTAGGGGTTAGAATCAGCATTAGAGCTACATTTAGGTTTTTGGTTTACCTTTTACATTTACTACGTTTCTACCAAGCCTACTACACTCTTGTCATGCATTACTGTCACCTTACAGGTGGTGTATGAATAAAGTTTCAAATATCAAGATCCACAGGCGTTGGCATACGTGTAGACACTGCCTAAATTTTAGTAGGCCTATACAGAAATCAGTCAAAACTCTATCATCAACAATAGCTGTTTTTCACATGCACAATAAGGAAAAACTAAACTGAAAAAATTGAGAAAGATATTAGTCGCATTGCAACAGAATTACTTGGAATATTCTTAACATTTTGACAGACAGACACTGTGAACAACTGTTTAGTGTTTGAGCAATACAGTAAAATAGTCTTTTGAGTTTAAACATCCAACATGTTTCTTAGCTTTATGTCATAGTTCATACTTTACTTCTCATCTGCTTTCTAGGTCCCATGACATGTTGTATACTTTTTTCAATGGAAGTGGATACGGAACCAGGCATGGATCTTCCTATTTCAAAACTTATTCGACCATACTGTCTCACATAACGTGGTTCGAATAAAGCGGTCAGTTTGTCACTCAAGCGGCATCGACTTGGTAGCAGAATGGTTAAGTTTGAATTCTGCCATGCCAATGGTTGTGGGTTCGTCTCTGATCTTGGTGCCTTCTGCTTCCGTAATAATGACTGCTTGCATGTTTGAATTCGTGGGACTTTTTCTTTATTTTTTCAAGGCAGTGGCTATAGATAAGCCTGTCCTGTGGATCTCGAAATTTGAAAACTTATTTATACACCACATGTGACGTAACAGTAACGCATGAGAGTATAGTAGGCTGCGTAGAAATGAGGTAAATGTAAACGATAAACCCTAACCTTAACCGTAGCCCTACACCAGGGGTTCCCAACCTGGGGTACATGTACATGTATCCCTGGGGTACATTTGCCTATCCGAAGGGGTACATTTGAGGTTAGCAGTAGAAGATAGAACTGCATTTAAATATTGTTTATTTCCAAATATTTATACATATATCAGTTAATATTATTATCAGAAGTCATTATTGGTTTATTGTTAAATATATATATGAATAATAATCATAACAAATTATTGTGTCACTGTCATAAGAAATTTTACCAGTACATACATGTTCATCTGTCAAAATTATGAAGGGGTACATGTTTATCTATTGAAACGCTGTAGGACAAGGGGTACATTCTCATCTGTCGGAATGCTAAAGGGGTACATGGTGACGGTAAGAGAAAGGTTGGGAACCCCTGCCCTAAACCAACCTAATGCTAACCTAACCCTAAGGTAAGGCTAACCTAACCCTAAGTTAATGCTAACCTAACAGTACACTAACCCGGAAAGGAAGCACGTGAGACTGAAAAAAGGTAAGGCTAACAAACTTAACACTAACCTAATGCTAACCTATCCCTAATGTAACCTAACACTAACCCGTAAAGGTAACACATAAGTCTGAAAAAAAGTAGTAAATAAAAATAAACTCGGCAAGGTGAGAGTCGAACCGAAAACCATTGGCATAGCAGCCATGAGGCACAACCGCTACACCACAAGACTCAGGCCTTTTCAGTAACAGACTGACCCTTTTAATAGAATTGCGTCAGGCCAGGCGTATCCGTTGTCACTTCCTTTTTCAAAACTTTCCAAACTATTGCTTTTTGGGGTTACGCTTAGAAGTTAACGTTAGGTTAATATTAGAGTTAGGTTAGCTAATAGCTTAGTTAGTGTTCCTGTTAGGTTTGGGTTACATTAGCTTAGTGTTAAGTTAGCATTAGGTTAGGGCTATTGTTGGGATTAAGGTTAGGTTTACCTTTGGCGTTTACTATGTTTCTACCAAGCCTACTGCATTCTCGTCGTGCGTTACTGTCAAGTTACAAGAGGTGGTCGAATAAGCGTCAAATTTAAAGATCCACGGGCGGTTAAAGGACAACACTAAACGGAGGGCCGGCGGACCGGGCGGACTGAAGAGCCGTGTTGCCAAATATAAAACATAAATTTTCCGCGGGCTGGCGAGCTGCAGAGAAAAGCGGGCCGGCAGACTGCACTACATGTCGGGCCAGAGGGCTGCACATTATTAAGGCGGGCCAGCAAGCTGCACATTAAGCTGGACAGCGGAAAAGGGCGGGCCGGAGGGCTGCCCTTTTCTGCAGCCTGCCCCGCCCTTTTCAGCAGCCCGCCGGCGCGCCCTCCTACTGTATCTTCTGTGCAGCCCGCCGAAAGTTCACGTTTTTCATTTGGAAACACGGACCTCCAGCCTTATATGTCGAGAAGTATAGAATGTGCACACAGAATATATGAAAAAGTAGTGTTCACAAAAAATAAGCAGAGTTACAGAATACTGGAATACACAGTATTTTGTTCTGGACAAGGGAAATGTTACTAAAGTTCATAATTGGGAATTTTTTTCATGTAGGAGGTGTTTCTCAAGTTTCCATTTAAAGGTAAAGGTGGTTGAAAATTTAATATCGTCTGGTATTGAAGACCATACTTTTGGGCCTATGAATTTAAGAGAACATTTTCCTGAGGATGAGTTAACTCTAGGTAAAAACAGGTTTTTAGAGGTTGCTAGTCTTGTGGAATGACAATGGATTGAGCTGAGTGGAACAAAATATTCATCAAAATGATTTGGAAGCAGTTTGTTATGACAAGAGTGCCTACTGAAAAGCTATATAATTTGGGAAGGCGTAAGATGTTTAAGTGCTGGAAATGTTCTTCTAGTGATCCCGAATTAATTTGTATTTATTAACTTTATAGGTATATTTTGGAGCTTGATGAGACGTTGAATGGTTGCATTTGAAGCACGTCCCCAATTGAGGATTGAGTAATTAAGGTAGGGATGGATTAATGAGTTATAGACAACTTTAAGTACAGGTAGTGTTGTATAATGTTTAAGTTTGGATAGAA
>Ga0210059_1012578_pt1 | contig 12762 bp, 7 predicted proteins | sample Ectturendosymbi2_FD_188042 | JGI IMG/M metagenome (GOLD analysis project Ga0210059, IMG submission 188042) | Ecteinascidia turbinata endosymbiont from Florida, USA - Sample 2 (SPAdes) (version 2) | ecosystem: Host-associated > Tunicates > Ascidians > Unclassified | place: Key West, Florida...
CGCTTCCGAAGCAAGTGATCGGCTCGCCACCAATCACATAGCATCCGCGTTGAACTACAATCGCATTGTGAATCTAACAGCCAGTTCAAGTTGCTACAACAGCTTCGCCTCTGCCAATGACCCCAAATTAAGGTCTCATTACTTGAGAGTAAACTCTTTTGTCGTCCTATATTCGTTCTAACAGTCTTTCAATTTTGTGTTTTCACGGAAGATGAGGTCGGTTGTCCATTAGAAGCTTTCATCTAAGATGGTGCTTGCACGCAAGGCAACGAGACTTGAGTGTTTATGTGCCAATGTGCGAAGGTTGCTGCTCTGAAATTCAATTTGAACAAAGTGCTTACTGTCGTACCTGTAAAGGTTCAGAGCTATCTCTGACGGGGGAAAGTAATTGATTTTATGAGTTCGTTCATAAACCAATAATTCGCAACATGATTATAAGAACGAAATCAATTTTATTGGTTAATGAACGAACCACATATGCAGATTTTGATGATATAAAGAGTTGCTCATATTGATAACGGGTGACATTTTATGCAATAAGCACTTTTTCTGAAAACGTTCTGCTGATTGCACAAATCATCCCATGTAGCTGATTGAACAAATCATCCCATGTAGCTGATTGAATAAATCATCCCATGTAGCATTTTAACTGGAAAGAAAATGCTCAATATGAAAATTAGACAAAATTTGCTAAATATGTCGTTCCTTAATTACAAATGCCCACTGTAAAAATTTATTAAATGTCTGTTGTTATTTTCAAGCTTTTGCTTTATTTATTTTATTCGCAAATATTCACAAAACACTTCCTTCGAAATTTCCTGTAGAATCCAATTAAAAGACAGCCTTAATATGTATGTTGTTGCTTTTTTTTCAGATGTCTTTGGATAAGCAAGTTGAAAACGCTGCTATTCGTAAATGACTTATATCAAACAATTAAGGACGATGCCATGCAAACAGGTATAACCTTCTTTTTCTCATTTGTTGTGTCAGGTAAAAAACACTGCTAGATTTGACATTTGTGCTCTAGCATTTTTCTTTAGTCAACTAATTGTACACTGTTTGGTAAAATTTGTTGAAAAAATCCCACATAAGGTGTCAATCCCAATTCGTTGAAAAGCACGGTCAACCTTTTTCATGTTGCCCTCTCGTTTCTAGCCGATGTGAATTGAAAACTGCCAGTTGAAGTTAAACGCTGTTTCATCCGCTCTTGCGGTTGTTGCTGTGTGGTGATTAGTCAAAATGTCAGTTCGAGGTTTTCAAAGCTTGCTTTCATTGCTTGACTGAAATAATTATCACTAAGAATGTTGGACTGAATTGGTTGATTTTTTGCAGTTCATTTATCAAATATCAGTCTGGATTCGACTGAATTCGTTGCTTTCCTGGTGAAGTTATGTTTTTTAAATGCATGACAAACGAATAGCGAACTTAATGCGGTTTGACATTTTGTCAAGGTTGCAAACTGTTCTAACATCACAGAGGTTTGATTGAAAACACGAAAATGACTAATTGCTTTCTTTTGTACTGTATATTGCCAATTAGCTGAAATGCTGTTCACATGCGTTTCTTACAGTTTTCGTTACTAAAATGTGTTAGAAGATTTTATTTCTGTATGTTTTATGGTTAAAACGTAGAACCTTCTTTTCTCTGTTGGTGTATAAACGTTTTCATGGATTTTGAAGTTACTGCAGGTGCATTATTCACTTCAGTACACACGCATTTAACTTGCTGTCTACAATACCACAAAGTGTTTTCAATGACATGGCGTTTCAGATGTGATCTTCTCCAGTTCGTGGACATGACGACAGCAGAATACAAATTGCGTAAACTAAGATTATTTCGCCTATTGAAAAATCATGAAAACATTTTTACCTTTGCTAAGTAGGAAAATGTCAATCAACTTTGCTCATGAAATTTATGCAGGTTACGTCCATAATAAATTCGAATTTATTGCTCTATAGTGTAAAATGCACACGTATTTTACCTTGTTTGTGATTCTGCTAACCATTGGTTGCGTAGCAACTACAAACCAAGTTCTTCTTACATGCGGTGGACCCACTGATCCAGGAGAAAGAGGTCAACCTGGACCTCCCGGTAAACGTGGGCAGATTGGCCCACCAGGACCATCAGGTCCAAATGGGCCGATTGGATTTCCAGGAAATATAGGCCCACGGGGAGCAACTGGCGAAAGAGGATCGCAAGGACTAAAAGGATCTAAAGGAGCTAAAGGCGAACCAGCGGATAGTGACACGTGGAGGAATGCTGTAGCTGACATGCAGCGAAAAATCGTTATGCTGGAAACAGTCGGTAAGCTAATTTAAAAGAAGTAGGAGATGAACCAAAAACACTTTGTTGTTATACAGAAGCGACGTACACATTTCAGCAAACGCAAGATTTAACATTTGCAAAAACAACTCAAATTTGAAAACATTTCAGTAAACAAAGTATCGAGGAACTGCAAAACCCTTCAAAGGTTTCAAGGTGGTCCCAGTGGAATTTACAACATAAGCGTTGGACGCGGCGCTTCTTCTTTTGCAACAGTTTATTGCGATCAAGAAACAGATGGAGGTGGATGGTTGGTAAGCGCACTTTAAAGTTCTAACGTGGTCCCGAAATAAAAAAATGATTCTGAGAAATACTTTTGAAATGTGATTTAGTAACAACAATTAGTTAAACTGACGCCACGAAAAAATATCTCCTATCGAGATTTATATAATGTAATGTGGAAAACCTTTGCTCTACATTTCTAACTTCTTTTACATCGACTGATCAGTTGGGGAAGGTATAAATACTCGTGTGTGCTGGTTGCCCCATTCTCAAGTTTCGAGCGCATACATGCATGAGTTTAGCTTGGCAATAAAGTGATAGATGGAGCATAAACAGTTGCTCGAATGTGCATGTAGCCGTGATGGTTTTTGAAATTATCTTATTTTTTTGAAGGAGGGGTCTCAAACACGCGTCCCGCGGGCCACATGTAGCCCGGGACGGTATTTTGTGCGATGCGCGAGTTTTTTGGGGAATCTTCATAAAATTAACATAAGATATTTAGTTTCTTCACAGGTATTTAAAAGTGCTCGGCCATCGGGTGAACAAGTTTCTTTCAAGCAAACTTAGAGAAATTATTTGTCTAATGTTATAATTATTTGCCTAATAGAAATTATTTGTCTAATAGGAATTATTTGTCTAGAAAATTATTAGAAATTATTTGTCTAGAAATTATTTCTCTAATGTTCAGATACCGCCCTTGTTGCGTCAGCGTCATTATGCGGTCCTCGGCTATTTTATATGTCCTCATTTGGCCCTCAGATCAATTTGAGATTGAGACGTTTGTTTCAAAGCTTATGCCTATCGGATGTTGCATAACATTTCACAAACTTGTTGCTTTAATAATACTGTTAACGAAAAATTTTCTTACCTCTATGAGCTCCACTTTATTATGTCCCATTGTTTCCACAGAAATAGTGATTGGAATGAAAAACTTTCACATACCAATGCAATTATCCGAAAGCTGATTTTGTGTCGTGTTTCGTTTGAAGACAATGGCGCCTGGCGGCAGACTTCAACGTGAATTTTGTCTTTCATACCGCTTGTAAAGCTAAACTAGCCCAAACAAAGTTAATGCAATTTGCTTGATAATATCTATCGATTACGCATAGTTGCGATACACAGTCTGACCTACCAGCCAATCAAATAAAAATCTCTGAGTCGTTTCCACACGTCTGTGTTGACTGTCCACACATCAACGGATTTTATCCACATTTGTTCGAACATACGCAGAATAAACATTGATATTGACAACAAAATTGACAATTAAAAACTATCTGTCCGTGAACTTTATCAATATGAAAATAATGCATGAAACGCCAGGCAATATGCGCAAAGTTGGTAATAAGGCTTCATGATGTAATCTTAATTCAGGATGCCAGACGTACAAAGGAAACAAAGTTTATATTTCTCCACTTCAACAAATTTAGATACATTTGTTTTTACTGGATTTGGAATGCACCAACAATTAAAAGCCCTAGGTTTGCTGTAAGCTTTCGTGGAATCAACCAACTAGTCTCTGCTTTCTTCTTTTTGCGACGATTCAAGGTCACACATGCCTGTATTGAAGTTAGTAGTCTCCACAAATGTAACAAACAAGGAAATCAATCGTGCAAAGCTTTTTCATAGAATGTTTCGAGTTTGTTTCACGATAATTTTTTTTCAAATAAACACGTAACATAATTGAAAGTTTTAACTCTACTATAAACATCTTTAGCGGTGTTGTGCTATTCGTACATTCCTTTCAACTATCACCTTAACTTCAATGTTTCATTGGATTAGCTTCTAATTTCGTGATTTGACGTTTATTCACAAATAAATATAAACGTTTCCAATTTATCGTAACTTCAGTTTCATTTACCGGAACGTGTGTAGCGTAGTAGTAATTCCGTCCCTCACATAAATTCACATCTCGTTCGATTCTTAGTAGAAAAGAGGCTTCGGACCATTTGCGGGAAAACTTTAATTGCGTACACTTTGATTCAAATACATTCCACATTGCCAATTGATTGACTAAGTTATTTGAAGTTCATTGAATCCTGCTATGTTGAGTTTGTCCTCTGTTATGATTTTCTTTGCATAGGTTGTGTTGTGGGCTTTCATCGAAATTTGAAACGTCAAGCTTGGATGTACAAAATTAGAAATAAGTCAGACTTAATGAATGTTCTCAAGACCAGCTTCAGTTTGAAATAACAGCTTTATCCAACCATTCCCTACTTGAGTGGACTAAATCCACTCCATGTTTCTACAATGGCATCTGGTACCTTTGAAGACATCATCAGGATATTCCTGGTCTCAACAAGTCTTTTCCATTGTGACTTTTTTAGTTGAACTTGCTAGTGAGCAACAAATCGCTTAGTAATTTTTGAATCCATAAGCATTACAAAATCATGCGTCATCGAACGTTTTTAGCATTGACTGAAACTACAAAAGATATGAGCCTTTGTATAAGATGCTTACAGACAACTCACAATCGTATGCAGCTCAGGTTGGTTAAAAATGAAATGACAAACAAAGCAGTATCAACATCAGGCAAAAATTAGCAACAAAGCACAACATCAGATGAAAACAAAAAAACAGGATAAATGCATGCTTAAGTACAAGAAGGCCGATGTGTGCACTTGCAAGGTTGTAGGGTACTACAGAAAAAAGGCACTACATACAAATATAAAGAAATTTTAAAAAAACATATCAATGGACAAACAAAAGGCACATTAGCAAAAACACGAGTAATGTTTTTTATGATTTCAAGACAAAAGACGACACAAAACAATAATTTCAGTCAAGCATTTGGGGCCAATATATAGCAAAACGTTGATGGCGAGTTTTTTTCATTCTGAGTAAATGATAATTTACAAGAGGCAGAGTTTCTGTAATACATATGCACTGATGCAATCTTACAAATGTAATTGTGAAAGTGTTCAGCTAGTCCACAGTTATCAAAAGAGTAACAACTGATAAATTAACTACAAGGAATATCTCAAAGTCGCTAAAATGGAGAATTAGAGAATGTCCGTTTTAATTTACTCACAGTAATTCAGTGGTTCCTACAGCTTATTTAAATAATACAGCTTTTGTACAGTTTTATTAAATACAAGCTGTGTTCCTTTGTTTTCCTAACTGTGCTTACTTGATCTCCAACTGTTGTTTTTCAACACGTTTCAAAAAGTGATAAACAGTCTTGGTTGACCGCCATGGTCTGTAACCAACCACATATGAAACAAAACCACCCTTTGATTAGATTGATCAGCTATTATGCCATTCTGTTTTTATTTGCTCTAATGGTAACTGATGTTGACTTACGTAGTGTGAGATGACTTTTCGTATTGCTTCTGCTTATTAGCTTAATCATATGAAAGAGTAAACTATTACCTTAATCTACTGTAACTAAAGGAAGCAAAATATCGTAGTTGTGTAACTCTTCCCCACGTAAGTATCGAGCGAGTTAGATAAGAATTGTAAAGTCGAAGATTGACAAATCTGAGCACTGAAACGTTGCTGTAGTATTTTAATTTTTTCAAATTTCTACATGATTTACAAGGTGGTGTTACCAACATTTCTGTGTCATACTTCCAAATAAATTTATCAGCAAGTATATCGCCATGACATATTAAGCTACGTTGTTTTGATATTTGATTTTCAAACAGAACCTTGTTTGTTACTTTCAATTTCTTTATCTTGGAAGATTATTTTTTCGTAAACCTTTAATCATGTTTCTTAAAATTTATTCATAATGTTTAAAATTTTCATGCAGAATCAGGAGTGGTGTGAATCAAGAACGCATCGGTTTGTTCATAATAAATTTGGATCGCAATAATGAACATTCATAAATTTTGTCTATACAACGTTGAATATAACAAAAGGCAGGGTTGCCAGATGCGTTTTGTAAAAATACCGGCCATTTTGTCAACAGTGCCAGGTCTAAGCTGTTTCGTAATTCGTAAGCAGCACAGGGAAAACAGAGAGACAATCAGTATTGTTAAGCCACAGTAATTTTCTCGTATTTCGGCTGGCTCATTGCATTTCGGTGTGTGTGTGACGTAATAATCACACCGAGGATTTCGTCAACAGCAGCAAATAAACTTGATTGAAGTAACTGTCCTGAGAAGATTCACTAGTAGAGACATTACAATTTGAGAAATTCTGCGTTAGTTCCTTTGGAAGCTACCGGAAATTATTTGTTTTCAAAATACCGGCTTCATGCACTAATGTTCAAGATACCGGCCTTTTGCCGGCCTCTGCTAAATTAGCAGTAAAATACCGGCAAGGCCGGTGAAATACCGGCTATATTGGCAACCCACACAAAAGGTCAATTTTAGTTTACTGTAAATGGCTTCAACAAAATCGATTGTGATCTGAGAACATCTCACAAAAGTGTTTTGTACTGTGGTTTTTTTTCATGGTTTTGTATTTCCTAGTAAATTCAGCAGAAAGTTGTTTAACTGGTCAGAAGTACAGAAAAGTGCACATGCAGTGTGCAAGGAAGAAGCAATATGCACAAGCGACATTAATTTGGAAGAATGTAAAAACATTTAAAATATTTGACTGACTTCAATTGCTGGCGTTTCATAACTTGATTATAGGTTTTCAATGCAAAAAATTTACATTGGAGGTTTTCAATCAAAGCAAAGATTTTGTTTGTATATTTCCAAGGTCTTTCAACGTCGGACCGATGGATCTGAGGATTTCTACAGAAATTGGGAAGATTATCGGCAGGGTTTTGGAAATAAAAGCAACGAATTTTGGCTTGGTAATGTATTGTATTGCGTCAGAGCGGACGTAATTAACGCATTATAGCTACTGTTTGCAGTTCTGCACTTAAAAGCAGAAAACAAATTTTTTATCTTTTATGCGAGATAACTTTGAAATGTTGCATTTTGTTGTATGTGTTCTAATTAACTGACGGTAAAATAGGTTTTTGTACCAGCTTGTTCCACTTTGAAGTTTAAGTGGTCTACCGATCAGAAATAGATTCCAGATATTTGAAAATACAAAAAAATTAAACAGATCACGAAATGGATGAATACCATTGAAACTTCCAATTCAAATCACGGAAGTTAATTTCTGATCTTCAACCATCGGATCTATATTCACATTATACAATCCATGGCCGCAACCATCAGCTATTTTCGAGTGGGGGGAATGATTGTAACTTGTACTTTTTTCCGGGGTGGAAAAATGAGAGTAACTTGTTGGACCTATCGCCTAAACACGTTTTTGGAAAATGAGGGGTGAAAAATTGCCCGGTTGCTGCCCTGGTTGCGGCTTCAAACTACTTTTCGGTGATGGATGCCATTAAAAAGACGAACACATTTCATGGACACACCAGTACGTATGGCGGAAATTGAGTGGCGTGCTTGTGATTCGGTTGTCCTATCTGCTAATCACTAGAAATCTTTTTTTTGACACTTCCATTTTCACATACCGAACAATAAGAACCAGTTAGTTCAACGTGACGAAAATGAAATGCAGTTTTTGTCATTTAATTGAAAACGTTATTGATGAGTGAGATGAGATCAATCACAACATGATGTTTTGCAAAATATAGATCTAAAAACAAATACGCAAAAGACCTTTATAGTGCGTTGTCAAGCATAATATTATTTTTTTTTAATTCGCTTTGCATGTCACTTCCGCAACGTCATTGTTCAGTGCCTTAGAGCGACATGTCGGATTTCGGCGCTTTATAAATGCATGAATTATTATTATTATTATTTATTATTTTGTGTTTATCGCTGGCCAAATGTACGCGAAAAGCTTTTCACTGAATGTTTGTGCGCTTGTCGTTTGTGTCAAATAATGAGGGAATATAAAACATAAACTTAATAAAAACGAAAAAGTGGTAAAACCATATTGACCGTCCTGACACTGTTTCAACTATTTTACGCCCGCATCATAGCACTTTCAACATCAGCTGAATCAATTACCTGGACTAGGTGTATGATCAAGTCACGTCGCTGTGGTGTATTGGCGATATCATTACGACCTTATTGGTTGTCGCTATGACATTCAGTTTGTGACTGCAAATATTGCTTTTATGTGTGAGTGCGGCGAAGTTGGACCAAACCATAGCTTACGTTTCGGAGGATTGCCCCCTTTGGTTTGCAGAGTGATATGAGTAAACGTAACCCGGTTACGATTATTTTATTTGAGCTTCGAATCCAGAAGCAAGTGCTCTGTAATAGATCTCACTTAGACTCCTTGATTCATATCAACCAAGAAAATCATGATGAAAATAAGAAAGTTTTACATTTGCGTCTGCTTAATGTTTTAATTTCAAAAATCATTATCAGACGAACTGCTTCAAAATGTCATCAGAATGTGAAAAATACCTTGCATATTTGAGGGCTAAAAATATTTGAGTGTTTCATAAAGAAACGTCGTTTTGTAAAAAACTGAAAGTCGACGGAATAAACTGTGTTGTCTTAGTTGTTTGGAAACAATGACGAAACTAAAATATATTATTGAAGTTTTTTTTACGAATAGTGCTTACTGTCAGTCTGCGATTTTTGAGTTGCAACAAGGATTGCTCTACAAAAACAAAGTGAACAGCATATTAAATGCTACTGACTTAAAAGTAACTGAAAGCATAACTAATATAAATTCCTTTTCGCCTAATACCTTCAGTGTTTTTTAAAGCTTTAGCAGGATGAAACTGCTGTTTCAAATGTTTCGAAAACAAAGTAAATGCATCTATTGTCTAGCACCTCTTGTCGATATAGAAACAAACATAAGAAGCAGTTAAACGAAAGGAAAAGTGTTACATTGAAATTTCAACAAATGGCATAGGAATGAATGTACGAGTTTGTGTCATAAAAACCTAAATTTCTCATTTCAAAAGTTGCAGTGAAACCTGTAAAATGTTTTAGTCTTTGTGCTTTTTCATCACAGTGCTGTGCCTCAAAATTATCTTGAATTTTCCCATATTTGCAGTAAAAGCCATGTTATTGAATTTTGTTCATATTGAATGATCTCCCAAAGCTTGAATGTTAATATTATCAATAATAGCAAACAATATCCAACTGCTTACATTAAAAGAGAATCTTTAAACGTTGGTTTTTGTACAGGGTTAGATTTTCTACATAAATTGACAACTTCTGAAAAGTACGAGCTTCGGGTAGACTTGGAGGATTTTCAAAACAACAGGGTTTATGCAAAATACAGGTATTTGGAAGGTGAAGATATAATGTGTTCAGAATGATCTAGAAAAGCGCGGTGTTATTCAAAAGCACAATAGTTGCAAAATAGCAAATGCCAACTTTGGATAACTTTGCAACTTCTGATGATTCCGAAACACGCCACAATGTTCTGCATGATTGATGAATCATACTGCATGATTGATGAATCATACTGCATGATTGATGAATCATACTGCATGATTGATGAATCATACTGCATGATTGATGAATCATACTGCATGATTGATGAATCATACTGAATGTTGGTCAGTATCAATGCACTTATCGACGTAAACCGAAGACAGTGTAAACATCCATGTATATGGATGTGTTCCACATATACACTGTTTTGATCAAATATTTTTATTTGTTTTCGCAATGCTAAGCTTTAAATACAAAGCAAATGACGGGATGAACAATGGAACCGCTATGCAAAAACAACGAATTAATTTTCTTCAACACCAACTAAAAATTTTATCCTAGATTTAGATTTTATTCACTTGTTTAACTGTGATTTTCTTAAGATAAAAAATACACAAAATTCTTTTTTATTGCATTCAGTAATCCAAAGCGCTAAGTACCAGTCAAAAACATGTTCTGCTACGTCATTGCCACACGAATGTATTGTAACATCCCAGAACGTCGTGAAAACCTCAGGTTAAGTTTTGTTTATACTCGTTTTCGCAACCCTTTCGAGAATCTCACGAGTGGTCTGCAGGAGTCAATCGCCGCCTGCGTGCGCAATGTAAGACGTGGATGCTTCTGCATCAAATGCTTTACTAGTGGTAAGTCAATGGTAGCATCACGCGTGAACCGTTCTCTTGCATTCATCCATCAACGCCGAGAACGATGCCAGCAGGCTGCACGTTCTGTTTCTAAGTGTTCGATTAGGTCATATATGCAATCTAATGCAGCCTATCAGCTTTAATGTCGTGTGCTCAATCAACTGTACCGTCAAACTCAAAAACTGTACTTTATCGGTAAAACGTACGAAAACTTAAATATGCAGAATTGTGATCGTTGTATTGTCATTCACATTTTTACTTCTGCTGAATCACTTGACTGGTTTTTGATTCTGGAAACACCAAGCCCATTAAGCGCTTTGAAATTTAAAGGTGTTTCACCCATGTTGACCCCTAAAACCGTTACACAATGTCTTACTAATGGTAGGAGATGGAGCACAGACTTCTCTTCATTGGGTGGTTCAGGTAATACAAAGCAGGTGTGGTGACCTTTGACCCCAGACACCGTAGATAGGTGGCCGGAGACGGAAAATATCCTAACAGCACGGATATTTGTTTTTGGTTAATATTTTATTATTTTTCAAGTACAGGCATTCGACCAACTTATTTTCAGCATTTGTGCACAGTTTGTCAGATGGGTCAGAACATGCCACTTTCGCATCACGTTATAGTGGATGCCTACGCACGGTGATCGCGCGTCATCGTGTGAAAAGCTAATAAAAGCAGTTTGATCTATCGTGCATTAACTCCTTGTTTCGCTTTTCGTTTCACACGTTTCAAGTTCAGAACCTTCGCCTTAGTTCAGACTGACCTTAGTTTAATAAACTGAACAAGAAGAGGGCACGCTGGTCGAAAACCGTGCTGATCTCTGAATTAAGATTTGTCCCACTGGGAGAGCAAATGCATATATCTAAGCAGCAGTATAATTTTATCCGTTTCTGATCTTGTTGTCAATTAATGTCAGCAGCTCTTTCATAATTACTATATAACATTTCAAGCAAACACGAAATCGTAGCACAGCAGACCTGTGCAATGTGCAGGTCAATTCATACTCCACCAAAGTCACTGAAGATGTAGGCCAATGCCATAACAACTTGGTTCCCTCGCTTTAAAAATAGTCATTGCACAAGAATCTCACTGATGAGTGTCAGGTGTGTCGAGTTTAACGAAAGCAATTAAATGTTACACGTCATCGTCTCCCTGACCTAATTTCAATACTTGTCAAGCCCTAGGTAATCAAAGGCAGTTGTCATGGCAGCCCCAACCTGGCAGGGTTTTTCTGTGCCTGGTATGCAGTTTCGTTCTTCTCTTCTGTACTTCTTTCGGGAGTGTCACCAGTGGTCTGCGGCGCCAAACTCCGCTTGCTTGCGACAGGGACCACGCTGCCAATTTTCATAGTGAATTCTGTACTGATGGCGAGATAACATCAGCACCGCGCGTGAACCGTTTCTTTGCACCGCCGCAAATACCGCTTTTCGAGTCTTCGGTGTGAAACTCTCGGGATTGAAGTCAGACACAATGTGTGGTGCAGCACGCTTCAACCAATTCTACCACATTGCCGATTGGAAGTGTTGCTATTTCAACTTCTCAAATTTACAAGGTCAGGTTTACAAAAAAGTCACTCAACAATTTTGTTTCGTTGACTCTGGAACAATTTGGAATAACAAAACACTTACACCCGTTGAACCAAGATGTGTCAACCACGTCGGATTTTGTCAATAACCTCCAGTACCATAAAAGCAAAATTGTCACTTTCAACCCGTATGGAATAGAAATTGCGATTTTACGGTAATTTGGAGATGTTGCGCAGTGTGCTTGTACTTGTTGGAAGTACAATACGTGTTCTGTTTCGGACTGGCATATGTTTGAGAGGAAATTCTGAAGGAACTGCAGAAAGTAGTTTTCACGGACTGGTTGAGAACTGCAGTTTTAGTGAAGATATATTTGAAAACAAATTTACCACCACCTGCAGTGAATGAACCCAACATAAAGTTGTTGACATCACAATGATCTGGCAAATGTTTTCAGTGATTTGCAGCTCTCCATAATGCTATGTTGACTTTAATGAGGTGCAGTCCTAAATATCTTACAATGTCATGGACATTTAGAGATGAAATTCAAAAACTCCGAAGCAATTTTTCACCCTGAGTAAATTTTGAAGTGCTTCTTATGCAGGGGCGGAGCCAGACATTTTCATTTGGGGGGGCCACTGGAGGGGCCAGTTTGCAACAAGGGGAGCTGTCAATGGTCTGTGTAGGACTTCAATGCAGTGGCATGACGTCACGCGGAAAATTTTGGGG
>Ga0210059_1012579_pt1 | contig 12761 bp, 8 predicted proteins | sample Ectturendosymbi2_FD_188042 | JGI IMG/M metagenome (GOLD analysis project Ga0210059, IMG submission 188042) | Ecteinascidia turbinata endosymbiont from Florida, USA - Sample 2 (SPAdes) (version 2) | ecosystem: Host-associated > Tunicates > Ascidians > Unclassified | place: Key West, Florida...
TTTTAGCTAACAATAGTGTTAAGAATGTGTCTGTAACCCTATGGTTCTGTCTTCAATGCAGTTGCAAAAAGTGTCTGTAACCCTGTGATATCGCTGGCTTCAATGTCTTGTACTACATTCTGTATTGTCTGTTTTTATCAACCTGCGTTCTGCAGAGTGTGTGTGTTCATACTATGGACTTCGTGTCTGCTAACAAACAAATAAATTAAATTGAATAGAAGAACGGTGTGGCATCTTACTGTATTCCCGACACAAAGGGAAAGAGCAGGGCATAAAACATCGTGAGAGCGAAGTATTACGGAAAGATAACTTTAAAAAGCTGATGCATGAATTTTCTTGTAAAATAGCACACAAAGTACCGGGAGCGCACGCAGGAATTTTTTAAGGGTAGGCTGAAATTTTGAGAAAAATATTTTGCTCTCACAAAAGTACAGACTGCCTTATTTACTATAACATTTATGCCATATATGCTACTTTAATTTTAATACATCAACACTTTTCTTGACCAGGTCCAGCCGCTGTTTCGTAGCCGTCCGTTTTTCTTTGCCCGTTTTCCCCCGTTACCGTGATTATGGTAATCTGTTAAATGTACGATGCGATGTAGTGTGGCACTTCTCTGCAAAATTTTGACATTGTTTATGGAAGTTTGTAACATGCTCAGTATCCCGAGATATTGTTTTAAAGGCACTCTTATGTTACATAGTAGCCAGTGGCGTAGCAGCATAGCTTGCCGCCCCTGGATTTCGGCAATTCTGCCGCCCCCCACATCCTACGCTGGCCAGCATCACTGTTGGAATACTTTTATGAACGTTGCTCGCAGAGCAAAAATCCAAATGCGCGTTGTGTATGCAGATGAGAGGAGAATGCCGTTGCAATAAGTACACTTCAGCCAGTTTGCTTACATTCTGCAAAGCCCGGCATCAACTCCCGCAAGATTGAGTGATTCCACAAGGAACAAATTTTGTTTTTCAATTTATCTCCTTTATTCTGGGTTGTACTCCAGATGGATTCCTGACATTGTGGAAGCATCGCCATAAGCTTGACTTCTGCACATCCTCGCGTCTAAGTCATTTGCATGAAGCTCATTGAGAATAGAATTAGTAATGTATTTGGTCGTTTTCCCGTGCAGTGGGAAGAACAGACTCATTTATTTTTGCTTCACTTTACCAAACTTTTACGTATCTTACTACAAAAACCATCTGATCGATATGAGACACAGCAGGAGTAGTGTCGAGTAAGATTGAGAAGTATGTTGCTTCCTTTGTTTTTTAGAATATTTTTCGCTTTTTCCCCCAGAAGTTAAATTAACTGGTTTTGTATAGTCGGAGAAAGGTATGTTGGCATGCGTTTATATCAGAAAGATATTCGTTCATGACAGGATTATATTTGGCAATTAGCTTCACACTTTCAAGAAAGTTACCTTGTTTTTTGAGTCAAAGTATTGACGATGGTCACGAAAATAAAGATTTTGCTTGCTTAGAAAAAGGATGACATCAATTGTAATGCGAATAATGGCTCTCCATTTCTTTCGTTCTTTAACCATCATGACAAATCTATTTCCTTTTATCAACTGGTTGATGGATGTGAAGTTGCAGTGTGAGCTCATACCATTTGTCTAAGGAATTTCGATAAACTTTGGAATTTTCGTGATCAAATAAACATGGATTTAAATGCCAGAAAGTGTTGAAAGGTTTGGAAACACATAAACAATCATTTTCCGACCGAAATAACTGGCAACAGAAGCAACATTATCCTGAATCGATTTTTGAATATACCGGGCACGATCTCAGAACCATCTAACCCAGTGGTTCTCAAACGGGTGCCGCTTGGCTCACTAAGGGAGGCCTACATTTCCCTTGTATCGTTGCATAGTACTACTACGAAACAACGTTACCGCCTTGTCTAAATAGCACCTGTGCAATGACATGAAACGTTCCAGGTTTTTAAACACTCGAAATTGATGTTGCGTCGAACGCACGTGTTTCTGAATTTCCTCCTCTGGAAGTGCCGGCTCTTATGCTGTCAGAATCTCATACACTTCCGCGCACACGCAGGAACTGTTTTGTAATATTTCGCTTCATGGCGAGAGGACAGTCTCCAATCACGATCGTTTCGATTTGCAATTTCGGGCTAAATTTTATGTGCTGTTTACACCTACTAGATTATGACAAAATTACGTAAGTTTAGGCTTTCCTCAGCGTCACGCCAAGTAACGTGGATTCGTTTCAACTGAAACTATATTTTATAAGCAACTTCTCATATTGAAAGGCGCGACAGCTAGCCTCAAAAATTGTAGCCACATTATCTGAACAAAATATCAGTCAAGCGTCGCATTTTCAAAATAGACTTTCTAGAATTAAGCAGTTGACGACGTTTTTTGCTGCGCAAGAAGTCCTATATTGATTTCGAGTAATTCACTTTTACATTACAATGCAAACTAATCAGAGCAACTGCAGTTCAATCGTTCTTCTCCGCAGTGATTTCGCAAGTATATTTTCAACACCGCCATCTTTGCTAGACAGCGCTGCACAGATGCAGTTGTGCAGCTGGTTGTCGGCATCGATTTTATAAGCGTATGTACGTTTGGGTAAACAGCTCTCATTACTGTATGGCTGACATTTTGTTGAATGTTCGACAAGCTAAGTATCTTTTCAGCACCATATTCGTGGGAACAAACAGCGATTGAGATGTGATAAATGCGCTGTGCCCGAAATCAATGATAACTTGGAAATTTTTTCTTATGTGTTTTGACCTGACTAGATAACCTCTGTGTTTTTTCGGTGCCCCGACGTTTTTTCTGTTTTATCGAGTATACCTAGCAAAATTAATTCAGTACCGCCAAATAAATCTATCTATCTATCAATGAGATCAATACCACTATCCATTCCAAATACAGTCAGACCTGTTTGTCCGAACTCCGATCAACCAGAATTCCCGATATCCGAAACAACTTGCTATGAACAGATTTTTCCCAACGCATTTCACCCCTTTAATCCGGAAACCTCGCTGTCCGACACCGACTCGGAAATTGAGGAACAGACACAGTAAACCTCGGTAAATCCGGATTCGGTTAATACGGATCTTCGCCAAAACCGGATAAAACTGGTGGTACGAATGATTTCTTTCGTTTTTCTTTATAAAATCTTCGGTTTATCCTGATTTTTTAATCCGGATCTTCGCCAGTACCGGATAAAATCTGCTCTTTTCACATCTCGTAATCCGGATTTTCAGTGAAGTAAGTGCACTGACTGGTCTCTAGGAAAGATTTGGCAGCTTTCAGAGGCAACACATGCGTGCTCACGATCAACAACGAACATTAAGCATTACTTCACCAGTCGCAACTGGCACTAGTAACAACCAACTTATATCCATAAAGAGTGGGACGTGGTGGAACGCAGATACAACGCTCAGCATGAGCAAGTTTGATAACGTTCGATAATAATTAAGGGAAAATCATCTTTGACTCAAACGAGATAATTATTTACAGGTATTAACAATGAGCTTCATAAGACTTTCTACAATTCTCGTGCGCAAGGAGCATCTGGAAAAAATAAACAACCTGCTCAACCAGCATGGCACGAGGCCCAATGCAGCCGCGTCAGTTGCATCGGCTTAAGACTGGCCCTGGTAAACGTTCTGAGATATAGCCTAACAATTGAATGTTGCAAAAATCTGAATAAGTGCAAAGGTTGGATGACTATCGTGGAAGTTTTACAAAGTACAGTATATTTTAAAGATATTGCAAAATCTGCAATCACTTTTCCCGTGTTAAAAGAGAAAGAATTTTGTAACCTTTTCCGGGATATTCAAAACTTGCTCAAATAACAGTTTGCATTCTTAACCGGTGCTCTAGTAAACAGGTTTAACTGCAACCATTTTGCACATGTGAAGTATATATTGATGGGGTGGTACAGTACCACAGTGTTGTTTAGTTTAACAGTCGATTTTGGTCTAGCTATAATAGGCTATGCTATTTTTCTGTAAATAAGCTAAATACCATGAGTAAAAGGTCAAGCGACTTAGGCCAAAAACATTGATTGTTAGTCAAAAGAGGGCTATTTAAACTAAGGCTGAATCTGAGAAAGAGGATAGACAAACAGTGCGTTGGACAAACAGAGCTACCTCAGAACGTGGAGAAAAACTTTAGAAGAGCCACACCACGGGTGAAAATTGCTACAACGTAAGCAGCCAGACTGATGATGTTATGCCAGATAGCCAAAGGGGAAATCTTATGCACAAGAAGTTAGGTAACTCATTTCGAAAGTGTTGAGTCTGAAAATGTTCGTCGGCTGGTGCATCTGATGAGTCTTACGAGCACGAAAATTCAAAATTTTCTGGAACCATTGGATGGACAAACCATCCTGCCACAAGGCCAGGTGTCATGAATCGTGATGTTAGGGGCTGTTTACTCCAAATAGGACCGTCCACAATCACAATGTAACTTTCGCCGGAAATGAGAGTGATTAGGACGGTTTTACTTTAACTGCAATAGTACTGCCAAATGGTGAAATGGTACGTCATCCATCTTGCGTGCCAAGTTTTTTCATAACACTGACCTCTATCATTATAACTTGATGCCCACCTAAAAAATGTCTGCACATGCCACTCAGTGGGGTCCCACGAAAGTACTTCCAATCGGGCCCTGCACTTGCTAAAGCCGGCCCTGTCCACGTTTGTATATTAAAAATAAATTGTTCCATGAGTTTGCATGCAAATTATCAAGAAAATCTCGTGAAATCAATTATCTAATAATCAGCGGTAATTATCCGGTCAACCGGTTCGCTAAAATACAAATATCCGGATAGTAGAAATTATTGATATCCGAAGTAACCCTACATTCCACAGTGGAACACAATACATGGTGTTGATTATTTTTTATTCAAAGTCGAGATTATCAGAAAAGCAACGGAAACAAGTTGAAAATAAGACATTTTCTGCCTAATATGTCGTGCCGAGACTCGAAAAGGCGGCGTGCGTGTATTCGAGACACGCAAAGTTGATTTTCAAGTCCAAGTTGATAGTGTACTCACGCATGGAAATTTATTTTTACCATGAGAGGCGCAGTCACATCACAACCTTTTGATGTTATTAGTTAAAAAACATTCCGTTGGACCTAAACTGGACACGGGCTGCCGATGTGTAACAATGATTTAAAAACAGACGAATCCAATTATGGGTTGGCCAAATGGTACAAAAAATGCAAATACCATACAAGCACGGATGTAGTGCTTAAAATAGAACATGTGAAATACTCCATAACAAAGAAAATATGACTTGCTGCAATCAACACAGTTCGCATTTAACATGCAAAGAAATTCACAGTAAAAAGACGAAGGTGCAGATGTTATTTTACTACAGGAAATAGAGGATGGCCATCCCTTTTTCAATATAGTTGGGGTTGTCACACCACTGCACATAATCCTCGCTTGTGGTCACTTTGAATGTACCATCATATGCCAGCGGTCACGTGAGACACTTCGCCTTTAATCTTTTCACACCTAAGCTACGTGGCACAGAAGTACATCTGCTACGCAATATTGCACATTAACACATGGAGCCATCTGTTTTCTTTGACAATGGCAATGTCACACTTTGCCTGGTCTAATTATGACATCGCATTAACTTGCAGACGAGCTTTTTCCAACTCATGCATGAAATCATAAAACTGAGGCAAAGTGACCTCCATCATGAGTGCATCCCGCTTCACTCCTTCAGCAAGAACCAGCTTTAACTATTCATAAAAAAATACAAATAAACTACTTGGGTGAGTAAACTACAGGCACATGGGCCTATCTCTAACATGTTGAAACATGCAAACTGTTTTCCGTTCACTCACCTGAATATAGCAGTTCCCAACACGGTGCACTTCACTATTTGAAGCAGTGACACCAAATTTCCACTCTACATCAACTAAGCGTTTGACGGCCTGGCAAACATGCCTGGCATCTTCAGATTTGTGTTTCCAAGCTTGACACAGCTTAGAAGCAATGCTAGGGTCCAATTTTAAGTTCTGAAGATCACTAAACAGCTGCCCGGCAGTTACTTTCCGTTTGCTAGCTTCTGTATAAAAAATGTACGTTTGTGCAAGTGCCAATTTCCATCAAACAAATTATCTCTTGAGGTAAGCAGGTTTCACAACCAACGACTTTATTAGGAATTACTTTTAGACTTTAAATGCCAAACAACATGACTGACCTTGAACAGGCAGAACATGAATTGACAAAAATTGAATTTAATATTGTTCTTCCCAGTGAGCAACATTAAATGTAAAATCAAGGCACACTCACTAATTACAATTACTTAAGCAGAACCTAGCACCCACAGCCAAAAACAAAGGTAATCTTTACTTCAACTGCAGCATACAGCTGCGTAGGTGACGATATGCCAATGACATTGATGCTAATCCTACACTACAAATCATTGAGTGAAATATTGGAATCATGAAGGAGAATTTTTCACTTAAGAATTTTGTCCCTTAAAAGTCATGATTGCAACCACAAGCATCCCACCTTGCAAAGTAATGAGCAAACATTTGAACATGTTCTTCACAATATGAAGATCAACAGCATTTTCGTGGGAGTATTTGTCCAAATTACGATTTAACTCCTCTGTACAATCTGTATCATCCAAGAAGATGAGCAAATTTGTAAGTAGACCTTCAAATTGCTGCAAAAAAAATCTACAAAAAATCTGCATTGTCAACTTTAAACCACCAACATAAGGTGTATGTTTTATATTCATGTCACTTTAAAGCAGGGTTCTCAACCTGTGGACCACGGAATAATTTATGATGGGTTACAGCCTGGCATAATTGATATTAAGTATGTTTTGCAAATTGAACCTTTTAATAAAAAATGTTGGTAACATCATACTATGCTCTAGTTTGTCATTATGCATTAGTAATTATTGCAACCTGGGAACTTCCACGTAGCCTTAAATGTTGTGCACAATATACACTTAAAGCCACTTTGAGGCAGACAGGCAGTTTGTGTTGCCATGACAACTAAATCTAGCAGCAGGTTTAATGTGGAAGATGATTTAATCTCTGCATTATCATGCATTGAGCTTCGAATATCTATGCTTTCTAACAACAAACAGGTTCAGCCTTCACATTGTTTCGCATGTTGTGTTATTAAGTTGTTTTTTTGGTTGTTTTTCTTTCTGCTCTGTGCATGTGCAACAGTTGTCACATTAGAGAAGTTGTATAATCGGTGGACCTTGTTCCCTCTGTTTGTTTATTAATTGGACCGCATTATTGCCGGAATAAGGCAGTGCGGGGCCTGTAGCATACAGCACAGGGCCCTACGTTAAAAATACACCTTAGCACCTGTTAAATCAAAAAGTGTGTGGGCATCCATATAATCAACAAACATTAAGCTTACTGAATCCTGTAAGTACAAAAAATATAGTTGTAAATAGCAACTGGTGAACATTACGGGCTACATATAATTTTTTCCAAAAAGGAATGTTGCATTACAGTGAGTGATTACGGACACTTACAGTTTGCCTAGCTGGTCTGGCAGGGTTGCCAGATAGTGGATGGTCCACACTGCCAAATGCACTGTGCAGTGGCTAGTGAATAGATGACAATCACTTTGAAAGTACCAAAAATAAAAGTGACACAACTTATATATAGAACATATCAATGTGATGTAACAATATGAAAAACAATGCCAATCATAACAACACAATCAAGCAATATCTGGAAACTGCTGCAACTTGGCCCCATCCTTTCGCTAATGACTGTAAATAGTACTTTAAATTTCAATTCACAGTAGCCTAATATAAAAGTATTCAATTGAAAACCTTTGCTTTACTGCTATTGAAAATTTACTCAAAATACTGACTTGGACTGAAGAAATTCTATATCTATAATAAAGAAAATATTTAACACAGGGACCGTGGGGCCCATAGCCACTGTTACATTTGCTGCTATTGTTAATCTTCTACTGGACAACATGCTTGATAAGTTTGAGAGTCCTTGTCTTACATCTTCATCCACCAGGGCCTCACACTTCATTCAGTAGGAACTCTTGGTGGTTCACTTCTGTGTACGCCCTATTGGTTTTTGAAGATAAAGTTGTAGACCACCATGTGGTGATCAGTTGACTAATTCTGTCACTCCTTTTCACATGAACGTCAAACGGAACAAGCAAGCTGAAACTATGCAGAAATCAATGAGTGAACATTAGCCCAATGAATCTGCATTACGTGTGTCTGTACACATCTCTGTGAAATTGGAGGTGTTCATTACACACAGTGCTTTGTTGCAGCAGTTGCACCTCCTTTCTAATAAAATCTATTCTGAGCTACTAGGTTAGTATACCTTGAAAATGTAGCGTACTGGGAGCATCACGTTCTTTTTTGTGGAACAACCTCATGCAAAATTGCAGTTTGAGGACAAAATCTTTATGGTCGTTTCAAAAATATACATATTTTTACACAGCAGAGGCACTCATGCAGTACTCACTGCTACAAAGTTGGAGTAGGGTAATGTTGAACTGAGCTGCCCTGAAAAATGGTAGGCAGCTTACACAATTACTTTGTGGGATGTCATGTGCCTGAAAGCTTTGTGCTTCGCTGATGAGATTGTAATCATTGAAATGGTGCTGTTTTTCCATAACATCTACAATACACATTAACTGTATTTATTAACACTCTGAGAGCCGGCCTACAATATATTCGTACTTCGATTTCGGCCTAAAAAACAGCAGTTTTCGGTTGCTTTACCAACGTCCTAGCTCCTCCGCCAATTGCGCTACAGAGCTGTTCAAGGGCTCAAACGGATCGGCCAGTCTGGTAGATTGCACTTGAAAAAAAATTTTTTGGTTGGGGGGTGCGGATTTTTTATGAGGGACATCATAAGTGAAGTAGTTTTAGGGTCATTTTTGTTCATGTTGCCTGGCCTAGGGCTCAACCACTAGGCCAAAGTGTTTCGCTGAAGTTTTCATTGGAAACTAGGCTCGAGTCCTAGTCTTTTGAGCCGTTGATCGACTTTCTAGCATTTCTGGTTCAAAAGTTATGATCTAAAATAAACAAATTAATTAATTATCTAAATAGTCAAATATTTTCACTCACTTACATCACAACTTTTGAACCTGAAACCCCAGCATGTCATCCAAAGTATCAAAAGACTCGGATTGTAGCCTAGTTTCCAGTAAAAATTTCAGCGAAATACTACCACCTAATGGTTGGCGCCCAGGGCCAGGCAAAGTAGGCCAAGGTGGCCTAAAAGTCCTCCACTTATGACATCACTCACAAAAAACCCGCAACCCCCAAGCAAAAAAATTTTTTCGAGTGCAGACTAGAAGACTTGCCGCATCTTTTGAGACTTTTACCGGGTCTGTAGAGCATACCGGACCAGAGAAATTCCCACGCAAAGCCACGTGCATTTAGGCGGTATTTTTTCCGAAAATCCCTGAAACCCCCTGGTGCCAAAGAGTTAATAGCAGTAAAACATGTGTTTTGGAAGATATTTGACTCACTACCTAATAAAATTATTGTTGAATTAACATGAAAGAAAAACACATGTGTGATAAAAATTTGTCGGATGAAACCAAAACAAACACTACAAAGCTTGCATCATTTCACAGTTGAAACGTGTGAAACACTGTGAAGCAAATTTGACCAAAGTGTGGTGCAGTCACAACAAATTACATAAGATGCGCATGGAGTAAAACTGTTATGTCCAGAACAGGACCACTAATGCCAGATATTTGGAACTGCAGCATTGCGTTAACATTGGAGGTAAATATTTTCCAAAAACCTTGTCTCAACTAAGGATACAAATTTTAGAATATTGCATCTTTCAAATGCCAAAAGATTAAATCCAAATGTCAATTTACTTCAAATAGCTGGAACTGAAATGATAACAACCACCAACAGAAATGGACATAACATCTGCAGAGTGCAGTTTTTCTTAACACTTTGAGAACCGGCGTATGATATATTTGCACTTCGATTTCAGCCTAAAAAAAGCAGTTTTCGGTTGCCTTACCAACACCCTAGCTCCTCCGCCGATTGCGCTAGAGAGCTGTTCAAGGGCTCAAATGGATCGGCCAGTCTAGTAGATTGCACTCGAAAAAAAATTTTTTGGTTGGTGGGTGCAGATTTTTTGTGACTGACGTCAAAAGTAAAGTAGTTTTAGGGTCATTTTGGCTCATGTTGCCTGGCCTAAGGCCCAACCGCTAGGCCCAAAGTGTTTCGCTAAAGTTTTCATTGGAAACTAGGCTCGAGTCCGAATCTTTTGAGCCTTTGATCGACTTTCTAGCGTTTCTGGTTCAAACGTTATGATCTAAAATAAACAAAATAATTATCTTAATTAGTCAAATATTTTTACTAACTTACATCACAACTTTTGAATCCGAAACCCCAGCAGGTCATCCAAAGTATCAAAAGACTCGGATTGTAGCCTAGTTTCCAGTAAAATCTTCAGCGAAATGCTACCACCTAACGGTTGACGCCCAGGGCCAGGCAAAGAGGGCCACGGTGGCCTAAAAGTCCTCCACTTATGACGTCACTCACAAAAAAAATGCATCTCCCAAGCAAAAAAAATTTTTCTAGTGCAGACTAGAAGACTTGCCGCGTCTTTTGAGACTTTTACCGGGTCTGTAGAGCATACTGGACCGGAGAAATTCCCGTGCAAAGCCACATGCGTTTAGGGTTTTTTTTTCCGAAAATTCCCGAAAGCAGTCAGACGCCAAGGAGTTAAGTGAATATTTAACTGTATGCTTTGTGATCATGTTTGATGGGAAAAGTTTTAGAAATACTGAATATTCTGCATTGCAATAAGAACAAGCTATGTACTTGTCATTTCATTAATCATGTGATTAAGCAACTTGCAATGTATTTTTTTAAGGAATCTAAAAAAGCATCTTTGAGCTTCATGTTTAAAAATCTGAAAAACTTGTTCTACAATAGATTTATAATTTTTGATTTTATTTTAATTATACTAGAATGCCAATAACTAACCTGAAAAATGACACCTGATTCAAGGCATGAATACACCTGCTTTCTAAATGTTCAATGTTAAAAACTGAATCACAGCAAGTCAGAGGATAAAGTTTGTGGTCTCTCTCACAAAAACGAGATGATGTTGCAACAGTGCTGTGAAGTGGTCAGGATTGAAGTGCGGTGCAATCACCATGAATTAAGTTCGACATGGTGCAAGGCTTTCAATGGATACCAGTAACTTATGCCAAGCATCTGGAACTGCAGCGTGCATCATTGGTGGTGAATCATTTTCTAAGAATCCAGTATGAAACTGTTGGATTTTAGCCTCAACCCACCAGCAGCTAAGGTGTTAAGAAGCACTGTTTTAGCTGAATAAGGACTGAGGATATGCAATTTTACATGAAATCGATTTCCTATTAACACCTTCTGGTCCAGTAGGCTAAGGCTAAAATCTAGCAGTTTGCATGTTTTGAGGCTAAAATCCAGTAGTTTGCACATGTTTCTGCGCAGAATATCTCCACCGACAATTGTGCTAAAGAGCTGTTCAAACCCTCAAAAGATTGAGCAAGTCTTTGCGTCTGCAAGGAATAAAATGTTTTTCAGTTTTTTTGTGAGAGCCGTCATATGTGGAGTTGTTTTAGGCCTTTTTGGCCCACTTCATCTGGTCCTGGGCTCAAACCACTAGATGGTAGTATTTTGCTCAAGTTTTTATTGGAATCTGGGATAAAATCCAAGTCTTTTAATACTTTGATCAACTTGCTGGGGTCTCTGGTTCAAAAGTTATGATCTATAACAGGGCTACTCAATTATTTCAAGCAAGGGTCCAGTTATAACAAAAAAAAATTCTGGTCACTCCCATGAAATCATACAAATGTTCCATGTCTTCGATTTTTCTAACACAAAAACATGAAATGAGAATAAAATACAGTTAAGCATATACATTGTACAAAATCGAGTAACTGGACATAAGTATAAACAGAAGTTGTAGGCCTTTTTATTTTTATGCTGGTTGGAGAAATAGCATGTTCTACTTCTTGCTAGTTTCTTGAATTTCTGTTCCAAGGTAGTGATAGCCAGGCCTGTAACCAGCTTGGGACACAAGGGGAGAAGACTTTTCTGAGAGGGGCTCAAATTCTTGAACCATGTCCAATAGTTTCAAACTATGTCTAACATATTTTTCAGGGGGGCAGAAAAATTTTGTAGGGGAGCTTCATTCCTTCTTCGCCTCCTGGTTACGGGCCTGGTGATAGCAAGTCAAAGGCAGTGGTTAAGGGTTTCATTTGTCAACAGGCGTGAAGCTTGTTCTTTATGAAGTTTATATTTGAAAACAGATTCACAGTAATAGGTAGTACCAAACATGAGAATTTTCACTGCTGATTTGCGAAGAGTGGGAAAATCCTTGGAGATCAATACCTTTTACCAAAAAGTGAATTCTCATATGTGCAGTCACAAAATATTTTTTTAAAGCTACGGGGCCAGATTTCTTGGGTCGGGCTTGGTTCGGGCCAAAGTTTGTCAAAATGTTTCAGGCGATTTTGGGCCTGCATATAAATTTTTTTCGCAATGACGGACACTTATGTCACCAGTTTAAAGAAATCTGCAATAAAAATGATTAATTGCAAATTATTTAGTGTTTACTTTGCTGTGCCACCAGTATCCCTTAGTTCCGCATATCTCGACTCCTCTTCAATATGGCTTTCAGCGCGCGTAAATCAGGTTTCAAAAATAATTGTCGGGATAAGGCCAGGTTTGGGCTTTTGCTTTTGGGCTAGGTTCAGGTTTCAAAATGAGGGTTACAATTCTGTATT
>Ga0210059_1012580_pt1 | contig 12761 bp, 9 predicted proteins | sample Ectturendosymbi2_FD_188042 | JGI IMG/M metagenome (GOLD analysis project Ga0210059, IMG submission 188042) | Ecteinascidia turbinata endosymbiont from Florida, USA - Sample 2 (SPAdes) (version 2) | ecosystem: Host-associated > Tunicates > Ascidians > Unclassified | place: Key West, Florida...
GTGCGGGCACTGCGGGAAAGACGCGGAAGGGTGGACAGAAGCAGGGGAAGAAGCCGAAGGGCGAAAGTCGAAACAAATAATGCCTAGATCCGCACGGACTAGGGAAGCGCTTCTTTAGTCCAGTCGGTAAGGCGTTGGCAATTTGGCTAAAGATTAGTTCTCTCCCTGGGAATCATGACAGTTCGATTCCCGGCTTGAATTGGAACAGGCGGGCAAAAGTTCCTCTTCATTTGTGTCATTTTTAACTGAAATTGTCCTCATCCGGAAGTGAGAGCTCAAACCAAATGTTTGCAAGCAAATGTCGAAAACGCGCAGGAACTGAAATATAGACATTAAAAGCAAAGTGAGATTCAGTTTTCATTGCATGCATTTTGTAGAAGAAGCGTCCAAGCTCATTTTTACTTAATATCCATCGAGTGCAAATGCACGGCGCCTCAAATCGAGACACCCATTTGTACCCGCCGCACATCTCATAGGTTCATCTGACAACAACATGCGTGCGGCACAGTGGACCGATCACCAATGGAATGTGGAGTTGACGGACAATCCCATATGCCTCCACATTTCATCCCCGACACCGGCACCCCTCCCGGAATGACCCTCCAAAGCAGAGCCTGGGTCCGACTTAACTGCCTCCGCACCAGTGTTGGAAGTTTCTGCTCCTGCTTGTACAAATGGGGTACGGCCTCCTCTGTGGCCTGTGAGTGTGGCGCAGAAGAACAAACCGTCGACCATGTTGTCCTCCAATGTCTATTAATCTATCGACCTCCCCATGGACTGCATGGCCTGACGGTTCTGGACGATGAGAAAACCGAATGACTGCTCAACACCTGCCCCGAGATCTAGTGCTGCCAAGCAGTGGTTTGAACAACTCTCCCAAAAGAAGTTCACTTTGTAAGGAAAGACGGACATACGTGACTCTGTTTAGACTTCTGGGGAAAACAGCGCCTAAAATAAAACATTTTGGGCTGGCTACGTCACTGCTATTATCAACAAGAAGTGTGCTACATAACGAGTAAAAACGTCTTTGGCAGTCCATACGAAAACAACGATCTGTTTTGACAACATGAGCAGAGATGTCAAGAATGCATCTCTTGTTATTTCGTGTTCATCACATTAGGGAGTTGTTCAAGGAAGTATATCGCGGTGTTGCAGTTGACTGCATCGCCTTGAACTACTGAGGCAAGCACGAGAGAAAGATGACAATTCGGGGTATTATCTAAGAAGAAAGCAACCAGTAGCAATAGAGCTCCCTTACTGAGTTCACTCTTCTACTGCAAGGTTGCACTATCGTTATATAGGGATAAGTGAACTACGATAATTCGCTTGTGGTGACTATCACAGTGACTTGTTGCTCATGGGCACCGTCTAACGGTGACCATTTATTTACATGTGGCGCCATCTACCGACCGCCACAACGGCGACTGATAAGCTTCAGGAGTTCCGCAAAATCATGGAAAAGAATGTCGCAGCAAACACAGCTAAACTGTTTTTAAGGCAGAGGCGTGCGCCTCGTCGTTTTCATTATTATGATGTCACTCAAGGAAGCAACTCGCAGACACTGATTAGTTTTGTACTTGAATAACAAATGCATAGCTTTCATACTTAAAGGCCACAAAGATGGCGAAAAGTAAATCAGTCACAGTTTATTGACGGGGAAACTAGTTTCGCGTTTTCCAACGCATCGTCAGTCCTGTAAATGTAAGACAAATCTTACAGGCGAAATATTGGCACTTGAAAACAAGTAAAGAAAAACACACGAACTGTGGCTGGTTGCAACAACATTACTAAAACATTTTTTCGAATGCATAGTTATATCAGATTGCATAGTTATATCAGATTTGTCAGTGATATAATTTCAATTCGTAACTCGCATCGAGAAAATTATGTATTTACTAAAGAGAAAACCTACTTTGATTAATCTTTCATTTTGTATGATAAAAATCCGAGAAATCGCTCCAGCCACTGCAAAATTTCCAACACCACACTTATGAACATTTCCTAATGTTTTCAACATTTCATAACTTAAACTGTCATTAGCTTGAAGTAAGAATTCAAATATGATTGTTTGGAAGGGAGGCAAAGGCCTACCCGGATTTTGAAAATTTCAACAAAGAAAGGTTGTTTTCTTGATTTCCAGTAAGAAAAGCAAATTTCACCACGTTCCCCCGTAGAAAAATTTTGGTAAAATCCCCATGTGGTTCCCTCCGGAAAAATTCCGTTTGACGCCCATGAATTCAAACCAAACATTTTCAAAGAAACGATTTTGAAACACCGAAAATGCGCAGGTGCTAAAATGTAGACAATTGCAAAGAAAGATTCAGTTTTTCGCCGGACGGCATTTAATCCGAGAAGCGTCCGATCTTATTTTTACAGTACCTTACAAAGAATGATGGACGTAGACGTGACTGCTGTTCTCAGACTTCTCGCCAACACTGTCCCACAAAAGAAAACAAGAAACTCCTGATGCTAGCAACGCGCTTCATTTTTTATACCTATTGTACCTATGAAAGTTTTGCTGCGCTTCTGTAACACAATCTTTAAAACATTGAACCATTATATGGTTAGGCTATGCTTAAAATGAAGTTTTATGATTTAGGTTAAGGTCATACGATTACAGGAAAAATTCCCAGCTTAATTTTTTTATGTTCACAGGAGTTCAAACAAACAGAAACGTGATGTAAAAATTTGTTCACTATATGAAACAAAACAAATTTTAGCACGCATTGTGTTCAGGAAGTTTTTCATCTTAATAACACGTTCGAGCTTATTGTCTCGAAAGAGTTTTTTCACAAGTAGACCTAAAAAGCGACTACAATTATTACCTCAAGAATGTGCAACGTTAATACAAAACAGGTTCCAATCGCTGGTAAATATGTTTTCATTGAACAGTAAGTATGAAAATGTTGAAAGCACTTTCACAATCTAAAAAACGTTGATCAAATCAACCACTTAAAGAAATGTTTTAAATGGTTTTATAATATAACAGTGCCGATTTTATGCTCACCAGGCACCACTTCTCAGGATTCGGATCCAGCCAGTGACTTTAGGAGGGGTGCGATTTCCGTAAAATTTGGTAATGAATCTCATTACGCGTTCACTCCTGTAAGATAAACTACTATAGGCTTCATAACACTACTGTGACAAAACAACGCACGGTGCAATGGCTGTAAATCGTGAATGCTGTTTTACCGAATTGCACAAAATCATGGGTGATGAAAATTACTTTCGTAGGTTTCAGGGGGGCGATTGCCCCAATCGCCCCGCCCGCCTAGATCCGCCCATGCCACTTCTCCAACATAAGCGTATTTTGCTTCAACGTTGGCTCCATACACAATGCTTCATAATTTGTTGGACAGATGGAGTCATATGCCATTCTGATGGGCAAGGGGGCGAAAAAAACAAAGGGGGCATAAGGGGGACGAAGCAACACAAAGGGGGTGAAAATGCTCGATCACTGAGTTAACTTCAGTAGCCCACTATTATGACTTGTAAGTTTCCTGCAGATGTTAATTTACTGTGATAATCGTTTGAGGTTGTTACTAAAGCTATTTATCTTTTAAATTTTACTCTGGATCGTCGATCGTCTACGTGCCCGTCTGCAGTGTGGATTATTTCAGGGCACCGGAGCCGTCGTAAAAATGACACAGCTCCGGCTCCGGAGCTCTTCTTTTCATGAACATGGCTCCAGCTCCGGAGCTTTTGATTTTCATGAGTGTGGTTCTGGCTTCTGTTCGTTTTCACACATTAATATTTTAATTGGCTCGATGTTCCTCAAGTTCACTGGAAAATCAAGAAAATCAAGTCCACAAAACTAAAAGAATATGCCAAATATTTTTGAGTAATTTAATCTGGTAGTTTTTTTACAAGTAGCGCTCTTATCACGAGGAAATCAGCGAAAAGACAACCAATCACAGGTCAGACGATCAAGAGAACAGTTACTAGCGGAAACGAATCTCAAGATAACTGTAATATAAAGTAAAATTATTTAAGGTTAATAGACGGGTACCATAAACAATCTTGCAGAAAAATGACAACATATGAAACGACAACCAACAGAAATTTTGGCAAGATAGCTGGACGTATTTATTTTGTTTTCCAAATGAATAAGGAAAGAGAGATTCAAAATTTCAGCAATATCGGAACAAACTTTGGGATCAATAAACTAAGAAAGTTGACCCAGGGACGTTTTAATTCTGGGTAAATGATATTCGTGAAAAACAGCAAGTATTGTTTGATATTTGCGAACTGATGCAATACCAGAAAATTTGTATACAAGTGTTAGTAAGTTCAACATTAGCAAAGGTAGACGTGAATTTGGCAACGGAAAATCTAAGTTTGGAATATTTTTCGTTGTAAATACTACATCCCTCTAAAATGCTTACAACCTCCAAACGTGCGTATGTTATCGCAATTGGTAAAGTACTGTAGAAATGGAAAATATTTCCAATGTTGTCATCAAACGTTTTCAACAAACAAAGTTTTATTTGGTAATTTCTATATGAGATTAATTCCCAAATTATCATGATTCATTCGCGACGTTTATAGCATAGTTTGGAACTCGTGTTTTGTGGATGAAGTGCATCGCCCGGTTTGAACATTGAGTGCAATGAACAGCAGCACAAGCAGTCAAAAAGTCCATTTGCTGGCTTTTCCATAGCTTTTCCATAGGTTAGCACACCAAACTAGTGTCGGAGAGTTTGTAGAAACAGGCCAGATTTGTTTGGTCACTAAATAAATTCAGCGGTGAGAGTAGGCACTCACCAACAAAACAGATATGAGAATCGAAGGAAACAGGGTGTGACAACAAAACAAACTTTAGCCTGGCGGCAAGCTTCTGAGGAATCTGCCTGCTTTCAAAGAAATGAACCGTCACAGGCGACAAAACAACAGTCGTTCACGGACAGATTGACGCGTAGGCAATGGACGAGGGCCCCGCGCAACTCCTTCCTATGACGACTCACTACTAACTTAGAATTTGCGCAGAGGCATCACAATTTACATTGAAACGAGCGAAAATGCAAACGTCCAGAGACTTTTATCAGTATAGCAACAACACAATAATATTGTTTCTTACGCAATACAAAAGTGATAATACCTCTTTGCATCAGAGTTCTGCAGTGTCTGTCGGTCTTGCGTTAGAATCGATGTTACGTCCGTCCTAACTTGCAAAAACTTTACTGATAACTTCGCTTGCCTGAAGGCACGAAAAAAACCTTGTGGTGAACTGTGTGCTGTTGGATATGTTGGTGGCAAATATTTGATATCAGTTGGTGCAGATACTTATATATTTGCCCTCTTCTTCATGGATACATTTGCTTGTGCTAGTGAGGGCTAGCTGTGGTAACGATTTCAAATGTTCTTTACAGAACGCCTTAGAGCAGTGGTGTAGCCAGACATTTTGATTGGGGTGAACCCTTGAAGTCCCGCAGGCGCCACATCTTTTGCAGAGTTTTGCAACACCATAACTCGCCAGCCCGTTGAGCTAGAGAACTGTTCAAACCAGGACCCCCGGAAAGCTGGTGCATTACCGGGGCACAATTTTTTTCGTTTTGGGTTTCGGGTCTTCTGCAGGTAATGTCATAATAGGGGGCCTGTTTTCGTTTTTTTTGATCAAGTTTACCTGTCCCTGAGCGCCAACGCAACAAGCCATTTTTGGCTCAAGTTTTGTTTGGAAACTAGGCGGTGATCAGACTCTTCAGAGCCATTGATTGGTTTTCTAGCACATCTGGAGCCACATTATGACTCAAAAACCCAATCTTTGACAAAAATAAGAATGTTCAACGAAAAGTATGATTTGCCCTCACTGGGCAAACTTTGGTCAGCCATAACTCAGGAGAAGATTGAGCTAGACAGCTGTTCAAACACTCTGAAGACTTGGAAAGTCTTGTAATTTAGAATTAACAAAAAATAAAATTTGGGTTTGGGGTTTTTGGTCAATTAACGTCATGATTGGGGTAAGCTTTGGATTTTTGATGACGTCATCAGCCGATCCAAGGAGCCGATTTCTTGGCTCAAACTCTTATTGGAAACAAGGCCATAATACGATTGTTTAGAGCACTTGATCGGCCTTCTAGCGTTTCTGGTACCAAACCCATGGCCAATAAAAGCAAATTATAGATTAGCAGGGATTTACCTGCTAAGGAAACCCTAAAATACTATACGAGTCTGGAAACCTATGATATAATGCCACCCTTAATTTGATTACGTCTTCCTGAGACACATGACATCCGTTATTTCCGGACCAAAGTCTTTCTTACTTCCATATGTCCATTGTTAGTCACTTTCGCAACAAAGGGGTATCTGCACAGCGAAACATACATATCATACAAATTTTATGCACTGTGCCACCAAAAAGAGGATTTTTTGTTTGTGCACAGAAAATGTCATGCACGTGTTCCATACGTTTTTTCAGATCAAGTCATGGTGTTGGAAGGTCCGGAACCGCCGACAGAAAGTCATCAATAGCAGGACTTTTCGTGTGTGAAGGACAGCTTGACATTCCGAGAATTTGATAAAAACTCCAGTGATTGATATTGTTGGAGCTATGTTTGGGGGGGGGCAGCCCACAAAACTTCCCGTGGCGACGAGACTGTGCGGGTGTGGAATCATAAATGGCAGTTTCTGTGCCACTGAGAGCTATGAGCAGTCTTTGGTTTACGACTTTACTGTTTGCCTTGAATGCTCGTTCTGCAATCACGAGGACCAGAATTCAAACAAAATTAAGCAAGCTTGTTGAGTACAGATCCTCTCATCAACTTCTTCACCAGCTCAGAAAACTTGGCAGTGACTAAGTCATTTACTCCACACTGTCTCGCTCCTTGCACAATGAACAAGCCCACTGTGTTTTCAGCGTAGTCCTCAACCAATGGCGGAAATAGAGGTTTGAGCCAAAGGGCAAAATGTAAATGAACGGGGCCCACTGGCCACCGAAGGGGAAGAAAAAAGTAGAGAAGTGATAGTGAATCCGGATATGGATGTCTATACTGAAACCCGAAATCACCGGAAAACACTACGGAAGACGTAAAAACCAACCTGCTGAAAACCAAAAGAGTACTAATATCGAATATGAAGTGGGAGCCCAGTTTTTACATTTAGCTTTCTAGGGGACGGTTCGCCCCTTTTCCCCCCTCGTCAGTTACGCCACTATCCTAAACGCTCTCCTTTCCTTAGGACAAATGAATGGCAGAAAAAGGTTTTAACGCTTACGGCTCCTATTCTCATGTGTTCTGCAAGATATAGAAGCTAAACTGAACACAAGCAATACTCTTTGTTGCATTACCAAACTTGTAATGTCAAAGTGTGGCATCAGGTTGAAGAAGTAAAATTTTTTTGATAGTAAGAGTTTCTCTTGTGACAAACAGTTTGGAAAAGGAACTTGCGGTTATTATGAAAATAACGGCTAATGTAACTGATGTAAACGACGTTTTCGCAGATATGTCGGTTACTCCTTCTACCATCATCAGTGCAATTGCAACTTGCAGTTACATCTGCATGATCTGGTTTTTAGATTTAAACAAAATCATGTCTTTTTCTGTAGGTTATATAAAAAAAGTTTCAAAAAGGCAAAGCACAGACTTGTATCGTTCATTGATATTTATACCTGAAATTTGATGCTGAAACCTGAAAAGTGTGATGTTGAAATGACAGAGACCAGTGGCATCAATGGGAATGAGTGATGCCTAGTTTAAATCGTAGTAGCATTCTGCAAGCACGAGTATTACTCTTTCAACTCTTTCAAACTTTCAATATTTGCCCTTCCAGAATGGTTCTACAGTTTATTCGTGGTGCCTTTCAACAAAAAGTACTAACGTTTTTTTGTTTTAGCTGCTTGTGAGACATCTTACGCTCGAGGGCTGAAGCAAATGCAACTTGCTGCCGACTACTCCCTGCACAATCAATGATTATGATTCGATAATAATCGAAGCTAATGCTCAAAGATAGATAATGTTCTTTGACACATTACCAAACATGTAATGCAAAAATGTCTGTCTCAGTTTGAAGGAATGTGACGTCTGGACTGACACACTTATGGTTATTATTTATAACCACAAAATTTAGTATGTGCTGAAGTAAGGTGCAAAGTTTTAGTGCCACCAAATGGCTAAAATTCGCTGATAGTATGCGCAGTGCCGGATTAAGGTAGCGCGGGGCCTGTAGCATTTCAAGAACGCGGGGCCCCAAGTTAAAAATCACACCAACACCCGCTAAATCACAAAGTGTGTGGGCAAGGCATCCGTGTTACTAGCTTTATTCTCTGTATGCTCTCTCCATTTCGCATTGTGACATGACAGTCGGAGTGTATCGTGCTGACAGCCAGTGTTGCCACATGGTTGTGACCTACATCTGCCAAATGGTGTCACAAAAAATGTTAGATTCAGCCAAAAGTCTTGTCACAAATTTTCAGCTAAAATCTGCTAGAAGCAGTGAAAGTCTGTTAAAAAATGTGTTTAAGATGATCAACAAGAAACCTGTAAAGTTACATAGCATCAGTGTTTTTTGAGGTGTTTGAAAGGGTGTCGTGATGGTTCTTAAGGGTGTCAACACCATGTTCCCTTCTATGTCTGATACTTTGAACTGATTTTCGCAGAAATGCAAGTTCCGTCCAAATATGCTTAATTATTTGAATGAGACATTCACTTTTGGCAAACAAATAAAAGACAATGTCACAAATAGAGATTTTCAATGTAGGCCTGCATAATCATTCATTCTTTTTTGTGCCCAAATTTTCTTTGGGGAGAGTCGTGGGGCCAAATGCCTCACAGTCAACAGCAATCTCAGATAGTTCTGCTGCGTCCACATCAAGATGGGACCAAGCAAGGTCAGAGATGTAGCCACGCCACCTGGTCCTTGCAAGACCGCTGGTCCGTTTTACCGTGGATGTAGACTGTAGACCGAAGGACATGCTTCGTCTATCTTTCCTGGGGCATTCCGAAAACATGGCCGAACCAACATAGCTGGGATCTCTCGATTCGGAGAAGTGGCTTTACATCCTGGGCTTTACCGATTTCAGACGTGTGCTCTTTGTCACGAAGCGTCACACCGACAACTCTTCGCAAATATCCCACCTGTGCCTTTTATTCTTTTCACAGTATTCTCTCAATCGCAGGCCCGTAGCCAGGGGGGCGCAGGAGGGGCAAAGGCCCATACAAAATTTTTAGCCCCCCCTTGGAAAAATGCGTTGGACATCGTTTAAAACTATTGGACATAGTTCAAACAATTTGGGCCCCTCCCAGAAAACTCTTCGCCCCTCCTGGTGTCCCAAGCTGTTTTTCGTAATTTCTTTTTTTTTCTTCGTAATTTCTGTTTATTTAGAAGTTTTTCGTAATTTCTGTTTATTTAGAAATCTCTTAATTTTTAGTTTGCGACTTCATTTTTTGATATATCAAAATAACACATCACCGAAAATCAGCCCTAGAGTAAATTTCGGAGTGAAAATTTGTATAAGTCCTGCCTTCTTATCGGGTAAACACCCGGTACACTGCCTTGGGCGTCTTGAGAAACACAATACCTTAGGCTTTTCAGTGCTGATGTTCTTTCCTGCCTGGTCTGGTTGCACGCAGCATAAAACCGATCAAATGCGTGCTGAAGACCCTGTTGAGAAGATCCACGCATGTAGTGTCAATTCGTTCGCAAAAAGCAAATCAAGCAAGTTTTGCCTGAAACAAACGGTTCATCCTGCAGTTCCCAACAGTGACACCCTCATCGACGCGTCTTTGACTGTCTATCAAATACATATAGACTAGGGCTCTCCAAATTTTATGGGTGAGGATCACATAAGCTATAACACAACAGTTCGACAGCCGGACATCTTGCATAATGTGATTTTTTCGGAACATGTCACATTCTACGAAATCAACACATTTTCCGTAAATGTACTATGTTTTCATTATTGGCAAAATGTGTTTTGCGGCCGGGTGAAATGGCTTCGCAGGTCAGATTTGGCCCCCGGGCCGGAGTTTGGAGAACCCTGATATGAACTACGAAGAGGGGAGGTGACAGCACACACCATTGCCGAAGTACAACACCAACAATGAACGGTTGTACACCGTCGACACGGACGCAATCTTCTGAGCAGGAATACAGTTATTTGACGGCCAGCAAGAGGCACCCGTCAACACCGTGCTCCCGCAACACCTCCGAAGCTTTTCACGAGAAACCCGGCCATGTACTTTCCCGAGGTCGACAAAACATGTGGATACGTTTTTGGCAGACTCCCAGGATTTCTCGAAGATTGGCTTGAGAGTGGAAATTTGTTATGTAGTGCTACGGCCGCGACGAAAACCGCACTGGGTGTGCTCCAGCTTTGCTTCAATTATTTCGCCTTCATTTTTTTTAACGAACTTGGCATACATTCTTCCTGGGAAGCTAAGGAAAGAGATACTCCGGTAGTTGATGCATTCAATCCTGTCTCCCTTGTTGTGTATGGGGATGATCAATTTGCCAATTTTTCGGTGCCCTTCCATGACGCCATGACACTTGACACACACGAGTCAGCCAAACCAATCTAAGTTCCCCTAATTCACTATCAAACTTTTCGCAGTTAGCTTCAAGCTCGGATTTAGCAGAGGCATCAGAGGGCTTATTGATGCACAGTTCTACCCAAGCTTTCATCTGTGCTAAGTTAAAACATCCCGCCTGAAAAACTTTGCTCAGTTCTGCCAGGTGAGGTGGCAACGTTGACAAAAGGAAAGCACCACGTTGAAATTTTGTTTTCATAAGTCGCAGTAAAACAATGCACATTGCATCATTTTTATTTTCTGACAGCTGCTTCAGTGCGGCCCAAACACCCAAAATATCACTCCTAGCTCTCAGTGTTGCCTCACGCAACAGCCACCTTGTTTTGCATGCGCACTGCAACTGCCGACCTTTTGTCTTCATCGTATTGTCTGATGTATGGCCAGGCACGCCGATCGCAACGGTCAAACAGTAAAGCACTTCCATAATTGTATCAAAGTGCTTTCGCAGTTTCGTACACCACACTGTACAAATCTGCGGCAGTACAGTAAGAGGCCAAAGCGAGGCGGTGCGCATGACAATGCACAGAGACCATACTTTCAATTTTCGCTTCTAAATTCTGCGCCAGAAAAGTATCGGCGTATGACTTTGTAGCCGTCTGTTGCAATACTCACGTGCAAGAAAGCATGCTTTCCTCAAATCGTTTTACTTCAAGGTAAGATAAAACCATATCATGGCTTTCAGGGTGTTATTCCGAAATTTTAGGCGTCATTTTGACACCCAAAAACGGCTTAAAAAACACTGTACAGTATGCTAATTTTCGCCTTGTACTGGCTCTCAATGAACATCGGCTGAAAATGCCAGTCTTTGCCAACACACTTTTCGACCCACAATTTTCTTTCAGTCAACACTTTGAGCAATGTGACTGCAGCTTACCTCGTTTTTTGTATGACACACAGTTCTTGACGATCTTTTTCAAATGGCTGCATGTTTTTATACAGAAGAACAATGCTCAGCGATAAACAATTTGAGCATAGCTTCAGCCCTACAACTTTCTAAGTCTGGTCTTTGTAACTTAAAACTTTGTGTTAAATTAGGGAGCACGCAACAACTTCTTTGGTCTTATCTGCGTGCTTTTGCTACCAGTTTTGCCTTTTAAGCTCACAATGTTTCGCTATGGTTGCATTTTGCAAACTTCGCAAAAGGCTTTTCTTATCTAAGTTCTGGATCTGGCAACTATACATGTCGAAACTTTTGGCAGCTTTGGTTTACCAGGAATTTTTTTACCAGACACCTACTGCTTACTAGCGTAACTGAACCACTTTGAAATATCGTGCCGTGGGATAAAAACTTAGTCTACCAATGGTGTCTCTTAACCTAATACGTTTTCTAAGCACACAAGCAAATCATTTAGCTTTCACCAAGCCATCTACGTACTTGTTAATATGATATGGTTATCTGCTAGAAACAGCTTCGTTGCATCATAATAAAAATTTCAAATAGTTGCAGGCAGCTGGTTGTACTTTGTCCTGGTGTTACCCAATTAAAACCGTCATAAAGAAGTGAAGTAAAATTTTTGATGAAGGTGTAAAGGTTTGCGTCTTGAGAAACTGTTGAAGCAAGCGTTTGGTCAGGAATTTGTTACTTGGTAAACCTGCCAAACGTTTGGTTAAACCCTGCAAGAAAATCAGCCATCGGTGAAAGTGAAAAATTTGCACGTAACACTGAGAAAATCCTGCTAAATTTAGCAGCAAATCAGCTGAAATGGCAACTTGCTGACCACAATCTTACTCCTTTTGTTACGTAACTGTAGAAAAAGAATCAAACAAGAATTTCTGGACTCAGACAGCGTTCAATTGAAAACTTTGGCTTGCAAATGGAAAAATACTGACTTTTTAGACTGAAAAAAATCATACATGCAATGTAATAAATTTTACGGCCAATGCCCCTCCATGGTTCATATACCCTAGCTCAGATTCCCTAACCATGAGAGACTTGGACGAAAACATGCTACCATAGCGCTATAGGGACTATTGTTAAAGCTACTATCACATAACTTAATTAAATCATGGGTTCTCGAGGCTGAGTCCTATTAGAGACTATAACACAAAAGCCCATAGTCAATGTTACTGACCCTAGCTGCCAGCAACAGGACCACGCACCCTAATTAAGCATTATACATTTTATTAACAGTATGAAAATATCAGACTCCAATCATCCAACCATGATTACGCATATGAAACACAACATCCTAAAATGTCCCCCCTTATTTTGTGAGAAATATTCTAAGTACAAAATCATGA
>Ga0210059_1012581_pt1 | contig 12760 bp, 5 predicted proteins | sample Ectturendosymbi2_FD_188042 | JGI IMG/M metagenome (GOLD analysis project Ga0210059, IMG submission 188042) | Ecteinascidia turbinata endosymbiont from Florida, USA - Sample 2 (SPAdes) (version 2) | ecosystem: Host-associated > Tunicates > Ascidians > Unclassified | place: Key West, Florida...
CTTTACAGAACGTTTTGCAGCGGCGTTGGAGGCCCAACCACAGGGTTACAGACACATTCTTAACAGTATTGTTCGCTAGCCCGTAACACTTGGGTACAACACTACTGCAGAGCAGGACGCTAATTCCTAAAGTGGTCGAAGCCAGCTAAAGTACGAATGCGTTGTGGCAAGACACGCCCTCAAACGAACAAACACTGCAATGTCCGAGCACTCAGTCACAAAGTAAAATGCGGTTGTAGCGTTCAAAGAATAAGGACGAATATAAACAATCTGACTGCATCAAAGCACGCAACCATACGTTGTTAGACTTTCTGCATCTTTCGAGAAGTGAGTACACATTTTTTCTTAATAAGGCCTCAGAGGTAGGAATGTTACATTGAATCTGATGAGTGATGACTACTAACACTCGTTCTACAGAGCAGATTGTAAAGAGCTGTGCATTCAAAATTATAGGCCATACGCTGGGACGGATGTAGGGAGCGCGGGACCAGAGGCCATCTTAGTTTTGGGAGCCCCACGCAAGTGTGACCTATTTGGCCGTTTGTCTGAAAAGCATAAAAGTATGCCCCTCCTATGTGCAGTGCCCTCTCAAAAATCTATCTTTTGTTGTGCCGACTTTGGTTCTACAATTGCCGTAGATCTTCAACAGAAATTAAAGCCTTTCCTACATTCTTCCAAAAAACAAATGGCATTGCAATCTTTTCTTGGAATTTATAGCTTTTTCGTGAAGTTCAGAATTTATCTTCGTTTAATTTTCGTGATTTCTAGCGTTTTCATTAGGTTTGTTTTTCGGATATATACATTTTCATGCGGGACCGTGTTGCCGCCTTCGAAAATATCGTCTAGCTGTCGATCTGTTTATCTGTACCTAAACTCCTTTTGTTATAGTAAAAGTAACCACACTTTATGAACCAAACAAGCACGATCTATTCAATGGACGCAGGGTTTATTTATGCCGTTTTGAAGTTGTCATTTCCCAAGCAATACAAAACATAGTGTTTTAACCTCTATGCCATAGGCTGATGGTAAACAGCATGAAGAAAAGTTTTGCACAGCAAAGTATTGTCGCAACACTCTCAGTTAACCATATGAAGTAAGCTCAATGAGGACACGTTTTTCTCAGTAAAGCTCACGAGAAACTGTTCTAGCTGATTTAATTAACATGTAGAGTTTCAACAAGCAATCTCTGTTTGCGGGAAATCTTGTAAAAACAACCAAACATAGGACTAGGACCCAATACTGAGAATATTGCTTTGCATCGGAGTTCTGCAGTGTCTGGCGGTCTTGCATTGTTGCGAGCTTTTTGTCAGTGGACAATTTGAACATTAAGTACCATTTTTTTCTTTTTCATTCTGTTTTTGTAACCGCTATCATACAGATGGCCTGAATGTCTCTCACGCCCAGATGCACAATATTATCGTGTTGTTACTGTAGATTTGTGTCACCCTGGAATAACCAGATTGCTGCACTTCGTACGAACGAAAAACTTGCCCTTTTCGACCACCGACGTGCGGAAAGCTGTGTCGAACTGTAAAACATGTGCAGAAGTGAAACCGCGTTATTACCGCAGTGGATCAGAAACCTTGATCAAAGCCATTAGACCCATGGAATGTTTTAGCTTAGATTTCAAAGACCGCTTCCGTCGACAAGCGGTAGCAGTTACCTGTTGACAGCAATTGATGAGTACTAGTGTAAGGATATGACAGCGCCAACAATCAAACGCTGTCTCGATAAGTTCTTTGCCTTGTGTGGAAAGGCAGGATTTGTTCATCCCGATAATGGGCCAGCCTTTGTGTCTGGCGATTTCAAGAAGTACCTGCTTCGGAGGGGCACTGAGTCTAGCTCCAGTAGTATTTATCATCCGACTGGAAAGGGGCAGGCCGAGAAAACTGTTGGCACTGTATGGAAAGCAGTGTACTTCTTGAAATCGCGTTGTAAAACCACGAACTGCCTCAATCGCGCTGGGAAGTTGTTTTAGAGGATTTGCTGCATTCGGTGCGGTCGTTATTATGCACTGCTACAAACACTACCCCTCATGAACGTTTCTGTAACTTCCAGTGCAGGTCTGGTTCGGGCGAATCCCTGCCGTCGTGGCTGACTGACGGCCGAAAAGCTTATCTTAAACCAGGGGTGTCAAGCATACGGCCCGCGGGCCAAAACCGGCCCGTTACGAGGTTGAAGCCGGTCCGCGGGATGATTTTGTAAAGTAGAAACTTGTTTGTTTTCTTGAGAAGTTTATCCAGTCATACTTCGATAACTGGTGACTTGATTTCAGTTACTTGAAAGCTTAACGCAATTGCATATATTTTATTGTTTTCCACTGTTTTCTCACGTGAAATATTCCCGTTTTAACACTAGAACTCCAGGAAAAATTATACCTTGAGCTCCAGTGATGTCGATTTCGAAACCTTCGGAGTTCTAGGTACAACTCTAACTAAAATTTGCTACGTAAAGCTTCTATTCCAATTATTGACCGAAAAATAAACTGCACAGAAATCTGTTCGACAGGGTAAAATTTGAGAATCGGTAAAAAGCAGTAAATGCAGAAAATTGCGCATTGAATTATGAAAAATGTCGAAACCGACATCGCCGGATTTCTAGTGTCAAAAAATACACAGAAATGTTAACTAAAACCGCTTGCTCAAGCAACTTCCTGTTTCAAATATGTCAACCTTGAGTGAAAACCGGGAGGACATCTTTGTAGTTGTTCGTGAAAATAAGAGACAAGGAAATTGTATTGTGGCATAATAGGGACATATTGTTAGATGTAGAACTATTCCATGCTCGGAAGTGGGCTTTTGCTTTTCCTCAAATTGCTCAGTTTAGCCTTTTTTCTCTATTCCGTGGCAGCATCGTTTCCCAAAATATCTTTATCGAAATAGAGGAAAGTTAACAAAGAATGTAGTTTTCCAACACAGCTGGTCCGTTTCTTATTTATTTACGGCGATGAATGTGATACCTGCATGTTTGGTGTGTTCACAGCAGGTTTCAGTGTGGAACAAATATAACATTCGACGCCACTATGAGACTCATCATGCCGATAGATACCTTGGCTTGCAAGGGCAACCGAGGAGAGAGAAGGTAAAGGAATTGATACCAGGCTTGAAAAAACAGCAGTCCGTTTTTACCAGTGGCCGAGATATAAGTGCAGCAGCTGTGAAGGCTAGCTACCTTATTGCTAATGACATAGCGTTAGCATCAAAGCCAGACTGTGAGGGTGAGTTCGTGAAGACGTGCATCCTAAAGGCTGCAGAAATCACGTGTTCTGAGAAGCTAAAGTTTTTGCTAATATTAGCCTGACGAGAAACATTGCGGCAGAGAGGATTTCGGACATTTCCACGAATTTAGACTGCCAACCGAAGAACAAAGTCAAGTCGTTTGTTACGTTTTCGGTTACGCTCGATGAAAGCACGGACATTACACAACTAACCATATTTATTCGTGGCGTTGATGAGACTTTGTCTGTCACTGAGGAGTGAGGAGTTCCTGGGGTTGGTGCCTATGATGGATACCACATGAGCCAATGGTATTTTCAACTCTCGTTGGAGTGCTGAACAGGGTCGGAGTAGACTGGTCCCGTACTGTCAGTATTGCTACAGATGGCGCGCCATCCATGATCGGGAAAAACGCAGGGGTTGCGACAAAATTTAGAGGAAAAGTACAGGTTGTAAGTGGAGGACGTGAATTTTGGACATTTCACTATATTGCGCACCAGGAGGCATTGTGTTGCAAGTCGTTAAAAATGCATCAAGTCATGCAAGTGGTTGTCCGGACAGTTATTAATTTCGTCCGAGCCAGAGGTCTTAATCACCGTCAGTTGACAGTCTTCTCAGTGATAAGGCGTTTTTTTGATTTACGTGGGGAAATTGAAAACTTTATGTGTTTAATTATCAATTTCAGATGAGCTTGAACTTTCTGCATTCAAGTTATGAAAACAGTTGGAAGTTGTCAATAATTATAACCAGGGTTATACAGTGATTACATTGGTCCGGCCCGCTTGAGATTAAATTTGCCTGAAGTGACCCCTGAACTGAAACAAGTTTGACACCCCTGTCTTAAACGATTTGCTAGGTCGAGTAAGAACGAACCCTTGGTTGAGGAGGTTGAACTTATTAATGTGAATCCTATGTTTGCCTGAGTACGCTATTCCGACGGTCGTGAAGTCAGTGTTAATTTGCGTGATTTGGCGCCTTGTCGCGGCGATGTCGCCTTACGGCCAACACCAGAGCAACGTTTCCGTTCTGAGTCTCTGGATGTAAATGGGGCAGATGCGGGCAGTGCCTCTGCTTCCCACTTAAATCGTGATGTGTGTGCGGACGATCCGCAGAGCGACTCACCTGCAAATGAAGGTGACTTGTCGTTTACTGAGCCCGAGTTCATTCCTCGACGTTTGGCTAGAAGTAATAGGGGGTACCACCTTACGATATGTACCTTCATGATTATTACGCAGTGTGCCGTACTTACTGTCGTGTCCTGTTGTGCTTTATGTCCCCGACGTAATTACCGTATTTTCTTGCTACTTGCAGTTGCGTTTTCTTTTAGACGGGGAGGAATGCGCTGATTTGTGTTGATGCGTTGCCACGTTTACCCGGAGGCAATGCTTGTGGCGTGTTGGTCGATCCGCGTGCTTTCCTCGTTGTGCTCGCCACGTCCCTAGAAAGCCTCATTTCTCTTATGTGCTTGGCAGCGACTTGGTGTCGTGCCCTTTCTACAGATTCGGTGTAATGCAGTTTCGTTGAGCTGTGGCTAGTCGACTTTCGAGATCGTTTAAACTTTAATTATTAAAGTTGTTGAGTTCTGATTGCAGTTCAGTTCATGGCGGTCTTGCATTGTTGCGAGATTTTTGTCAGTGGATTATTAGAACATTAATTAAGTACCATTTTTTTCTTTTTCATTCTTTTTTTGTAACCGCTTTCATACAGATGGCCTGAATGTCTCTCACGCCCAGATGCACAATATTGTCGTGTTGTTGCTGTACTGATAAGAGTCTAGAGGAGACATTCGCATTTCCGCTCGTTTCAAGGTAAATTGTGAAGTTATGCCTCTGCACAGTTTCGCAAATATTTAGTTGATATTGAGTCGTTATAGGAAAGAGTTGCCCGGGGCCCCCAAAAGCGCGGGGCCAGGGCCGGATTTACCTATAGGCTATATAGGCTTAAGCCTAGGGCCTCATGATCCAAGGGGGTCTCCAGAAACTGTGGTATGCATAGATTTAATTGCCGGTTTATGATCAAATCGATATCGTTTTTCACCTAATCAAATTCCGTGTTGATAACGCAAGGGTCTTTCAACGAGCTTTCATGAAGCTCAGTTTGACCATTGGTCAAGCCGCATGCCCACTGTAGTGTCGTCATGCACAAAGCACGTTGGCTGCGTCCTGTGTTTACTGGTTCGTACCGATTGAATCAGGCGAAAGAATTTGTGGCTGTTTGTGTTTGCAATGCACTTGATCAAAGCTTGAGGTTGGACAACAGATAAGAGCTATGTGTAGGGCTAGCAGCATTATCATACAACAAAAGCATAGTTGCTTCTTCTGAGCAATAAAGCGATTCTGTTATGTAAAGCTCGTTTGGAATTTTTAGATGTGTTTTTTCCTTTTTAGTTTCCTTTATCAAATTGCTATTAAGTACTTGCGCAAGTTTGTACTGATCCCATGTTAAGCAAATAAGAGAAAATCTTAATGAGCTTGAATAGCCAACAAAAGTTATTTTGCCAACTGGCAGCCTCAGAATTCTAAATACCCCAAAGAGAAACGGCGTAGTGGGGCGGGAGCACGTGGGAACGGCGTTCCCACACCCTTTTCAAGTTTTGCTTTGAAATGAGTTTGAAGCTGTTTTAAAATGGCTAATTTTTTCGGTACGTTCCCATACCTTTTTTGTTAGCACTACATCCCTGCCAAAGAGACAAAGAAAAGGGTAACAGCAAGAAAATGACAAATGCGTTTCGATCTGATGCCTTATGGCTTTTAGTTTATCCAACCACGCGGGCCCTTATTTCTTAGCTTGATGGTCGCTAATTGCTCAGGATAAAAGTTTTTTTCAAGATTCAAAAGTGCTGAAAATGAATTAAAGGGTCGCAACGTTCCAGGAGAGGTTGCCCACACCAAGCATTCGGTGCATAAAAAGTGAAAAACGTAGGCAAACAAATTTTAATGAATTGTTAGATGATTTTGTTGCGAAGAAGGCCAGGACAAAATCTTTTTAATTGTTTACTGTGCTCTGTTCAGCCTTACTTGATTCGATGAGTTTAGCTTTTTGTACGTATTTCAATAATGACAGCACAAGGGAAGTTTAAACCAGTCTCGTCGCCACGGGGAGCATTGAGGGTTAAGCTCCTCCAAATTAATATATGAAACACAATCAGTGGAAATTTTATCAAAGTTTCAGAATGTCAAGTCCCCCTGCGCAAATGTTAAGCTTCCTATTGAAAACTTTCTGGCGACCGTTCTGATTTAAACCTGACATGCTTTCGCGCGACGGTTTCGTTGCGTTCGATTTTTAGCAGTCTGAAAAAGAACAAACATGAGAATCGTGAACCTAACAGCTGCAACCATTCGGGCACGTTATAATTGACGTGTTTTGCTCGTGTGTGTGAGATTTTTACAGCCGTGGTGATGCCGCCACACATACGTGCAGTGTGTTTGTTTTTTTAAAGACAGATTAGAAAAAAACAGATGTGAAACCCTGCGAAATTAACAATCCTGTTCCCGCTAGCCAAGTACGATATTTTTTTTCAAAAAAAAAAACTGAAGATGGATTTTTTCACGGAAGATGGATTAAGAAGATGGATTAAGATGGATTTTTTGACTGAAGAGGATTAAGAATAATCCGAAACGTCTCAAAATAAAACATATATAGTTCTTTGAAGGCTTTTTTAGTGTTGACGAAACTGTTAATATTTTCTGTTACCCTACAACTACTAACTTTTCACTCCAGTGATTCAGAAATAAATGTTGGTAGTGTTAGTAAATTTTCTTTGTGCATTATTTCAGGTTTTTTTAAAAGAAAATGTTAGGTACCCGGTATGGTCTTGTAGGAACCCGATTTCTCTTATTCTAGAACCCGATTTTCAATTCTAGGGACCCGAATCGGGTCCCTACTACACCTGAAGAAAACCCTGAGAATGAAATATACTTATAACAGGATGAATGTGTTAAGTTTTTGCACAAGGTATAAGTTGCTACTCTGCCGTATTGATATAATAGTTAAACACTGGGTATACCTCCATTTTTATACCCCGTCAATTACCGTGGTGTCGAAAACGGCAACGAAGCATTTACAGCCGCGTAAATGGCAAACAGTACCGAATTACGAAATTTTGCAAATATTTATCCACATTAGCTATGTTTGTATGTTATTGGAGTTGACGTAAAATACATTACAATGCAATACTTCCAATGTCTGAACATATATGAATATATCTGGCTCAGGGCCGGATTAACCATTAGGCAAACCGTGCAAATGCCCGCGGCCTCGCGTTTTTGTGGGCCTCGCGCTTGAATATCAAAACACTCCTTTACTGGTTTTTCATGTTTTTAGGCTGTTAACACGCGTCAAAATTGTAGTGCCCTCCGAAATAAAGGAACACAAGCCTGATTGCCGAAATAAAGCTGAAGGATTAGTTGCAATTATGAGACGACTAGAGACTCCTATTTTAGCAGTTTCGTGGGATCGTTTAGTGAGGCGCGCCCATAAAACTAACATAGTGCTGCAACGTACAGATATGGATCTGAACACAGCAACTGCTTTGCTTGAATCACTCGTCGAGTTTTTGCGAGAAACACGCGAGAAGTATTCTGATATGGAAGAACACGGAATAAAGCTGGAAGGCACAAACCTCTACCGAGATGAGCACTGTCGTATCCGCAAGCTCAAGCGAAAATACGACACTGCTAAATCGGTTTCCGAAGCTTTGCTTACACCAGCGGAAGCGTTTAAAACAAGTATATTTATTTTGATCGACGATACATTGAAAGAAGTTCCAAGGAAAAGACGTGAAGCGTACAAAACAGTTTGCACAAGGTTTGGCTTTTTGCGAGTCTTGACGAAATTAAGTTCAGAAATCCTGAGAGAGGCAGCATCCAACTTTGTGTCGTGTTACCCCTACAATTTAGAGGCTGCTTTGGCAGACAAACTTGTGCAATTTGCGGCCCTCTTGAACGTCATTTTGCACAAGCAAAAAGCTAATCTTGATCGCAGTGACAGAAAATGTATAGAAGTACGAATGTATTTGTTTATTGTAGAAAACGAGCTTCACTCTGCTTTTCCAAATACTGAAATAGCCCTTCGCATAAACTTGTGCTTCATGGTTTCCAACTGCACTGGAGAGCGGTCTTTTTCTAAGTTGCGTAGAATTAAGAATTAATTTCGAAGTTCAGTTGGGCAAGATAAACTAAGTATGCTGTTTCTAATGGGCATGGATCATGAGATTCTTGGAAATACGGACCTGGAGACAATCATCGCCGATTTCGTGTGCAAAAAATGCGTCGTCATGAAACGTAAAATAACGGGAAAGCAACCAGCAGCAACAGAGCTCACCCGAAGAGATCACTCTACAGATACTAGGTTGCACTATCATTATATGGAATAGGTGAATTACGATGATTCGCTTGCGGTCACTATCACAATGACTTGCTACTTATAGGCGCCATCTGCAGGTGATAATTTATTTACATGTGGCGCCATCTCCAGGTCGTCACAAGTCTTTAAAAAGAGCACGAAATTTTTCATCCATGGATCGTGGCACGAATTTTTTTGCAAATTTGTCTAGCGACTGCAGCCTATTTGGTAAATGTGCGTTGCTTATGCACATCTTAAAATTGCTGTGGCGCCGTAGGCAAGGTCCGTTGCAGCACCCGCCAAAAAATACACTTTCCGTTGTACATATGGCGTAGACAAAGATTTTAGCATCACACTATTTTTTAGACGAATACCGAGTTTATTTGAACACCAGGTTCATCTAAATATTATTTACACTAGTTACAAGCGTTACAACATTCATGCAACCAGACATAGGCCTCAAAACTTTGTTACAAGCCCATTATCACAATCTGGTGTTGTAACAATCGACGAAGTTCCACATGCACAACAAACAACAACAAAACATACGAAAATTTTTACATTATTTTGTTTAAAAAAATATCGTTAATATTTATTTTTTAAATGTAAAATCTTCGTATCTTTTGTTTTTTCAAAAAAATTTCAGAAAAAATTTTTTTTAGGGTGTTACGCAGGCCCGTAACCAGTTCAGGACACCAGGTGGGGCGAAGAGTTTTCTGAGAGAAGCCCAAATATTTTAAACTATGTCCAATAGTTTTAAATTATGTCCAACAATTTTTCCAGGAGGGGAGAAAAAATTTTAGGAGGTGCTTCGCCAACCCTGCGACCCTCCTGGTTACGGGCCTGGTGGCACGCATGGGCCACCATGGCCACCATATACAAGTTATTACACAACATTCCGTGGGCCGGACACGTTTTTCCTTTCCCCTCCGCAAGAAAAATGTGGATCCTAAATCTAAACAACTGTCGTTGCACTTCCGAGATTTCTTTTTAGGTCTGTTATTTTCAATTGCGGATTTACGCTTAGGGTTGCAACATTAACTTCCTGTTTACATCAACTTTATAACTGACTACTGTAGCCTTCATTTGGTTGATGAAAAGTAAATTAAAATTTGTGCAATGCGTTTATTGGTAAACAATAACAACAGTTTCATTGTCATGAATTATCATTATCATGAGATCTTAAACAGGCTATCTACTGTCAGCATGATCGCACTTGAACAATACTGTTCTTGGGTAAAGTTATAAAACTGAACTGAATTTTACTGTAATTAGTTCATTGAACAAAACTGCGTTGAATTTACTTTTGTGGACGTCCTTGGGAAATTGAAACGACGCACTTTTTGAGAACCATGGGCCTACCCCTGCAGTTGGCTCAACCCAGACAAGAAGCTTCCAACAGCTTGACCACTTTTTAAACAATCATGTTCGGATAAAGGCAAAATAGCTTCAGCAGTTCTTGTGCCACATGGGGCAAAACAGAAACTGCCTTCTTGGAATTTACAGAAGTTATCAAATCTGTAAAATTTCTGTAGATGAAAACCGAATATTTTGATATGGTTGGAATAATGACATTTGTACGACAAAATTTTTCTCAGTTCGATTCAGGTTTGATCCGTCATTTTTCAAAGAAAATGCAGTTCGATCCGGTCGTGATCCGTACTCATTTCTGCCAGTGACCCATGCGCACAGCAGAGGTGGCCGGAGTCACATTTCCAGACTCCGACTCCACTCCTGTCCCAAAATTTTTGAATCCGGATCCGGGTCCGAGTCCGGCAATTTTTCAAATTTATGAATCCGACTCCTGTTTAGACTCCGGTGTCAAGTGAAATTTCTGACCTCTGCGGAATTTCTGACCTATTATTATTTGTCAATTATTTTGCTTATCAGAGTTAGAGGTGGCCGGAGTCACTTTTTCAGACTCCGACTGCGCTCCTGTTCCGAAATCTTTGGATCCGGATCCGCGTTCGGAAATTTTTCAAATTTGAGAATCCGGCTCCTGTTCAGAATCCGGCTACCTTCGATCTAACCAAAATTTACCCATGTGTTTACTTAAGGAATGACCACGCATACTCCTGCTACTGTTGAAATTGAAAGGTGACTCCGGCCCGTTTTTTCGGGAAATTTTGACTCAGGCCCGGGATCCTGCTCTGAAAGAAAACGCAGAATACTCCGGCATTCCGGATCCATCACCATCTCTGATCAGGGATGTGCACCAGAAAAAGCACTTGTTATTGGGCAAAGTATTTGACGTTTTGATCAGCAGCAGAACGTTGAACCAGCAGCAGGATACAAGGATTATGTAGTTGTCGTGCTCCATTTTGTTAAAGTGAAATATTTTTTAACGAAAATCGTTTAAAAGGAAAACCGATAACTTTTAGTGGGAAGGGTAAATTACTGGTTTTTGATTCGTGTATTAGGGAGTGTGGCAAGTTACGCCCGATGACCAGTGTGCTTTTACAACACAGCTGCTTCAAAATGATTCGCGTGAAGAGCGGGCCTAAAAAAGATGTTGGTGATTGATTTCGTGAAAAAGAAGTGTTGCAGACGAGATTTTAACCTGTACAAGTTCTTAGGTTTGGATTGCAAAGCAAAGTGTATAAAAATTCGAATATACGAACTTGAAAAGCATGCCAACATGCACATTTCAAACCAGATTCCTTCTGTGTGTCGGGTTCATACGTGAAGGCTTGTTTCTCAATGTTCAGTGTTGGTCAGTAATGTTTGATTTTCACGTGAAGATGGACTGTGGTTTAATTTGGATAATGAAGGGAGCTTTGCAAGACATCGACAATTTTTTCTTTCGCTGATAGAATCTGTTGGCAGTCTAACGAAAAACAAAATTCGGCGCCTATTTAGAGGAATGCCGAACCTGTTTTTTCGATAGTCGCTTTCAGCAGTGTGACAAGCATATTGGTGGTTACCGAGGTATGGAAGATTTGTCAGCATGCCCAGTTTTACTTTGCAAACATATAAGTCACAATGAAAACGCAGGCAAATTTTGAAAATGGGATGAACTCAGAGGTGTGCATGACTACTGGCATTACATAGTGGAAATCGGAATTTTTGATCAACACTGCTTGCAAATTTATATTCTTAGCGCCACGTTTCTGCATTTTGAAATCGTGAACAGGTCTTTGCTCACTGATCTTGGCTTGCTATCAGGAGGTTTACATTTATTGCGTGAGGAACATGTAAAGAGATGGTTGAAGCGTAACATCGTGGATCGAATATATTTCGATTTTTACAACTGATTGTGCTAGTTGAGAAACACCGGTGGATGCTCGCAATCGTAAAGCTTATTCTGCTCAAGATTGACATCGCTCAGTGCAACTTGTGTTTTTTTATTCAACGTTGCTGTGCACATGGCATTTTGTTAAGGGCAAACATTGGTTTGTCACGGCTGCAAAACTTTGTCGCGGGGTTTGTGACCACTTTTTTGAGAGTGCCTACGAAAACAAAACAGGCATGATCACAGACAACGCTATGGTCATTTGTAGAAAAGACAAATATTGTCATTCACGGTTCTGAACAACGGTATTCATCGGTTCATGGAAAAGGGAGAGTGTGTAACTGCTATCAGTTTAGTTGGAATAAACCGAGTCAAGAGGCTCAAAGTATGTAACATCCGTACGACTATACGCTTACAAAGATAGCGTCTACGTAAATTAATCGCTTACGTTGTGATCCTCATGAGAAAAAAGGAGTCAGTGACACTGAGATATACAGTAAGCGACATTTCATTACCAAGGTAAACTACAAAAACTTTCTCGTGTTGACTTGTCAATGAAGTACGACTACACATATTTGAAACAGCAGTTTCTCTAACGTGGTATAACGACAGCCTTGACAGCACTTTCAAGAAACAAACGAACACAAAAGCACTTGCGTCGCGAAAAAAATTTTACAGGTGGCAAGAAAATTTGTTTCTAACGAGTTCCTTTCCTTACAAGTTACGACCAAATCCAAGACCACCAGCTCTGTGCTAAGAAGTTGTGAAGTGTTCTGGTTAAACAAGAAGACAAAAAACCGGCCAATTCATGTGGCACAGCCAGCCAAGTTATCTATAAGCAGGCAATGCTGTTGTTTACGTTATGCTCTTTGTCACTGCGCCAGTGCATCAACTGTATCTCAATTCAATTTATGGGACTCGAGCTTGTGTTGGATTCAGGCTCGAATTTTCAGCCCGATTCTAATTCTAC
>Ga0210059_1012582_pt1 | contig 12759 bp, 13 predicted proteins | sample Ectturendosymbi2_FD_188042 | JGI IMG/M metagenome (GOLD analysis project Ga0210059, IMG submission 188042) | Ecteinascidia turbinata endosymbiont from Florida, USA - Sample 2 (SPAdes) (version 2) | ecosystem: Host-associated > Tunicates > Ascidians > Unclassified | place: Key West, Florida...
GAAGTGTAACTGGCTGTGCTGTAACGTTGGTTGTCACGTGTTCAGAAAAAGACAGCGAATAATTTAATGATGCTAGTGTATATAATGCTAGAAAGTTACAGATTTCCAGGCAAATCGCTGCGAATCTGTTGCCAAAGACAAAAAGCAGCATTATTGTGGAGACATTTGTGGGATGGGGAATTTCGCAAAAGACTTTTTTCAACCATAAGTGAACAGCATTTCAATCAAAACGTTGGAGAAGTAGCCTACAGTATTTATTTAGTGTATATTGACCTATAGCTCAAAACGTAGGGACTTGACTCGAAAATAAGGATAAAATATACATTTAGGTCCAAAAGATATTTTTTTCTTGACTCTTACACTTTGTGTTTGTGCTGAACACATTGGCTCGTAAGTCATCTGATTTACTTGAGTTAAACCAAACCCAAAATGCAGCAGTGTTTTCATCCAAGTGCGAAACATTTACTTTAAAGATACATCACACCTAATTTTGTTGGACATTCTTTTCGTGTTGAAGGTGAAACTTGGTACTTTTTTGCCAATTCACCGTCGTGCATTTTGATTCAATCACAAGTATATTTTTCTGACGTTATGCAAGTAGAATTCTTAGAATGAAACTTTTGACATGGTTCAGAGTTATAAGTCGGGGCGGGCTTGTCGGGTCGGGATCGGGTTTAAGTTTGTCAAAATATTTCGAGCCAATTTCGGGCCTGCATACAAATTTTTTTGTAACATTAAGAGTAGGCCTAACGATTGTTTTCTTTCGTGACGTTGATTTGTAGATTTGTTGTGCTCACCGCGGTAACTTCTGTGAGTGAAATGATTGTGATTTTTCTTCAGCGAATTCTGTTTGCAAACATAGCTACGTTCTTTTATTATCTGCTGGGACTTGCCTCACACCCTTTTTGAGAAGGCGACAGCCGTGAGGAAATTAGCATGCGATGGCGTTGCTTCGAAAAGATCAATGACTCTCACGTTTCTTGGCTTGTTTTAAGAAGCCTACAAGCCGGCTTTTCATGCCTATGACGCTATCCTAGAACGTTTCTTTGATGCCTATAGTGTCATCGTAGATAGTTTCGTGATAGTTTCTTTTTTCTTGAAAAACAGTATATTCCGCAGTATTATCGTTGACTAACATGCTGCGTTTGTGCCAGATTGTGCCAATGTTTTGGTAAAGGTGGCTGCTATTTTCGGTATGATAAGCCGTGTACCTTCAACTAAACCTGCACATAACGTTTTGTTTTACTCCGCAGTTGCGCATATCTCAACTCCCTCGGTAAATTTGGCTTCCAGGCCTAAATCGGGCTTCAAAAATAAATGTCGAGCTCGGGCCGGGTTCAGGCTTCAAAATGAGGCCTTTTTACAACTGTGTGTGGGTATGTATGCAGGGGCCAACAAGGGGAGATTGAAAGGATACATCCTCCAACCACCAACAGTAAAAATAGATTGAAATTTTTTGAAGTAGGCTACGCTATTTTTAGGCCAAGTGTTTTTGCTGCTGGTAAGAGGATGTCAGTGGAAATTTTGGTAGGGGTGGGACTGCATGCACGATGCCCAGTAGCATTAACAAGGCTTTTCAAAAAACGGAAATGTGGAAGAAAAATATTTATCGTCTTTGCAGCGTTCAGCGAACAAGACATCAAATCGCGCTAACCCACACTTGTTATAAAATGCATGAAACCTGAAGTGTTCTATAAGAGTGATATGCACGTGCGACCAGTGCGATTCAGCATTTTGTGCACTCCAACTGACAGCTCTGATAAAACCCAAATGATGTGTTCTACTACATTGCTGTGCTTGTTTACATCCAAATGCGATATTAATGGAAGAAGGCTGAACTACAGTATCGTGTCCAACAACAAAATTAAGTATATTAATATGTAAATCATCTGCAAGGACAAAGCGTGATCAGTGTTGTTCTCAAAACACCTCTAGAAATAAGATTCGGAATCTGTACATATAAAACGCCACTTCTGCATTGACCCGATGACTATATTGGTTTCACACCAAGCTGTCCCCCCAAATTTTACAACAAAATTGCGCCCATGTGTACATTGACTATGAAAACTCTCTGGAACAAGTTAATTGTTTTTTATCGACATGTTAATTGAGTTACCAGTTGTTTGCTGCTTCTGAAATCTCGATCATTAAAAAAGTATGAAGAAGCCCTCTGGCTTTGCAAGCACCTCGAAATGTCCTGCAAGCGATTGGCACTGTTAAAGTCAGTAAAGCGTTCACGAAAGACTGTGTCATGGTGTAGTCGTGCCATGTCCAAAGCAAGGTAGAGTTTGTATGTTCTTTAAAACGTTTGCACATTACTGCTTCACTTGGCCTACATATCTGTCTCGCCTTGATGATGATGATGATGATGATGATGATGATGATGATGATGATGGTGATGATGATGATGATGATGATGATCTATGACGTAAGCCCACTCACCAAATGTGATGACTACGTGAGTTTGCTTTAGGGACAAGACACACGCAATGATTGGAGCCAGAGTTGCAATTCCAATGCTGTGTTGATACAAAGTCGCAGGCTCCTTTCGGACAGACGCATGTTTTTACACGAAAAACTCACACAAGAGACAGTAGGCTGTTTACCTCGGTCAAACAGGAATCTGCAAATTCCACGATGAAGCTAAAGCAGTATGAGATGATCATCAACTTACTTCCAACTTCCATACAAAATATATGATACAGCTTTCACACGACCCTTTCGATTCAAACAATAGTGCATGGCATGTTATGAATTAATAAAGCCCTTGACTACTAAACCGCTTATTTTGTGACATGAACTCTAAATAAGGCTTAATGTACCCGCTATTTGAAATAAATAAAAAAAAATTTCATTCAATGAGGTTGATTACACAAACTACCCTGGAAACGTAACTCTTATTCCGTGGTGTTTGCACTAATAAAGTTACTTAGTACGTTAACTGTGTGCTGTTATTGATGCAAAGGAAAACCACACCTGAGCGGGTTAAACTCACCCCACGTGAGTACCCAGAGAATATTCAAAACCTATTATAAGACAGCTCATTAAAAATATATATTGCATTTGAAGAACCTCTCCTGCTCGATGCTGGTAAGGAAACACACCCTGAGTGAATTACAGCTCTTGATTATCACAACTGCAGCGCAATATCACACGGGAGAAAACTCCAATGACTACGAACGTGGGGTGATCTCAACCCGAAACCACGGACTTTTCTCCTTATTGTAGCGCGCACGAGGTTACTGGCACCAGTCGAGATGTCAGACAAATATCCCCACCTACTGAAGCATGGAGGGCGCTCCTACACTTGCTTAGGTATTAACCATGTGGTCATCTTGCGTGACGGGGTTGCCTCAACCCCTATTTAACACTGTAGGGTTGGTGATAACGGTACAGAAACTCTTTATCTGTTAAGCTGCTTTTTTGCTATTTATTACCAGATATGCGGCGGAGTCATATTTGTCGAGTCACGAGTTAAGTCAGAGTAATATAAAAATTTTCGAGTCGTTTTAGAGCCGAGTCATGACTTGATCGAGTCAGAGTCGAGTCATAAAAACTCTGGAGTCATTTCGAGTCATTAGTTTGCAGATTCGAGTCAGTGTCGAATCAAATAAAATTAAACCATTTTCCTATGTTGCTTTTTTAGCTTATTTCCCTGCTCTCTCTCCTTCAGTCTCAGTCAGTTCCACAAGTCCATCCTAAACCCTGCTACAACCAATACACCTCCTTGTTCTTCAATTGGACCAACAAAGACCCAAGGGTGAAAGTATAAGGCCGACTGCCACGATTACCATATGTAAGTAGATACTACACTAAACCAGGATAATGTGTCCAATGTATTGTGCGCTGCTGGCCCCTCAGTGAAAAGCAAAATCTGAGCTCTACCAGAAGGTCAGGTTGGAACCTTCTGATCCTTAAAATCTAGCATAATACCAACAGGAGACACAATCACAAGAGAAAATTTGTCCCAAGATTTATCACTGAAGCGAAAAAAACTCATTTCCTTGTGTGGTACAACCTACCTACGTTTGTCAATAGGACGTTGGGAAAATTTGTACAAGAGACTCTGACTCGAGTCTCGAGTCATTCATTGTGACTCGAGTCGTTCGTTAAAAACGTGTCTCGAGTCATCACAACATCATTTCTTACCGAGTTACTGAAGATCGTGATTAGAGTCGAGTCATTGACTCGAGACAAGTCATGTTTATTACATGCATTTCTTTATTCAGCTACACTAGTGGGTGTGAGAGTAGTCAAAATTTTGGGATTGCCAAAATTTATGAAATAACCCTTGTAAACTACCATTAGTCACGCTGGTGCTATGTGGTTAGGCTTTGGTGGGTTGTGTTCTTTCAAGGGAAGCTTCTTGTTTTGTGGCCCCTGGCCAAAGCAAAAATACTATGGCTTGGACACTTGACCATTGCATTCCTTTGCACATAATGTGTCTTCCGATTTTCCGATTTCATACCGTGAGTAGATCACAATAAAAGGCACATGGTCAACAAGCAGTTCCAAGATTCTGCAATTCTTCCAAATATACTACATTAAAGCTTACCTTGTGTAGATGACCTGGATAGAAGGATTTTTTATCGAATGGCTTAAAAAGAAAGGTTTTAGAAGAAACTAGGACAATTTTTTCAGACGAAAAGAAAGTAACAAGCCTTACAGGAAAAAGAGAGTTGGTAAAAGTAATACGTTTTTCAAAAAAAGGTATGGAAGAAATATTAACAGCGATGGTAGAGTTGCCCAAAGTGGGCAAAATTTTTCCCGCCATTACTGAGGCTTACGAATACCTTTCAGCTGCGCACGCGCATTTTTCAACAACTGAGCAATTATTTTCAAGCGCATCTGACCCGAAAAAACGAACTTGTTTATTTCGGAAAAAAAATTGTTTTCCAAAACAGACAATTTCTCCCCAAAAATGGTGAAGGTTTGTATGTTGAAGACACCAAACGGAAGGAAAAATGCGGAAATTCTACCATTAACCCTTCTTGGCGATCGGTTGAAGTTCAAAACCGTATTCTGCTCAACGTTTGCGGTTCTGCATGCAGCAGAAGTACATTTAGTCGGAGACATTAAAATATCTTGTCTTCAAAGGTATTTGCATAGCTGACTGACACAAAAAGCCACAAGCCAAAAAATGGGCAATTGATTATTACGATAACAATTCTGATCAGAAATAAATGAAAGGTTGTGCAATATTGTTGCACCTAATTGTGCAAATTCTGTTTTGAGTGCAATTTGTGCACAACAGCATTTCTTGTCACACTTCAAGTATCCCGGCCCTACTTGTGCTTTTTTCCACATCGAGAACGCAACGCCAAATTAGGCAATTCCCCCAGCCTCGTACTGGAAAAACATAAAATCTATGGAGATTTAAAAGGAATGCTTGACGGTGCGTAGAAAAATCAGCTACTGAAAGAATGAACGTTGATTCGAAGTATTTCTGCAATTACTGTAAGTTGAAAAATGACTTGCCCAATTCGGACAAGCTTTGCTGAGCAGGGATTGGACGTGATTCAACGTTTGAGGGAGTGTAGCACTACTGAAATGAATTGCCAACGAAACGCCGGGTGTGAACGTGAACAGCGTCTAAGGCGTGACTGACTTTGCTGACCACTGTGAGATCACAAGAGAGTCACTGTGAGATCACAAGAGAGCCACTGTGACCACTGTGAGATCACAAGAGACTTTGCTGACCAGTGTGAGATCACAAGAGATCCAGAACATCTTTCAGAAAAGTTCGAACGCGTAATAAAAAAATATTTCTTCTTTTCATAGTCACATAACATCAAAACACTCTTGAGGCTCGCCATCATACCACCATTCACTTATAGACGGTACAGATTGCCTCAACGATAAACCTACTGATGTTTGATATCGTTCACCCTTGCCACCGTATATATCGACAAATGATCGTTTATCATTCAAGGAAATCCCATACAAGCTGCGACACAAAGCACAAAACCCCATGTAGCGTCCGTAAGGATACAACTTGTCAGAGCTCATGCTTCTCCACTCGAAGTATTTCGCGTAGGCTGTTTCGTTTCTGTCGAGATAGTTTAAATATTCCACAAGATCTCCAGTTGTTTTGAAATCTTCCACATGAATGAAAGAGTGCGGTGGAGCTATAGCTTCATAATCTTCGCGCGGAGCACCGTATACAACAGGGACATTACCAACAAGCAAGCCGTTAACAAAAAATCTTCCTGTTATGTAATCGTGACAGTGCAGTGAATTTTCGAAAGCAAAATAAAACTTGTAAGTTTCCAAAAGATGTAAAAACTCTCTTTTGTCCACGTTGACTTCCTTTTTGCCGAAACAGCTCCCGTACAGGTCGAGATCCAAACCGTTCTCCAGCATGTCGTACACAAGGCGCGTTCTTTGGCTCGCTTGGATTCCGCTGCTACAGTCGGAATCAACAAATATGGCTAACTTCTTTTTCTCAGAGAGCAAGTAGGTTGAGTTTCTGGGGTTGAAAGATGAAAGCGCGAGATCAACCGGTCGAGTCAAATGGTTAATATTCGCAAACTGGGTGTAGAACGTCGAATCTCGTCTGTAACATAAGAATCAACATCTAAACCAGAGCATACTACTACCCGAAAAGCAGTACAAGTACAAAGTTTTGTTTCACAGTGGCAGCACGTTTTAACTAATAGTGCCTGCAAGACAACAGCACCTGTTCATAGACGATCATTTTGCAGGGCATTTTACGGATTGCGGAAATAAGGTGTTTCGATTGGGCAGATCTCAACGAAATGCTTTTATGTATAACAGCCGTTACTTTTCCCTTCTCTTTAGGGGTTTCGAAAAGAACCAGACTTGTAAACACCAATTCAGGTTAAACCACCTAACGTTGCTGTAACAATCACATCGGTTAAAACTTTTACTTGTAGTATGGCCTGAACCGGAGTGACTGGTATGCGCTCAAGGTATAGTTGTATTTTCAGGAAAATGTCTTGGTTTTAATTTAAGTAGCAGTGCAAAGATTTCTGAAGAACCTGTCATTACTTCATTTATTCATTTTTACACCCACGTCCCTTCTGCGGCGATTCTCTAGGCAGCAGTTCTGGAACTTGAAAATCCTCTCGGTTTTCAGCAATATCTGATAGTTCTGCTGGCTCCACACCATGACAGGACCCAGCAAGTTCGGACATAAAAATACGGCAACTTTATCTTGGTTGGTTGTAGCCAGGACTTGTCTCGCCAATTTTTCCTGAGACATTCTGGTCACGTAGCCGAACCAACGTAGCTTGAATATCTCAATCTCTCGATTCGCAAGAGAAGTGGTTTGACATTCAGTGCTATACGAATTGCACAGCTGCGAACATTGTCGCAAGCGTCTCCCGGCGAACACTTCGTAAAAATCCCCTCCCTACCGTTTGTACATGAGAGATGAGATAGATAGATCATATATGTTTTATAATTCACATTCCCGACAACTTTACTTTGATTCAAACCTATTCAGCAGAAATTTCCTCAGCATAATATGGTGTTTGAGACTTTTCTACTTTTCCATCATTGCGAACCTGTCCATATTGTCCACTGAATTACTACCACAACGGATAATGCATTAGTGCTTTAAGACTGAAGAAACCTTGACCACATTTCAACAACTTTTTTCTCACATTTTGGAAGTACGAGAGTTTATTTACAGCACAGCCTGTGGCGTAATTGACGAGGGGCAGAGGTGCAAACCGCCCCCCCCTGGAAAGCTAAATGCAAAAACCGACCGCTACTTTGCTTATATTTCGGTATTTAATTTTTTGTTTTTTTAGTAAGTTGTTTTTTGTGCGTTTTTCTGAAATTTTTCGGAGTGCTTTCCGATTATTTCGGGTTTTAGTGCTGTATAACCATACACAAACGGATTCACTAATATTTCTCATCTTTTTCTCTTTTGCTTGAGTATTCACCGGCGGCCCCCCTACGGTGGCCTGTCGCCCCTCTGACTCAAACCTACACTTACGCCACTGATCACAGCAGGTTTGTTTTGCATATTACAATATAGAAGCGGCATTACAAACAATTTATACCCATCGCACCTGTACGTCATAGTAGCGTTAAAAAAATTGTCATCATATTGTTGCAAGGAATTTTTCCCATTGTTGAGCCTCAGTGTTGTTCCTGGATTGTTCATACTCCAAAACACGTAGAGCTGGTTTTCTGTCCTGTAATTGAGCGTTTGCAAACAACACGTTTAGGTACTGTTTATCTGAATTATAAATGAAAACTAAACGGTGGTTTCCTGTTAGTTTCAACGCATTTAAAATTTGATTCAACATAAAGACGAAATAATCTCTTGTTATAACAAAATAATCTCAAGGACGAACCCGGAAGAACGTGAAATTTTCGCAACCCCGTTACCGCACATGTCACCTGGTGCAGTGTGATGTCCACCGCGTCAGTTTGCTTAGCGTGAGGTGTGAGCTTTGCTGGTGGACGGAAGTACAACCGAAAAAGGATGCTGAATGGAGACAACGCCTCTCTCTTTGAGGACAGTGACGCAGATCAAGAAAGCAACATATATTATGGACGTAGAATTGGGTTTTTGGTCTTGAACGAGGCGTAGGCTATCAGTACTTTTTCGTGGAAAGCCGTGACTACAACACTAGTCCCTATTATTGAAAGGGAATGTGCGTATGGCTCTGTTATTCATTCAGGTGAGTGGCCTGCTTGGTAGCAACCTAAATGCCATGGGTATCAGGGTTCTACAGTAAACAACCAGCAACTTCATGTGGATTGAGTGATAGGGGCACTTACAACACAGGAAACTGAGCGATTGTGGTTGGACGCTGGAAGGTGATTAAGAAAAAATTTCAATGATCTGTTTGTATCATTCTTAGAAGATGTACGAAGTGTGTATCACTGGAATAAATGTATGGAAATATATGAATGGTTGTTCATTTTTTCCTTTCTTCCTGTAATGTAGCGGTAGATCACACGCTATAGTGCCAAAGGGAGGTAGATCACATGCTATAGCGTGGTAAAACTTACCCTATAGTAGCACCGATGAATCTTACTTTCAATACCAAAATTTTATACCGTAACATTGTTAATCTGTACACAGGCCCGTCGTCAGGATTTCGCAGCAGGGGGACCAACAATCACAAGGGGGACACATATTTCAAATAAAATATTGGATATATGCAGGAACCGGGGGACCAAACATGAAATGGGGGCACAGATTTCAAATGGGGTGCGGGCACCACTGCCCCCACCACCACCCCACCCCTCGCTGGCGACGGCCGTCTGTACAAGAAAGCGAACACAGGCAAAATGAATCCAATTCAATATTAATCAAAACAAATTCTATTCCAAAACCAGTTTTCTAGGAACAGATTTATTGTGCCACAGCTTTGTGGGCCAGAGCTATTTAGTAGCATATTTGTGAGTGACGTTAAGTTTTTTACAAAATTTGCTAGCAAGATTCTGCATTTGGGTGTTTCTCTTATTATTGCTGACAAAATATAAAATAGTTTATGCAAACTTTGCATGAAACATACACAACACAATAATGTAGAAAGTCCCAAAAATTTACTCATTTACTTTTTGCTTATTTCATCCTGCATCAAAATCTTGTGCAAACTTTTTAAATGTTTCAACTACAGTCCAGACGTGGGCAAACTACGGTCCACATTTTGTGTAGCCCGCAGGGTCGTTACACATACAGTACATATCTCGAATCCATGTTAAAGAACTTTTATCGATTAGAACTCTCGGGATTTTGTTCCACACATTTTATTCCAAACCGCATTTTTACTCAACCGGAAGTAGCTATTGTTAACTTCATTTTGCACTAGCTAATACAAAGGTATTTGTTGAAGTTTTTAAAGCGATTATAGATGTAATATATGCGGCCCCCCGTAGCAATAAAGTTTTCAATGTGGCCCTCCGTAGAAAATGTATACCCACCCCTGAAACACACTAAAGATTCCGCTCCTACACAGAACCGGTTACCAGTGCAGTTGTGAAAAATAGCTATGGGTTTTTCGCAGTGTTCCCGATTGGAAAACAATGGAAAAAGAAAAAATATATGCGCGCTATTTATGTTCTTTTATAAGCACGTGTTGCCTGTTTGCTCTGCCTGTAGGCAGTTGCGGATTGTTAAGGCAATTGGTTGTTTAAAGAAAGCGTGTTCGAAATGGACAACTCTTACCTGAATGCATTTCCTTTTAACATCCGAGTGTCATCAGAGTTAACATCGACGACGATGGCGTCAGCGCTGGCCACTGCCGACTGGCAAACAAAGAAGGATTTCTGTCAAAACAACTAACAAACGAGTAATTTCCGACCGAAACTGCTGGTTTGCAAACAAATGCCCTCGAAAGAGTAAAACGCGGAGTTTCAGCCAGAGCAGTTGATTTCAGGAAACCTGGAAGTAGAAAAGCTATAGCCACTAAGGTGAGAACCTAGCTCCCTAACAATAATAACTTCAGATAAATTTTGTGCCAACCGCTTCCTAATAGTGTCAGTGAAGTGTGTTCCCATTCAACTGAATCGCAAACACATCATACCCAAAACAAAAGAGAGTCAGTAATATAACTCACAGCCTAGCCTTTAACCTGATTCTGCCGTATGTCCTTGACGAAAATAAACCTCGTATCGTGCGAAACAGAACCACAGCTTATTCAAACTTTGCTGGGTTTTGAGCGTTTTTGCTGTGGTGATGACAACATTTTTTCTTGGCGAGTCCTCTGGAGGCAGTATACGAGAAAAGGAGCTATTTAGTCCTAGAGGACAATTAATTTCGCGGAAGAAACGTTTTTGATAAGTCGTTTTCGACAGTTGTACAGGATTTCTGGTTGGCACTTCCTCTGTGTTCTAGTGGATGTTTGTCCAAGTTGCAGTTGTCAGACGATCATGTCCTCCTTAAATATAATGATTTCAAAGTTTTGTAACCTCGGAAGTTTACTATGGAGCAATCCCGCAAAAATACAACCTGTGAAGGCCTTTGAAGTAGGTAGTTTCAAAGGTTGAGCGTCAATCCATTGAAACGTTTTCAAACAACGCTTGGGATTTGTGTGATGATAGCGATTCTTCATAATTTTGCAACAGTTTTTAAATACATTGCCTTGGTATTTTCGTTGCTCACGTTTTGTTAACTGCAAATATTTCATCATGATGCCAAGTTCTTTGGTTTTGTACTTTCAGAGTAAGTTCGAATACTGAGTGTAATCGTACATAGTGTATTGGTGCACGAAAAACAGAACTGTTGAACAGCCATGGTTAAAGCAAGTGAAGTCAGAGACATAACGGAGACATTTCGTTAACCGTTGTTACCGTCATCAGCACGAGCGTATTTGAACTATACAGTCAGCTTGCTGCAAGTTTGCGTAGCAAGTAGGGAAAATGATGCTGTGAAAACAAATAAAAGTTAAGATAAACTGTGACAAAAATAATGTAGTAGCGCGACGCATTCGCAGTCACGTAGCGAAATACGTGCCGTTGGTGACGGTGTAATGTATGATGCCCGAAGTCTTCATGCAGGGTAAAAATGCACAGGAGCACCGATGGTGTGTTTGCGTTAAACTCCAATTTGTGTTGTCGAACCAACAAAGAATAAAAGAATCTGCAGCCGCCACCAATATTGCTGTCTTTACCAATGACCTGGGGTTGTGAAGATCAACCCGATGGATTGAAATGCCTTCAGACTAACGAACTCAGTGACCTACGAAGTTCCACCAGACAATTTTCTATATTGCGTTGCCTTTGCCCGATGTAACGTAAGGAACAGCAAAGTGACGTTTCTGAGTGTTTGGAAAACACCATAGTTTCACGATTTTTGTAGGATGGAAATTTATAAAACCAGTGCGTTCTTTCTGCATGTTCTTATGCACCCACCAAGTGGTTGCAGAAACGTCCACGATATGTCCCTCAGTGGCGTACGCAGAAACGTTTCATGTGGGGGGTTCATTCAGTGGCGTATGGTGTCATTTGTATTTGTTGTGAGTTGTTTGTGACGTCATAATTTGACATCATATTCATTTTTTCCAAACAAATGTTTCGGCCAAGTTTGCACCTAGCAATCATAGCAGACAAAATAAAGACAACTTTTTTGGATAAAGTGAAAGTGGGAACACAATCTTGAACAAGCGTAGTGGACGAAAGGTCTGCAAAACGTGATGATATTGTTTCTGGATGCAGACAATCATCCAGATTCTCACTGTTGCGATCGGAAAGCCCGAGCGGCATGTGCGCGAAGCTTCGCACTGTGGCAGCAAGCAACAATAGAGATCATGCGCCGCAATCATTCTGTTATTGTTTGTTCGCGCCACGCATATATAGTGTTTTTCCTCGCGCACATTCCGTTCGTGGTGAACCGCGCATTCCAGCGCAACGCCAGCGTAGTGGTTGCAACACCACCAAAACCTAATGGCCCATTTGCAATGTTCCTTGTAGTTTTCATGCAAAGTTAATCCGTAGTATTTGCATTAAGTCGAAAAATTAACCAGAAAAAAGTATCCCCTTTGCGCAGATAACAAAAATTTTGCAAAATATCAAGCTCAAGGGTGGGTTTAACCCCACCCCCCTTGCGTATACGCCCTTGATGTCTCTTACCTCCTTTGTGCAGACCAAGTGGTTACAGAAACGCCTACGACATGTCTCTTACCTGCTTTGCTTTGAATGTAATGTTCATAACTGTTGATGGTGTTTTTTCAAAATTTATGCTACAAACTAAAGTTGAGATAGTAGTTAATAAAATCGTTAATTTTATTACAAAACGTAGTTGCTTAAGTTGCTGTTCTGGGCTTGTTTTTA
>Ga0210059_1012583_pt1 | contig 12758 bp, 13 predicted proteins | sample Ectturendosymbi2_FD_188042 | JGI IMG/M metagenome (GOLD analysis project Ga0210059, IMG submission 188042) | Ecteinascidia turbinata endosymbiont from Florida, USA - Sample 2 (SPAdes) (version 2) | ecosystem: Host-associated > Tunicates > Ascidians > Unclassified | place: Key West, Florida...
CCATTGGCGCGTATCCAGCTGAGTCATGTGACTACGTATGCTTCGCGCCACTACGTCACTACCGAAACAGCCGTTTGCGTTTTTTCCTTTTTTACAGCGCTTTTCTCCTGAATAACCAATAAGAACCTGCAGCAAGATCACTGCAGTTCTATTGCTATGCACAGAAGATGATAACAGTTGTTATCGAAACGTTTGCAAGATGTCAGCTGTATCGTTTGCTTTGGCCGTAGTATTTATTATAAGGCTATTTAGCACTTCCGCTTTTCGTGTACCTAAGAAGAAAATGTCCTATAAATTAAAAGATGTGGTGTGGTCCCTGCTATAACAATTGCATGTTGTCTTATTTTCTGATGGAAATATTCACTAAGGTACAACATCACAAAAAATGAGAAATTCGTCTAACCTTTTTAACTCAGAGACATAAAAAGATTACTTTTTGTTCATCTGTGGCATTTTCATAAAATTATCAATATATCAAATACTTCAATCTCTAAAAATCATCATTTGCTATAAAAAGTTATCATTTGGTATAATAGGCTTATTTTCTCGTATTTGATAGGGTCTTTTAGGAAGAAATTTTAACCCAGAATTTTTTAAGGTATAGAAGTTGGTTTGAAGCTTTTCTTTATTTGCACATTGGAGATGGTGGTGGGGTCGCTTTGAAAGGACAGTACTTACACATTACAGTTGCTGTTGGGGGTCCCTTTGAAAGCATATTACTTGCACATTATAGTTGCTGCTGGTGGCCACTCTGAAAGCAAAGTACTTAAACATTACAATTGCTGGTGGGGGCCCTTTGAAACAAGGTACTCACCCATTACAATTGCTATTGGGGCCTCTTTGAAAGCATGGAATTTTACATTATAATTGCTGTTGGGGGCCACTTTGAAAGCAAGGTACTTACACATTACAGTTGCTGTTGGGGGTCCCTTTGCAAGCACAGTACTTACACAATACAGTTTCTTTAAGGCCCCTTCAATGAACTGTAAAAGCAGAGTACTTACACATTTCAGTGGCTGTTGGGGTCCTTTGAAAGTAGATTACCTTCAAATTGCAGTTGCTGTTGGAGGCCTCTTTAAGAGCAAAGTACCTGCATATTACAGTTTCTGTACGGGGACCCTTTGAAAGCAGAGTACTTACACATTAAAGTTTCTTTTAGGGGCTCCTTCAATGAAGTTTGAAAGTAGAGTACTTACACATTTCAGTGGCTGTTGGGGGCCCTTTTGAAAGCAACTTACCTTCAAATTGCAGTTGTTGTTGGGGCCACTTTGGAGGCAAAGTACATGTACATTACAGTTTCTGTAGGGGGCCCCTTTGAAAGTAGAATACTTACTTATGATCTCATTTGTAGTGTATTATTTGATTAAATACAAAGTTTCTTATCAAAAATAAGGAAAATTTACACCCTTAAAACCTCAAGGGGGCCCCCAAAAAGGGGGGGCCCGAGGCAAGTGCCTCGCTCGCCTCCCCTTAAACACACCACTGCTTTTAAGAGAAAAGAACGCAGGATTGCCTTCTTCTCACTTCGACTTGTAGAGCTACGTGTGTGCTTTTACGTTTATGTTCAGCATTTTTTTATTTTCCATGTCAGCTTCGAGTATGTGAGACTGCTCGTGCTTTTACTTGCCGAAGGAAGGCAGTCTTCACCATAAATTTTTCAGAACTTTGCGCATGGCCAAGCGCAATTTGCTTGCTGCCATTTTTCAATCTTTTATGAGAAAATAAGTACAGTACGTCTAGTCAGTTTTGCACTGCTTGAGCGATAAGTTTGCTGGCGTTGCTAACAGTTTGTTAAAACATTTCCTTGGTTATTTGTATCGCAGACGGCGCCTTATCAAGAATGGGTTTGATATCAAATCGTGGTAAATGTTACTCATAAATATCGCTAATTTCACCACTGAACTGCAATCCGTGTTGTGTGATTTGCGACCGTCTTTTAAACGCTCTTGTTGATTTTCGGAGATAACTCGCTAGAGTCGAATACAGTAAACCTCGGTTAATCCGGATTCGATTTGACCCAAGATTTTGTCCGGTTTATGCGAAGATCCGGATTAATCGAAGATGGCTGGTTCTAGCTTGACGTCATTTAAGTAGTGAGATATAAGTGAAAATCACTTAAATTAAACAAATTTTCGACTAAGTAGAAGACATTCGCAAAAGCAAAACGAATTTATTGATGTATTTACAATGGTACATCAGACTAGTAACCGCCTGTCCAGGCAGTTATGAACAATCTTAAGTTCATAATTTTAGATTACTTGAGTGGGATTTTGGACTGACACAGAAATTTCTGCGACTGGTCCATAAGCAGTCACTCTATTTGGAAGGCAATGTCCTCCAGACATCTTATCGAGTACAATACACTCAGGGATAATGTTTTGCACATGCACACTCAAAACTGGTCAAGACTGAAACCCTGGTGCGGCGGCGTGCCTTGAGCGTTATGTTCAACGCGAATGCTATGCCCACGTGTGACGCAATAATAGTCTCTACAATTAGTTGAATGTTGCGTGTGGTTGCGGCCGTTGTTATCATAATTCTGAACGTTCGTTGGTGATTATGAGCCTCCTAGTGTTGCGTATGAAAGCTGCCGAATCTTTCCTAGAGAACAGTCAGTGTGCACCTAAAGAACACGACAGCGTGGAAGTGCAGAAAAATCCGGATTACGAGATGTGAAAATAGCAAATTTGATCCGGTATTGACGAAGATCCGGATTAAAAAATCCGGATAAACCTAAGTTTTTTATAAAGAAAAACGTTAGAAATCATTCGTACAAGCAGTTTTATCCGGTTTGGCTAAGATCCAGATTAACCGAATCCGGATTAACCGAGGTTACTGTAATTTGAAAATAACGCAGCTGAAGAGCCTGCTATTACATTTTACGCTGTCTTTGCTGTGTCTTGCTGTGTTTTTCTAGACTGCTTTTCGGAATGCTTGTTCTGTAGTTCTTTTTGATTAGGTATTACGTGATGCGACCTTCCCTGTAGCATCACAGGTCTATGTGGTTTTCGTAGACCTGACTAAAGCCTTCGATACTGCGAGCCTGGGCCGGCCTTAGTAGATGCGGGGCCCAATGTAAGACCCGGGTCAACGTCTTAATGACGAGGGTTGCGAAGTCGGAGGTAAAATATCCGACTCCGACCTTTCCAAAATTTCCGACTCTTTAACATAAAGGGAATGAAGTTTGGCTGTTAAAATCAATGGAAATCGTGGCGCACAGCAAGAAACCGCTGTTTCAACGAAACTTTCAAAAGAAATTGAACCATTTCAACAGGAATTCCCATTTTAGAGTGTGATGTAAAAAATGATCCAACTGGACATCCGAAATCGGAGTCGGACAAAAAAAATCCGACTTCACCTCCCAGAGTTGTCAGAAATCCGACTCCACCCAAACACCTCCGACTCCTTTAGCCTCGGACTCCGCAACCCTGTTAATGACAAAGCTTTCACACTGTTCTTCTTTTGAGCCAGTTGTTGAAACCACTGCTAGACCGCACTAGATCACGGGGCAGATGTTCAGCAGCCATTTGATTGTCTCATCGTCTAGAACCAGCAGGCCATGCAGAGGTCGATGGATTGTACATTAGAGGACAATCTCGTCGATGGTTCGTTCTGCGCCACACAGGTCGCAAGGGAGGCCATACCCCATTGTTACAAGCAGGAGCGGAAACGTCCGACAACGGTGCGGAGGCAGTTAAGCCGGACCCGGGCTCTTCTTGGGAGGGTCATTCCGGTGGGGTGGGTGCTGCTGTCGGGATTGAAAATGCGGAGTCTAGTGGGGTTGTCCGTCCACTCCGCGTTCCATTGGTGATCTTCCCACTGGGCCGCACGTATGTTGTTGTCAGATGATTTGATGAGATGTTGTGCGGCGGATACAAATGGGTGTTTCGATTTGAGGCGTCGTGCGTCTGCACTCGATGGACGGGTGAGCGCTGAGTGGAGCAGATCTCCAGGCTCCATGGCACGGCGTGCCAGAGACAGTGTGGCTCCATTGCGACGAAGCGCAGCAGGTTGGATGCCTGCGAGGATTGGAAGGTTGTCCGCTGGTGTAGGACGCAGGCATCCAGTCACAATTCGCAAGGCGTCGTTGATGGCGGGGTCGATGAGGTTGATATGAGCACTGTGGCGCCAGTCAGGCGTTGCAGTACTCTTCGGTTGAATGGACCAGGGCCAGGGTGACTATTCGCAGAGTTGTTGCTCCAGCACCCCAACTGAAACCTGCAAGCCGCCTCAGGAGCGCGACGCGTGATGTCTGCGTTCTTGTGAAGGACGCCGTTCTTGAGGCGTCGTAACATGCTTCCTTTGCCGTTTCTGGTGGTAAGGGTGAAGCTGCGATTGCCAACCATCTCCATGATCACGCGGACCATGTGTCAGTCAGGCAGCAATTGCAGCAGCTTGCAGGTGAGGCTGCAGTGTCATACAGTGTCGTAGGCTGCTGTGAGGTCGACAAACACAGCTCCGGCCTTCTTTTTAGCCGAAAAGCTATCCTCGATGTCCTGTGCCAACAGGGTGACCTGGTCTGCGGCCGAACTCCCGTGTCGGAAGCCCGCCTGTTCCTGCGGGAGCAGTGGCTCAATGATAGGTTTGACACGAGCGTAGATGAGTCTCTCGAGGATTTTAAAGGGGACACACAGCAGAGATATGGGACGGTAGCTCTTTGGGTCCCCCTGTGACTTTTCTGGCTTAGGGATCGCAAGTATTAGTGCTCTTCTCCAGATCTTTGGAATTTTGAGTTGGTGCATGCAGGAACTGAGGAAGTCGCAAAACCAAGATTTGAGAGCCGACCTGGTGTGGAGTATGAACTCCAGGAAGATGGAATCCAATCCCGGAGACTTCCCTGGCTTCAGGCGTCTGAGGGCAGCAGCAAGCTCCTGCCTAAGGGGTTCAGAGATACTGTGACCCTCAGGTGTTGGAATCTTCCATTGGTCGGACAGCTTGCTGACAAGCCTGGTGGACTCGCGATCCTCTGTCCTGTGTGCCCCGTTCTTCATGAGTTGCGAGGCGAAGGAGTTTGCCGAGACGAGGCACTGGCGAAAGGAACGTCCAGACCTGCCAGTGAGTTTGTTGATGGTTCTCCACGCCTTGCGGCTAGAGTGCGAGAAGTCGATGGAATTGACAGCTTCCTGCCATCGCTCCTGCTTCTTCTGCCCGAGCCGAGTTAGTAGGGACGAAGCGGCTCTCTCAGAGTCTGTCCCCTTGTGTGGCTTTGAGGAAAAAGCTATAGAGGGTCTCGAACTCTTTGTCCAGCATGGCGCATCATGCTTCCTACGGCAACGTGGGATACATTGTTTGGCCACGGATACTAGGCTTTCACAAAAATCGTGGTATGCTCTCTCAATATTTGATGTGTCCGGAGGTGGCAATCTCTCAACGGATTCATCTGTGAGAAGGAAAAGCGCTTCCAATCAGCCTTACGAAAGTTCCAACGCTTCACCGGATCGTTGTGGGCAGGAACCTTGAGCTTCAGCGGCGTTATGTGGGAAGGCCGATGTTGTGACCGCGGGAATTTTCTTAGAACACGTCTGTCCGGCAGTCGGCTGTCCTGACCGAAACTCGCGAAGGCCAGGTCTGGGTTAGTGCCGACGTTCCATCGCTGAGAGAAGAAACTGGCTGTTTCCTTTGGGTTATGCAACAGTCCAAGGTTGTTGCATGTTGCCCTGGAGTCCAGGCTCTCACCGTCAAGAGATGTTTTGTTGTAACTCCAGTTGACATGTTGGTAGTAGAGGTCACCAACATACAGACTGTGGTATGGGAATGTCGGTTGACTACGCCCAACCACTCAGTCACTGATGGTTCTGGAGACTGATCGACCAGTGACCATTCCAACCGCTCGTGGACAAACGTGGCAAGGCCGTGATTCCTGCTCAGGATCGACCCATGAAGCTCTGTGACAAGTTAAAAATGCATAGAGGCATCGTTGTATCTCCCCAATTTCAGGATTGACCCAGCTAGTGAGAAGCTGGGAATCACTAGCTTGTCTGCAGTTGTGCAGTGGGTCTCCTGCAGGGCGATGCTGAGACCTTGTTTTTATAGGCTAGCTGCCAATGAAGAGATTTTGTTTGCAGTGAGCCCCTCGGTGTTCAACTGGAGTTTGTTGGGTTGTGGGTCATCTTTGTCAGCATTTCTGCTGCCGCGCCCGTTTTATGACCCACCCCATGCCGAACACATCCAGTGCGGGTAACGGTGGTTGCTCTCGTAGTGACAGGTTTAGTTGACACTTGACACTAGTTGACACGCTGTTGGCTGTTCTGAAACGGGTTGTATACGTTCCTGCAGAGACCGAACCATCGCTCACTTCACAACTTCATTTAACTGATGTAGGTTTTGAATATGTCTGAAACAACAGTTCTCTGAGCAAACAAAACCGGAAGAAGATTGTCATATTAATGCCCAAGTAGTTTTGCGGGCTTAGCACAGGCGATCTTTAATGGCCAGAGAACTCCAACGGTGATCTAAAAAATTTGGACAAAACCTTGATTCGCGATTGCTTGAAATCTCAGCAATTTGTTTTTTTAATTGCACGACAACGTTGCTTCTGTTAAGTTTAAATCTTGACATCTCGGTATTCATCACCCAGGTTTAGACTGTGAGACGTTTCGGCTACACCCTGTTTTTAAACGTTGGGATGAACTTACAGCAACATTGCTTGATCCAGATGAACATTCGATTAGAGGTGCTTTGATTGCCCACGGGAAGCTGTTTATTTTGTTTGAAAGGTGATTTTTTGTTGATTTTTCCCACGTCTCTGTGACTTGACATTACTTTGTGTAATGCTATCTTTGTTATGGATGCTGAAGAATCCAGTTTAATTCTTGCCTGTTGTCTATTCGTAGGTGCAATCTACCGCCACGAGAAAATGGCAAACTTTGCAAAAATGTCATTAAATTGTTTTTCGATGAAATTATTGATTTTGTAACTCTTACAACTTCTTGGCTGGGTGGTGGGGCAAAGCATAACCAGCATGTTATGTCGCAATCAATGAAGAGACCTGCAGTAAAACTGTTCTTACTCAGGTGTCTATACCCCGCGTTAGAAATCAAGATTAGTTTTAGTTTCGGCATACTGAAAATTGCTTTATCCCAGCACTTCCTGAACAACGCTAATATCGCCCTGTGGACGTCAATAATTTTGAAAGAAAGCGAAAATAAAGCTTGGTATTCAAGGTATTTGTGTTCCATACTCTTAGAATGGAGTTAGACAAAAGTAGTTCTTTCCCAGAAGATGGCACCCTGCGTTTTCTGTCTGCTTAAGCTTAACCTCATGGGTTTTAGGCTTGATGATCTCGATGGTGACATGGACACCATGAAGAAAAGTATTGCTATTTGGTGCTATTAACAGATCTCACAGGCGGCACCGTTGCGTGTATGTTTTACATAGTACAAATGTGTATACATTGGTGTCCGTTCAAAACAGACCTGTTCATAACAGACCACGCTCATAACAGAACATGCTCCTAACAGAACACGTTCACAACAGACCACGTTCGTGACAGATCGGTTTTCGTAACAGACCATGTTCATAACAGACCCATCATGAAGGTTGTCTGTTAAGAACGGGTCTGTGTTGATACGGTCTGTTATGAATGTGGTCTGTTTTGAAAGAGAATCGTATACATTTTATTTACCCTAATTTCTTTTGTACTTCTCGAGCAGCATTGCCATTTAATATAATCACTTTAACGTCTGTTGCAAGCTGTACAAAAAAAGTGTTACAGCTGAGGAAATGTGCAGCTCAAACCCTGCATCATGACCAAGCCAGAGACTAGCGCTGTTGCCGCATTTTTTGCTTCTTTTCATGCAATGACGAAGAAACTTAGCATCCTTGATTTTACCGTTTACTGTTAAGACTTCCACCAGGCCCGCAACCAGGGGTAAAACCCGAAATTTTCAAAAAACATCTTAAAAGCGCCAGTAACTTTTTTAGCTGTTAGGTACGTCAACAAGTTACAACAATCGTTTTGCCCCCCCTCACGGAAATTTAAGCCGGTTGCACCCCTGCCTTCCACCGTCAAAAGAAACATGCGAAAGGAACCGAAACGGAAAACGCCGATTTGAAAGACATGTGGCGTGGTGTTCGGCGCTCGTGGGAATAACAGATAAACTTTGCATCAACAGGTTCGATGAATGGATCTTGAACGTTTTTGACTGCAAAACAAAGCAAACGCGACTTGAGGAAGTGCGCTTGAACTGGGAGTTCGATTTCGGTGAACCGACGGTAACCGCCATCTGCTACTCTTGATGGGGTTTCGCTTTCACTGAACTGTCGGGTTACCGCTGAGTTCGGTTTCAGCCGTCGCGTGCCACTACTCAATTACTTTCGAGTTGCATTGGAATCCCAAAGGTGACTGAAAGTTGACATCGAGCTTTCTAAACTCGTTCAACGTTGACGACGTAGTACAAACGTTTCGCTAATAAGGCTTTTGGTGCCGCTATTGCGGTTAAAGTTGTTGCCGGTCTTTTATCGAACGATCTTTTTATCGTATTTTAGTCATTTTGACGCTGCGTTTGTTTCGTAAAAACGTAGTATATTCGTTATAGTTAAGGCGTGAAACGCAATTTGCCATCAATTTTTGGTCAGCAAAGAGGATGTGCCTCTGTCTCGTTTTATATTTGATTTGCTGGATTCTCAAGCGACTGGAAACCTCCATCAGAACGCTGCAACTGGTTCAACGTTAACGATGTAACGTGCTGTTATCACTATTACAGGAGACATCGGCTATCCTATCTTTTGCGTGCGTTCGAGTGTGGCTATAACGACTTCGCCTATGGAGTCATTTTTTGTCGGTCTCCGCAGAACATTTTGTTCGTTTACAACGACAGTTGCAAGTTTTCTATGCAGTTTGAAGTGTAACTCGGCCAGTTGTTGAGCCGTGACGGATGTGACGTAAGAATGACATCAAGGATTGCGCCATTAGCAGCAATGGAGGTAAATCCTTACGTGAGTTTTACTGTAGGCCAGGACCGTAACCAAGGGGGGGCGCAGAGGGGGCGAACCCCCCTCGAGAAAAATTTTCCCCCCACCTGGAAAAATGTGTTAGACATTTTAAAACCACTGGACACTGTTTAAAAATTTGTCCCCCTCTCAGTAAACTTTTCACCCCCCCGCTGGTGTCCCCAGCTTGGTTGCAGGCCTGCTGTAGGCTACAGCAGGGCTTCTCAAACTCTGGGTTGCGACCCCATTTGGGGTCACGAAATGTAATTTTGGGTTCGCGGAAAAAATTAGCTTGACAAGTCAGATATAAAAGTTTTTGTAAACTTTACAACAAAATTAAAAATAGGCTTGCAGTGAATGTATTCCTACTGCATTTTTAGAGGCAATACCGTGTTTCATGCTTGCATTTCTTTTGTAAGATGTCTGGCTATCAAATGATTATAATCAACCAAACACAAGAAGTTATGCGTCGTCACGTCATGAATTTTTTGACGTACCGACCAACAGTGTTTTTTAAGTGTTTGAAAAACCGAGGCGATCTCAACTTTTCCAGCGCTTTCTCAGAATACAGTAGAAATTCACTTTGCTACCATCATCAAATTGCACTGAAACCTTGCTTTATGAACATCTCCGTATGCAGATAAAGTACTTGCGGTCTTTCAGAATTTGTTTGCGGTCAGCAAGGTCAAATCTTTAAAAAATCCCTGCTGACAAATATTGACTTTATTGCATTCATTCCGACACAAAGGCATGCTCGCGTTTCGAGCTCTTCTAGGAGTTAGGCTAATTACTTTGAGAGCACACAGTAATTTTAGACGAAAGTTAAAAGCTTCATACGCAATTTCAGAAGTACTTTGGACTTTGATTAAGGAAAAGTTGGATATACTAACCATACACAGCAGTAGCGTAGCCAAAATATGGGAAGGCCAAATATTTTGACTCGAGAGAGCAACAGTATGTGCTTTGGGGCACCGCCTCCATAGGCGTAGCCAGGGGGGTCAAAGGGGTCGTATCCCCCCAAATTTTTAGAAAATATAATCATTTTGTGCTTTGAAAGGCGTTTTTCTGAGCAGAATAGCGTTATTCGCCTAAAATCAAACATTTTGTGGGGGGGCCAAAATGTTTGTTTTGGCCACGCCACTGACCGCCTCTTAAAGAACAAACAACAAGATAAGCTGGAAATTTGAGGGGGGACATGGCCTTCCTGGCCCCACCCTGGCTACGCCTATGATACAAAAATAAACTTTAAGGAAGCCAAAGCCAGACACCTGCCATGCCAAGGACAAGTTTGCGGAGTTCTTAAACGACAAAGTTTGCAACTGGAATTTTCAAAACAGTTTTTGGATAAGAACAAGAAATGAATGCCCAGTCATTTCTAATCTGGCCATTCATGAACACTTGGCCTTTACACGAAACATTTGTGCGAAGCGGTATTCTCGAAATTGATAATCAAGTCCAAAAACCGATCCATTTTCAATAGTGTTGAGAATATCCTTTGTCTTGTATCAATCTACGAATGGTTGATCTGTGCAAAAATCATCAAGCGCATCCAACCCATTAGTAGTGCCTGATGACTTTTATGAACTGAATTAGTTTTTGCTCATATTTTTCGCCTTACTGTTTCCATTACATGGTAGTTTCATCACTGTATGGTTACTTACGTGGATTGTGTGCATTTTTATGATTTCGCCGTAGACAAAAATGCCTCTTGAGATTCGCAATGGGACGTTTACACGTATCATTAACATCTAGGGCTCTAGGTTATCCATTAACGGGGTCGCATAGAAACAACTTTTTTCAAACGGGTCGCAGAACAAAAAAGTTTGAGAAGCCCTAGGCTACAGTATTAGCGAGTGTTGCGACTGCATTCAGTTTAATCGATAGTTTTGGAGGAGCAGTGCGTAGATTGTCAAACCAAAGAAGCAGTACCCCATTATGGAAAAAGTTTGACACCGTTGCTTCGCTCAATAGCGAAAATGGTACGAAAGTAGCAAAACTTGCAAGAGATTTTGACATCCCAACGACGTTGATTTAAAACTTTGAAAGATAAAGACAAAATAATTAATTTCTTTTTCTTATCAGAGTATACGTGACAAACGACACAGCAAGCGGCAATCCTAAGTAACAACACTTAACCCTTGCCAGGCTTTGAAATTAAAAACTATCTTGGAAACGATTTATTATAATTCGCCCATAACGACGCTTTTTCTCCGATACCATGAAGTGGCGGTACAGGGAAATTCTACTGTAACCAGGGATGTGGAAGCGGCTTTTTCGTCTTCAGCATCCACTTTTTTTATAACTATTTTTTTTATAAATGCAGTGGCATCCTGCACTTTATTAACATCCAAAGAAGGATGGGTTAATAGAGCAGCGTGTGTTAACACAGCTTGGACTCTGTCTCATCTATGAACTTGCTGACAAACATGACTATCAAATCCAGCAGCTTACGATTTACAAGGGCACATTACTAGTTAAAATGATCGCATAAGAGTAGTATCTGTCAGCACGGTACTGTTACTCTGCTTTTACTAAAAACAACCTAGAAAACTGTCTTCAACACATATCAATACAAACAACACTTACAACAACCTGACCTTAGCCTAACAAATATCAAGCTAAATTGCATAGCGTAGGGGAGAACAGGGTATGTTGAACAATTTTTTGCCATTGCTCTTTTGGTGTAGGCACTAGAAAGTTGAAATTGGAGCATTCGGTAGTTAAATCCTTTTAACACATTTACACGCAGGTTGTTTGACATAGCCTTTTATATTCTTAGCATAAATTGAAAACGAAAGACATCGCTTTTGCGGTTCAGCGTGGGGTAAGTTGAACCAGGTAGTGGGAAAAGTTGAACCAAAATAAAGATCTGCCACAAAAAACAACTGATGCAGAATGAAATGTCGGAATACTTACACTTGCGTTAACGTATTCAAAAATATTTAAATCCGTTGTAAACACATCTAACCATTGATGCATGAGGAAGTGGTGGAGTAGGCCTACTTTCACTTCAGTAAATTTATCTGATTTTTTAAGTCCGATGAAAATACATGTTTCTTTTCGTCGTTCCAGTAACTTCTGGAAACGGGAGTATCTTTACAGTGTCACGGTTTTAAAAAGGGCACTCGCGCTCCTCACAGTCCGGTCGCCACGGGGGGGCTTTGGTGGGCTTAGCTCCCCCCAAACAAAGCTCCAAGCCCCCCAAATTGAAATAAGAAATACTATAAATTAGTGGAAATTTTGTCAAATTTGTATGTCATGCCACCCCCCGCACAAACGTAAAGCCCCCTATTGACGACTTTCTCGCGGCGGTTCTGGCTCGTCACTAAACTTGAAGTTGACGGCTGGTCTTCCTGCTGTAGGGTCATTTCTTACTCTTCAAAAATTTCCTTCGCTTTATCCAATTCTGTCATCAATACACCCGATGGGTGTAACATATGAGAGAATTTTTTTGCCAGTGAAGCTCACAGCAGGGGCAGATAAAGCCAGTATGGTTAGGGAGGGAAGAAGTCAGTAATATTTGGTTAGTCAGGTCTCATTACTGTGTCACTACTGCAAGGGAGATGAAGTATGCATCACAACATTGCTGTGACAAAACAATGGACGGCAAAAATGGCCTTAAATTGCGAAAGTATGACGATTAATTTCATATGGATTTGCAGCTTTTCAAATTAAAGTGCTTTATGCTACAGCGTCTGAAGCGGTAATGGTAATGGTTTATTGTTTCATATGACTCAGCCAATAAGCAGAAGCACCATAAAAGCCATCGCATGCAGTAAACCAACCATTAGCGAACATTAGAGCAAATGAGAATACAATGGCACAAT
>Ga0210059_1012584_pt1 | contig 12757 bp, 6 predicted proteins | sample Ectturendosymbi2_FD_188042 | JGI IMG/M metagenome (GOLD analysis project Ga0210059, IMG submission 188042) | Ecteinascidia turbinata endosymbiont from Florida, USA - Sample 2 (SPAdes) (version 2) | ecosystem: Host-associated > Tunicates > Ascidians > Unclassified | place: Key West, Florida...
CAACAGCGGCACAGACATGGAACCAATGAACAGCGGCACAAACATTGAGCCAATCACAGGCAAAAACGGGCAGCCCCCCCTTAATGAAACAAATATGCATGTAACATCAGGACGCAATGAAAATTAGATTTGAAAGAGGAGCTGTTTATACCATTTTGTAAAAGCATGGTATGGAAGAAGCACGATTCTGCCCTTTACTTACCAAGTCCTTCATTGGTTGCCCAGCTCCGGTCTCCGTTCAATCTTCCGTCCTTACCCCGATGATTGTTGTCAATGGACGATGACTCGGATATTTGCGAGTCGCTGATTGTTCCGTTTTCGACGCCGAGTTGATCGAAGCAGTCTGGAAAGTGATACGAAATACCACTGGGTGTACGTTTTGTTTGATATAGCTGTTCTATGATAATGTTGCAACCTCTCCGGTGGTGTTGCGTTGATTGTGTGATTCATCACGAACGGGATGTGCGTGAAGGAACAACACCATACCTATAAGTGGCGCGATCAAGCAATAATAGAGTGATCATGTCATGTGAACTCTATTGTTCCTTGCTGCCACAGTGCGAAGCTTGCGCATATGCCGCTCGGGATTTCCGATCGCAACAATACTTGGATTGTTTGACAACGTAGCATCCCATGTAAAGTTTACCTGTTTCGGCAAAAGTGCCGGAAAATGAACTAAAAACTTGCAAAAGATTCGTTGTGCATTGCGATGAGTCAGCCAAGATTTTCTTAAAATAATGATGCTCAAAATATCGCAAACAGTGACAAACAGTTCTTTATCATAGTTTTAAACTCCTTGCCCTGCCTCCTTGAGTTCTCTTCATTTGCCTGTGTGACTTTCAAGAACCGGAACCCATACTTTGCGAATTCTGTAGGAGTTTTACTCGTAGTCTATTGCAGCAATAACTTGTATATTTAACGTGAAATATTGATGATTGAGATAGCTGAAACGTGATAAGGTAAGGCTCTTTTTGCGAACGAAGGGCCAAAACAGGTTCCGATGGTGGTTGTGAATAGTGGTAAAAACTTATGGTTTTTGGTTAATAATGCGTAAATCTTCTGTTCGTCAGGTGTATATTAACAATTTCATATCAGGAAGTGGGGTTTGCATCGTAAGCATAATCACATTAGCAGGGCCGGATTTAACTGATCTGGGGCCCTAGGCTAATCCACTTGTGAGTCCCCCTCTCCCAATTTTGCGAAGAAAAATGGAAAGCGTTAATCAATTCGAGAAAATTCAAAAATGGCGCTCTGAAAATACGGTAAGTGAAAAATTCCAAATCATTATGGAGTGCCCTCGATCACTGCTTTTGTTGCTGCCTTCGACGCAAAAGCGTTCAATTGCACCGAATTATTGAAATCCTACTTGTTTGGCGGGAACAGGATTATCAACTACCACCGGGAAACCAACCGAAATCGCCACAGTTGAAATATTTGTCAAAATATATGGCCTACATTTTTTATAAAAATCACATCTGTTTTTTTCTTATCTGTGTTCAAAAAACAACAACAAAAAAACAAACACACTGCACCTACATAGCATGTGTGGCGACATAAAGACTTTAAAGCACAACGTGAGGACCACGTTGCAACTCGCTTACCAAGATTGTAAAAATCTCACAACACGAGCAAAACACGTCACGTGAAAGGCACTCAAATAGTTGTAATTGTTAAGTCCACGATTCGCGTGTTTCTTACTTGTTCAGACAGGTAAGAATCGAACGCAACTAAACTGTCGCGTGAAAAGATGTGAGGTTTAAAAACCAGAACCGTCGTCAGAAAGTCTTGAATAGAGGATTTAAATTTGCGCAAGGGGACTTGATTCTGAAAATTTGATAAAATCCTTACTGATTTATAGTGTTTCATATTCATATTTGGAAGGCTAAGCTCACCAATGTCCACCGTGGTGCCTGCACAGGTTTAAATTTCGCTTATGCTGTCATTATTGAAATACATCTAAAGAAATAAAAAGCTACAATTATCGAATCAAGTAAGGCTGGACATAACGCAGTAAACAGTTAAAAAGGTTTTGTCCTGCCTTATACGCTCCGCGTTGTTGCATAAATTAAGAACCACTATATAATTGAAGGCATCAGACCCAAACGCGCTTTTGTCATTTTTTTGGAGAAGACTTCTGCGGTTGCCAGTTGGCAAAGTGGATTTCGCTTGCTATTCAAGCTCATCAAGATCTTCTCTGGTTTGCTTACCATGGGAACAGTACAAACTTGCGCAAGTACTCAATAGCAATCTGATTTCTGAATGACTTTACTGAAGATATTTCAAGTGGAAAAAATCACATCTAAAACAACAAACGAGCTTTACGCGATAAAAACGCTAACAAAACTACTGTATTGCTCAGTCACCTAAGAAACAACTATGCTTTTATTGTAGGCTACTGCTTCTAGCCCTACACATAGCTCTTATCTGCAGTACAGCTTTGCTTAAATTAAGTGCAGTAACGTAACTAGAGGTTTGAGCCAAGGGGAAAATAAGGTGAAAGGAGCCCGTTGGCTAACACTCAAAAAATAGTTCAAAAACAGTAGCAAATCCGGTATTGAATGCTTATACAAAAAATGAAATCACCGGAAAACACTCTGAAAAACGCAAAAAAACAACAATCTACTGAAACCAAAAGAATAGTAAATATCAATATACAAGCTAGGTAGGGGCCCGGATTTTACATTTAGCTTGGCAGGGTGGGGCGGTTCGCACCCTTGCCACCCGTCAGTTATGCCACTGATCAGGTGCATTTCAAGCATGAACAGCCACAAGTTCTTTTGACAGAGTCACACGTAACAATCGGTACGATTCAGCCAACGCGGCCAGCGTGCTTTGAGTATATCGACACAATAGTTGACATGCGGCTTGACCAACCGTCGTATTGAGATTCATGGAAACTCGTTGGAAGACCAGCGTTATCACCACGAAAGTTGAATAAAACTAAATTTTCTGAATAATAATTAAGACAAATTTTGACGAACTTTAAATTATATGATCACATACCGGCCATTGCCTCTATGCGTACCACAGTTTGTTGGAGGACCCTTGGATCTTGAGGCCCTAGGCTTAAGCCTATATAGCCTATAGGTAAATCTGGCACTGCACATTAGCTTGAGTAATGAAAGCACCTCGATTTTCGCATGAGTACACGATGTTAAGGTACTTGTAGACGGTGGGGCACGGGTCACCAAAATAATCATTCGTGGCAGAGACTGTGCAAGTTTCTCTGAGGTTGCACATGTCGGAAACGATGCGGAGAGAGTCCTCTGAGTTGCATCCTCCTATCGGTACCGCGTTGCCGTTGCCACACCTGTGAAACCAATGAGTGAAATTCTACATCAGGTGTGAGTTTCATATTTTTAGTCACAACGTTTGTAGTTTTTGTCCAAACGTTGGTGGCAATTACAGTAGATAAAAAACACACGGTTGTGAAATCTACTGCAGGTGCTCACAATGTATATAAAATCAATTTGTGTCTTGTCACTTTTAAAACAATACCCGGGATACGCTAGATGCTATATGGTGATGGTTTGTGCTTAAAATAATGCTTGGCATCAGCGACATGTTTATCACTACCGACCTTGCATCGAATATTTGCAAGTGTTGGAATCTATGTATCTATCTGTCAGTTAAATATCCGGCCATATCAACTTTTGTAATAGTGCCCCTCAGAGTTTCCAGCTCAGCAGTTTGCATCCGAAGCCCTACAACCTCTGCTACTCTGTTTCAATGATACTCACTTTATTTACTGTGATAATTTCACTATTTTTCTCTAAGCAACAGCGAGCTTTCTACAAAAATTTTCATCTTAACCCCACGTAGCTCATTCACTCGTTTTTATCTTGTGAAAGCGGGAATGGCCTCAGTTATCTTTTGCGACGCGGCAAATTTTGAGCTCATTTTTTCTGTGGAAAGGCACGCTTCACAGTCAAAAGTTATATTCCACTGACGTCACACACTTTAGACCTTGAACTTCGACAAAAGCATGCCACTGCAGCTTACGTAAGCACATTGGTCCTTCCGTATGCAGCATGGTGTATAGTGATCATTGAGCCTGGACAGGTTAAAGTGTAGGTCTCGCCTTCGCACACATCGACCGAGTATATATCTGCACAAAAACGATTAAGATGAGATATTGCGCTCGCATTCGCTGGAAGTGAAGAGAGAGCTATTAGACTGTTTCAATCGAAAAGTTTGTAAAAATTAGACAGAAAAAAGGACGTTTTGCAGATTTTGTTGATTGTTCAAAAACTATTTGTGAGTCAGCAGAAATTTTTGAGTCAGCTTGGGCAACAGTTGTAGCCACAGAGCATTTTTGTGTTGGGCGCCAGTTGCACCGTATGTCGGGTGCAAAAATTTGTTTTCGACATGAGAGTGTTTCTCTTGTGGTGATTAAAACAGGGTGAAAGACATTTTTGCGTTGAAAATCCTTTTCAAGTCGCCCGCTTTTTATGAAAAAATGGAAGTGTTAAACAAAACTGACGTAATAAATGAAAAACAGGAAGTTTGTCAAAAGTGCAGCAGTTGTGAGAAACCTTTTTCTTTGAAAGTAGTTTGGCTCATGTAGTCCTACACTGATTGTGTTTAAAATAATGAGACAGTATATTTCGTGTAAACAGGATCTGGTGTCCAATCGGCAAGAGCTGAAAGTACTTAGCAAATCTTATAAAATAAAACTAAGAAGCAGCAAAGTTTTATGAAGTGCCAGTGACACTGTTCACCCTTTTTGTTACTAGAAATAGAAAATGATCTACTGCGATTATTTCAAACATTTTAGGAACATGAACTGTATGAATTGCATGGTGTGCAAAAAAGGCAATTGTTTTTTTTTCTCGCTCTCCTCCATCCTCAGGAATGATTGCACAAAAATGTCTGCTGCCTACACCGATGTTCAGTATAAAGGCGCAGTCATTGTAGGTGTATTGACAATGTGTTATTAGTGTTCAGACATATGTTTAAAAATATCTAAAACATTGAGCAAAATATTAAAACTCTGCGGCAATACAAAGTTGTGTTTCCATCGAAATTCGTTCTGCGCACATTAAATTTCATTTCTGATGCACTACGTAACATTTAAAGCCGACCTTACTTTTACGGAACTTTATGCGGTTTCGGAAGCAAATGAAACACGATCTTCGTGCCGCGGAATTGTAAAGGATGCCGGGGTTGAAAATTCAAAATAAAAAAGGCAACCGCACGTTAAACACAAATGCGAGTTTACCACGCCGCGCATTTAGCACTAAGTTCGAAATTACTTGCCAACGCATGACAGGAAGTTCTCAAGTGGATTTGTGCAACATTAAACTGCCTTAGCCTGTTAACCTGTGACCGGTGGGATGATTTGCGAAAAGAACTAATCAAATGAAAAAGTTCACAAAAATGGATTTGCATCAGCAGAAAATAATTAAATATACATTTGAAACAATCGGCTAAAGACAAAGCGCTGCAGTGGGCAATTGATCATGATTTCCTTGCAAAACTTACTGTCATTTACAGTACAACCAGTCTACTGGAGTCACCTTTGCCCTAACCGATAAAAGTCCTTGAAATTGACTCAAACTTTGTCGCAAACCTTGTTTGTTGTAAAACACGTTAAATCAATCAAAAAGAAACATGAATAAAGCAAAACGTGTATTAGTTGGCTTAACTCATGAGTTTCAAGGGCGAATCATTATAGTCATATAAGTGCGGATGCGCTAATCAGGTGTTAGGGACTTTTATAAACTGTTGTACGTCGAATGGATGCCTAACGTTTGCTTCAGTCAGCAGAAAAAAATCCACATGTAGTTATGCCGCAGAAGAACTACAGTAGAGTTATCATAACCTACGGCTTATTCAGTCCACTTAGCAAACAACAAACGCACTTCGTCAAAGGTACAACATGCGCTGACTGTCTAAGGAATTTTCTGCAAAAAGTATTAATTCATAAAAACCAACACCGTATAAACTGTTGATTTAAATAAGATTATATTCGTTGTTTTTTGTGTTGTTTGTATGCGACATTGCATGACTTCCACATCTCACTTTCTCAACGTACTTGGTAAAATCACCGCTGGAATGGTGACGTCGGCATACTTTTTGCAAGCAATTCCTCTTTCTGCGGCGCATGGCACATCATTCCATTTGGAATTCCATGTCCACATCTCAGCGCAATGTTCTCCTCCTTCGTTGTTTGGCTCGCCTGCGCATACGCACAAACATAAACGTTTCCTGGTGGACAGCAAAGAACGTACGGTTTTTCATGTTGGACACACTAGACCGTGAAAACAAAGCAAATAATCACAAGAATGCAATCAAGTTACGACAAACGTGTCCGGTACGAAGCCATGAGCTGCCCGTCGAGCGCCGCTACATCCACTGATCTGCTGAATTGCATCTTTACCATCAGCCCAATAGAAGAAGTTGAAAGGGGCTCCACTGCTCCATTGCCACCCGTGGGTCTCGTCAATCCGGTTTCCTCCGATCCAAAAAGCGCCCACTAACACCAGGTTTGCGACCCGGCCGTTGACGTATGATTGCTCCGCTCTGCGAAAACAAACAAGGTTGCGTGCTCAACAATAGTTGGGAAGTTTGTCAGTAAGCTTGAAAATAACTCCTACATCCCATTTTGGTGTTCCCCAATATGCAGCACGTGTGTTGAACCTGTGATGGAAGCGGGGAAAACAATGTGTAAAGCTGAAGCAACGTGCATGACCAAAATCTCTTGACATTTTTCTATATCGCAGGCATGGTTTGCATTCTCTGTTGTGGTTAGCACGCATATCAGTTAGTTTATTAGCAGCTTTCCCTTCAAGCTCACATACATTCACGATGAAAAGAATCTGCCACTGATTGCTTTATTCAAGCATTCAGTCACAAAAGAAATAGGATGCTTGCACAGTACAGCAGAACCCAGAACCACAAAGGTAATCTTACAGAGGATGATTAATGATAAATACATGGACTATTCTTTATAAACGAATCCATAAATGTAGTAAACAAATCTTGAAAAACAGCAATGCGATTTGCACATCAGTGTATTGCTCATGAAATAGCGTGAAAATGTGCGAAGAAAGAGGACAACACACAAACAATTCGAAAAACCGTGGTTTCCAAACGTTTATTCGTCATACTGGGAGTTGATACTGAGTAGATCTCCTCCCATTTCCATGCAGTATTCCCGAGATTTTTCCCAAGTACGAAGCCGATAATCATTAAAATGGTAGCAATACAATTCACCTCCAGGATCGAATTCCCAGTCCTTGCCGCACTTTGGATCATAATCGCCTAGATACATTAGAAAATCAGGAATTTGCAGGTAGTGCAAACGAGCAGCAAGAAAATGCAACAATTAGTCCGCCGAAGTTTGATTGTTTAGTCCGAGGGAAAAAAATCGAACTTCAGCAAACGCACTTTTTATCACAGCATAATTTTTTTCACAAAGATAAAACGACGTATAAACCGAATCATTTGTTAGGTAAGTGCCAAAAAACAAATTTCATTCCTACGTTTCGGTAATAAAATGCAGTTAATTTACGGAAATGGTTTTCTAGCAGTATGTTTGACAAGGAAGTGGCTAAACTCATCAATTACTCAGAAGAAAAGACAAAGCGGACTGTTCCTTACTCAGATGGCTTAGACTTCCAGCGAAGCAAATGGTTTATCTGTCTGTTTTACTTTCAGTAAGAGAAAATGTTCTGAACGTTTTTATTTTTCTTACGTTGTTTGGGTTTTGCAATACACCCAAACAATACTTCACCTCGAGAAAACTTCTTCACATGATGCGAGTTACGGGATCAAAATATTGGAGGACCACTATGTTACAAAATGAGACTAAAATTTTTTATCTGTTGCAGTCAGGGACTGAGTTTAAAACTTTGGGGTGGACAAATCTTTATTGTTTGCGTTTCGATGACGTCATCATGTTCATTCAACCGTAGTACGACCTTTTTGTAAAATTGGCAAAGTGGGGGACACATTGTGGAATTTATATATTTTGGTGACCACGGCCCAAGTGCCTCCCCTGGCTACGCCCATGGTGGTGGTAGGTAGGTGGTAGATCTAGATATCTATCACTTAGCAGTGCATTCACTAGGAAAACACATTAATTCTGAAAGTTGGGCTTAAAAGGACATAATTATGCTCAAAAATTGTGATAATTAATTTAAATTTGGTCAGTTCCGAAATAAAATATACTGCTACTAAAAACCACAAGATCACACATAGATCAAATCAAAAACAAACTAAGGATCTTTTGGTAGAAATTTTAGTAGGGGTGAAACATCAACCAAGTTTAAAGCACCATCCATGAAACGTGCATGTTTCTGGCGTTTTCTCCTGAACAATGGCGTTCCGACAAATAAATGTCTGCTTTCTTTGAATTGACAAGTTTTAAAAGTTTTGATAGTGAAGTTCCAAGCTTCTACTTTGGATCATTGCCAACATTTGCTCATAAGCCTTTCCTGCAAAAGCGCTACTAAACCTCTCAATACTATAAGTGCACGATCTGCAGTATGCTTTTTGCAGCCAATATTGCAGTTGAGCAAGACGTCATCGCGGCCGCCATGACGATTGCGCTTCTTATACTGTATTTGCACGCTTCGGATGTACACCAACACAGCACGTTCAATCGAAGCCGAGCAGAGACTTTGCTCTGAGGCAATGACTTCCGACGAAGTAGGCCCTCTACAAAACTTTCGCGCATTTAAGAAGTGGATCCCGTTTTCATTTAGTTTTTGAGCGATTATTTCACGTATGTAGTAAACGTAAACGCTAGAGTCTTTCAACGCCTTTGAAAAATGTTTTGATTTTTGATAATCCGTAATATCTTTTGGCTATGTTTAACTTATTCCGTTAAACCTTTGTAGCTACTTTGAACTTACTTCGTTTAAATCGTTTGATGAGGCTTTGCTAAATTCAACTGACTTCACTGAAATATAAAATGGCATTAAACTGTAAACACAATCGTACCCACAATATTACAAAACTTATAGACCACGCTCAGCTGCATGTAAAAATAGCTTAGCACTGCACGTAATTAAACTTGTACACATCACGGGCTTCTAGAAAAACATGTCTGCGGAATTTGAAGCCCTAATGGGAAAAAATTCAAATTTACTTTCTTTCATTTTAGTCACATACACTTTGCCAACAAAACAGATTCAAAGCTCAGGGATGGATATTAGCAAGGATAACGAGGCAGCAGCCTCGGGTCCTTCTTTTCCAGAGATACCGTTCCTTTCTTGAGAGCTTTGCACCATTGTTTAGTTGAAAAGGTTATGTACCACACCAGCGTCAAATTTAAAGACGCTCTGAAGTAAGTCAAGTAACTTCACTCCGCAATGAAAGAAGCAAGGAATCAATCACAAATTTTTAAGAGGAAATCGATTTCACGTAACACTACGCATCGTCAGTCCTATCATCTGCAAGCAATGCTAACAGGTGTGGAAAAGCTCTGACCATCGTGCCCGCAGAGACTTGGTTGCTACAGCGACCAAAATGTACGTTGACTGATTCATAACGCTTGTTGTTTCAAGGCACTTTGGAAGCCTCGCTCTGCGAATAGTTACTCTTATCAGAAAGCGACTTTTTCTTTGGTGTTAATCGTTAGCTGCCGTTGAGTTTTAGTAAGTTTTTGTAATTTATACAGTAAGTTTTGATGCTTCAGCCTTTGCATGTAGTTTAGCAAGACATTTTGGTTTTGTTTTATTTGTCGCGGTTGGGTATGCGCGTTTTTTTCATTGCAGTCTTGAGGTTGTTTATTTTTTCTGACCTTGTGTTGGCCTTTCTACGTTTCACACCTCTTAGCATTGCTTGAAGATGATAGGACTGACGATGCGTAGTGTTACGTGAAATCGATTTCCTATTAAAAATTTGTGATTGATTCCTTGCTTCTTTCACTTGTGGAGTGAAGTTACTTGAATACAGATATGCGCAAGTTTGAATCATCACAAAAAGATGAAAGCAGATCCCAGTCGGCTGATTCCTCTAAAGCCTGCAGAAGTAGAGCTTTTTATTGTCTGAAGCAAGTCATATGTTTTTCAAAATAAAGGAAAAATTATGGGAAAACGTGCCAAATGAGGCAGCTTTCCAGTGTCCAGCGGCAAAACTTTACATATTTATGTTCCTTTCGTGTGTATATTATGCTCTTGAATTTACTTCATAAATGAAATGTGAAACAAACTTAACTCTTTCATCTATGTAATCCCATATCTACCTTTCGCAATGGTGATGTTTTGGGGCCCTTTTCTGAGAGCTTACCCCTAAATTTTAGTATCTACCCCTGTGCAAGTTATCTCAGTATCTGTAAGATAATGGCAGTGTAAATTCCCTTAGCACTTACAAAATAAAAAGCACCTTGCTACTTACGTTAAGATTTTGCTGCTGACTCTTCTCGTTGCAGTTAAATGATTTCAATTTATTTACTGCAGAATAGGGTGGGTGCAATTAATATCAGATGAAAGTTGAAACACTGAGCTTATGAACAGTAGGTCAGGGGCTAATATCTTGACAAGATTGATGTTTTACTCGCCGGCAAGGCAAAGGGAAACTATTTATGAAAAGATTAAGGCTCCACATAGTTGTGATTGAATCTCACAATACATGGCATCACAAATAAATATCTAGAATGAATGCTGTTGTTGCTAAACAGTGACCATGCCGCAATGAAGAAGACTTTGAAACTGAATTGCTTTTTAGCCAAATTTTCAACTCCAAGACATAAAATGTATATCACCGCCATATTCACGCATATAGTTTTAGAACTATGCAAAAACATAAATCTACGATATTGATTTAAGGTTACGCTGACACTGGAAATAAAGATAGGTTATATTTGTAACACCACGGCTATCAAGGAGAAGTTTGTGATGGTCTTGAAATTAAGCTTACGTAACTATTAGGCCGGATACAGCACGTTGGTGCGCCAGAAACAGCTGCGAAAAGCGTTACTCCAATTGGTTTTACTTGCGGGTCATTGATTACAAAAGGTCAGATAGGCTACAAGTTTGTATTCGACTAAAAGCTGAAGTAGGATACATTCCTTGAGGCAGTTTCGTTGATTTGAACTGAAGTATTTCTTTGGCTTATACTTCAAATATTTCACTAACCTGAAAACTTTGGGATTGGGGGGACATTGCCCCCCTTGGCTACGCGCCTGGTGGCACCCGGAGTCTGATTGCAGGTTACAGACCAGCGCAGGCATTCGTGATTGAGCGAAGTTTATGTGCACACCGATTTGGTAGTTCAAATTAACCAACACAACAATCATGACAATTCAGTTTACATAGAAAATCTGTATACTGTGTCCACCACAGATAGTCCAGTTATAATGTTCATTTTTCTTATTTATTCCCTGGATTTATGCTGGGGAAACGTTTCTAACAGTAACGTAACCATGACATTTGCACAACTACATTATTTTTATCACAAAATATTGGGAGGGGACAAACGATATTATGTCCCCCCTGTTCAAAAGTTGGGGGGGACATGTCTCCCCGTGCTCCCCATAAACTCGGTCCCTGGTTGCAGTTAAGCAGAAATTTTCAAATGGATTGACGAGCATTAAATCTTAGTCGAACGATACGACAGACTAATATAGCTAATATGATTCTGTTACGTAGTGTTGCTGAAAATTTCTTCAAGCACAAAGGAACAAAACACACTGGGAAACATCAAATTCGACTGCAGCTACGCGCTGTTAAAAAATCTGACTATTTGCACATTAATATAGGAGAAAGGAGCTTTGGAGTAGTCAAAAAAATTATTCCAAAATTTTTTAAGATTGGCCGGAAAAAAGTACCCATCAGCACTTTCGTATTGATTGTACAAATAATTAAGAGCCCAAATTAAAATTTGGAATGTTTGCCAAAAGGATAGCTGTTTCACAGTTTATACGTTACGTTTTTGCTATCAGTTCTTTTAAACATTTTACACAGCAGCATATTCAAGTTGCTTATTCACCCTTCCGCTATACGTATTGGTTTATTGATGTGGGGAATCGTACGATGTAACTTGTACATATCTAAGCTTTCAATAACCATGAAATTTCCTTTAATATGAACTGCTCTGGAAAATCAAAACCAGCACATATCAGTCAAATGAAATAATACATGCCTTTCGCGTAAAAGCACCATTTTACGCCTGTTTGTGTGTGATCCCAGCAACAGCCCTTACTCACACATTCGCTGTAGGTAATGCCTGGATAGCCACAGTCCAGTCTCTCATTTGCGGGAACTGAGGTGCATGCTGAAAGCAAGCAGACTTGAGCATATTGACAGAATACATCGGAAGCAACACTAATCTAGTGTAGACCTCACCTGTATTTGATCTATTTTGTTTTTGAAAATAATATCAAGTAGGATCCAAACAAATGTGGTGCAAAGAGCACATGAGTTTGCTTTTCAGTTGTTTGATAGAAACCTCAACCGCAGAATTTAGACTAAGAATCTGAATTTTCTGCTGAATCTTTTTCGTTACAGCCCAATAGGGAATGCCATTATCACAGGACAGTTTTTTGAATACTTTCGCAGTGGCGGCTCGTGTGATTTGTAGAGTCGCTGCAACTCCTCAAAGATTTTCTAAAGACTAAAAAGCATCAGGTCTTCCACGGCGGCGCGGACTGCTATGACTGCATGACGTATGACATTTCCCGGTCCGTAACAAAGGGAAGTGCACGGGGGATTCTCCCTCCATAGAAAAATGTGCTGGGCGTTGTTTAGAACTATTGGACATAGTTTAAAAAATCTGGGCTCCTCTCCGAAATCTCTTCGCCCCCCCC
>Ga0210059_1012585_pt1 | contig 12756 bp, 10 predicted proteins | sample Ectturendosymbi2_FD_188042 | JGI IMG/M metagenome (GOLD analysis project Ga0210059, IMG submission 188042) | Ecteinascidia turbinata endosymbiont from Florida, USA - Sample 2 (SPAdes) (version 2) | ecosystem: Host-associated > Tunicates > Ascidians > Unclassified | place: Key West, Florida...
CCCGTTGTGTTTAGGCCGCGTTTTAAACTTCTATGCATTGTATTTCGAGCTTTGCGTGGCGTTGGCCCCCTTTATCTTCAAGAGTTGATCTGTCCTTACCGCCCCACACGCTCATTGCGTTCTGAAAACAAAAACCTTCTCTATGTTCCAGCCCTCCGCACAGCCACTTACGGCAACAGGTTGTTCACCATTGAAACCGCAATCCTCTGGAACGACCTGCCGCAAGAAGTGCGAGATGCTGAGAACCTCTCCTCGTTCAAAAGATTGCTCAAAACTCACTTTTTAAATTGTGCCTTTCCTCAAAATTGTCGTTCAGTATGTTCTTAGTGTATTTTAACGTAATTTGAATTCGCTTTGCTTGTCACTTTCGTAACATCATTGTTCAGCGCCTTAGAGCGACATGTCGGATTTCGGCGCTTTATAAATGCATGAATTATTATTATTATTATTAGAATAGTTTAAAATATTTGATGAGAGCTGAATATTAATTTAAAAAATTTTGTTATCATTATATATAAATGGCAACTGTTAAAAATATTACAAGACCAGCAATGTTGGAAGTGTTGAAAGACAGTACAACATGTCTTACACATATGAATAAAAAACAAATGCTTGAAATTATCGAAAAAAAGGTTTGTTAGAACAAGCAAAAAATCTAAGCAAAGGAAGAAAACAGAAAAAAGGAAAAGAGGTCGAACTTGTTGACATTCTCACAGGTGAAGAAACAGTTTTTAATAGTATCATTGAAGCTTCAAGAAAAACTGGGAAAGGAATTTCATTTTTAAAATACAACAATGGAAACACTTGGAGTATCAAAAAAATTATAATTTAATAAGTTGAAGAAATAAAAATTGAATAAGTTACAGATAATAATAATAAGTTACAGATAATAATAAGATATTAAAGAGATAATAAGAAGTTAATATAATAATTGAATAATTTAAAGAAATAAGAATAATAAGTTACAGATAATAAGAATCAGTTAAAGATCATATAAGAAGTTAATATAATAATTGAATAAGTTAAAGATAATAATAAGTAAAAGAAATAAGAGAAAATTCTTTATAAATAAAAATAATATAAAGATAAGTTCATAATATGATATAAAGAATGAATACTGATGAAACTCTTGTGATAAATCATTTAAAACGCAGACGTGTTACTCAACTAAAAATGTTATATGGAATTCTTGGTGAACAAGGGGAAATAATGAGAAAAAAGACTATATTGATAAATTAACACCAATTTTGTTGAATAAGATTTATGACAGAAGACATGAAGTGATTGCAAGTTGTTTTTCAGGAAATCCAGAAGGTGTCTCCAGACTTAAAGAGATAATTCCACGCATATGTCATGAAGAAACTATAATTCCTGAAGAAAACTTAAGAGAGCTTTTCACAATTTTTAACTGACCTACTAGAAATCAAACAATTCGAAGGGAAATTGCTAAAATTAGAAAATTGTATAAATTTCTTTTTAGAGATATAACTAATATTACAATAAAAAGATAGATGGTGAAGATGATGATGATGGAAGGTATTTTGACATTTGGTTAATGATTAGTTCAGATGATTTCCGCGAATTTCCAATAATACCTGATAGGGGTGAGGGGTACAGTAATAATATGTATAGTTGGTTTAAATATTGATTTAGACAATATGGTAACGAAATGGCCCTGGAATTGTTATTAAGACTAGCTGAAAATAAACCTAAAGTAATAACTAAAAAGTTTGGTGATGAAGTAGATGAACAAGCAACACAAGTTATTTCATGTAAAATTTGTTTAGTAAATGCCTTGAAAGTGGTATTTACAAGTTGTGGACATTCTGCATGTTTTAATTGTGCAGATAAATTGAAAGATTGTCATATGTGTAGAAAAACAACTTAAAAAAAGATTAAAAAATTTTTATAAAATGAAAAAATGATTGAATAAGTTGAAGATAATAATAATTGAAAAATTTTTGTCATATAACAAGTTGAAGACCATAAGTTAAAGAAAATAATGATGAAAAAATAATTGAATGAATTTTCCTTATAAATAAAAATTAGTTAAAGATAATTTTATAATATTATATAAAGGATGGAAAGTATACTTGATGAAAATGTACCCCATATCAATACTAGTATTCTTCAACCAAGTCAACCAAGGAAGTGTGTCAGAACACCTAAAAGTAGTATCAAAAGTGGGTTTGAACGATTTAATGATTGGCTGTTACGATTTGTGCCAACACCGGTAAAAAGACCAATCAACAACGAGTTTGAAGCTTTTAAGAAAAACGTCATGAGTTTATATCCTAAACAATTGAAATTTGAAGAAAGCAAACGATCAGCTTTGAAAGGATTCACAGTTCATAGTATCAAACCACCAAAAGATCAAAAGTTTGATCCTAAGACGTTTTTGATAACTGTTAAACAAAAAGCTATGGAAAAGTTAAAACCTCAAACAAAGGTAAGACTTGTTTTGATAGCAAAAATGGAACGAATTCTCCCAACTGCAAATGGTGAGTCTATTATTGAAATGAAACATTTTCAGTCAAAAACGATGATTATTTTAACATCAACTGATTTAACTGAGTTGTGGACAGAAATGACTGAAAGAATTTTAGAAAATATTGCAGTTTTTCAAATGAATGGATATAGGTGGACATTTCACTCAATTGTGAGTCATGATATTCACACGGTGAGATATAAGCCCTTGAGAAGAGGTACTTATGTGAAATTACCAAAATATCTAGCAAGTAAAAAAGCATTGATAAACATGAAGTTTAGAAATGAAAATAAAACTGATAATCAATGCTTCAAATGGTGAGTTGCAAGGGCGTTGAATCCTGTTACAGATCATCCTGAAAGGATTACAAAGCAATTAAAAGAACAAGCTGAAACATTAAACTTTATAAATATGAGCTTTCCAGTGAAACTGAAAGATAAAGGTATAGATAAATTTGAGAAACAAAATGCCACTATTTCCATAAATGTTTTAGGATATGATGATGAAAATAAGATATGTCCTTTGAGGAATTCTAATAAAGATGAGAGACTACATGAAGTAAATCTTCTACTGCTGGAAGATAAGCGTTATGTATTAATAAGCAACATGTCAAGACTTTTAACCAGTCAAAAGAATAAACATACAGAAAAAAGACATTTCTGCTTGAGGTGTCTTAATTCTTTTACAATTGAGGAGGTTTTAAAAAAGCATAATAAATATTGTCAAAAGAATGGAGTGGTTAAGATAACTCTACCAGAAAAAGGGACAATTTTAGAAATCAATGATTTCAACCGATCAAATAAAGTTCCAATCGTAGTCTGCGCAGACTTTGAATGCTTCACAAAACTAATTCAAAGTTGTCAACCTGATTTAGACAAATCGTTCACCGAGAAGTATCAAAAACATGAACCTTCTGAATTCTGCTATTATGTACTTAAAAATGGTGAACCTGTTACACAAGTTCTTTATTCTCAGAGAGAAGATGGTGAAGACATTACAGGGATTTTTATAAATCTACTTGAAAAAAACCTGGACAGAATTTGGTTAATGGAAAATAAACCTATGGTCATGACTGAAAATAATAAAATCGATTTTGAAAATGCAAAAGCTTGCTGTATTTGTAAAAAAACATTTGCTTCTAACGATAAAAAGTGTAGAGATCATGATCATAAAACTGGAAAATATCGTGGAGCAACTCATAAAAAATGTAATTTATTGTATCAAGAGCCACAACATATACTGGTGATTTTTCATAATCTTTCTGGCTATGACACACATTTGTTCATTAAAAACTTGGGGAAGACACCAGGAAGATTAAATTGTATACCTAAAACTGAGGAAAATTATATAAGCTTCTCAGAAAAGATTTATGATAGAGAGCAGGAAAAAGAAAAATTTGAGATTAGATTTATTGACAGTTTTAGATTCTTGCAATCAAGTTTGGAGAAATTAGTGAATAAGCTAGAAAAAGAACAATTCACTCATCTTAAAAAAATATTTGATGAAGAGGCTTGTGAGTTGTTGATACGAAAAAGAGTTTTTCCATGTGACTGCTTTAACAGTCTGAGTAAATTTAATGACACTCAATTATCCCCTATAGAGATGTTTTACTCAAAGTTGAACGACTCTGATATATCACCAGAAGACTTTAAACATGCTCAAAGGGTTTGGGATTGTTTCAAGATGAAAGATTTTCGTCATCATCATGATCTCTATCTTATGACAGATGTAGTTTTACTTGCGGATGTCTTTGAAAATTATGTTTGTTCAAAAAGACGTTTGTTCAAAAATTATGAACTTGATCCTTGTTGGTATTATCCAGCACCTAGACTAGCATGGGATGCATGTTTAAAAAAATAGAATGAAGTTCAACTTGAATTATTGAGCGATCCAGACATGTTACTCATGACAGAGCAGGAAATACGTGGAGGAGTCTCTATGATTTCAACGCGATATTCAAGAGCAAATAATAAGTATATGAAGGATTTTAATTCAAAGGAAAAATCAAAAATTATTCAATATCTTGATGCTAACAACTTGTATGGTTGGGCAATGAGTCAACCATTGCCAGTTAGTGACTTCAAGTGGATGAAAGAAAAAGATTTAGACAATTGGAAAGAATTAGGATGCATTCTTGCGGTTGATTTAGAGTATCCAAAAGAACTTCATGATCTTCATAATGATTATCCTCTTGCTCCAGAGAGGATTACTGTAAATAAAGTGGAAAAACTTATCCCTAATTTAGAGGACAAGAAAAAATATATATTACATTGTAAAAATTTAAAACAGTATTTAGACCCTGGCTTAAAATTAACACAAATTCATCGTGGGATCTCCTTTAACGAAAAAGCATGGATGAAGCCTTACATTGACTTGAATACAAAACTAAGAACAGAATTCACCAACGATTTTGAGAAAGATTTCTTCAAACTGATGAACAATTCAGTATTTGGAAAACTATGGAGAATATTCGCAACAGAGTTGATATAAGACTTAGAACAAGAACAAGTGAAAAGTCTGCTGAAAAGCTTGTTTCAATGTCTAATTATGAACGAATAACAATCTTCAGTGAAGATCTTGTTGCAGTGCACATGCAAAAAACAAAAATCAGCTTTAACAAGCCAATTTATCTTGGGATGTGTATTCTGGATTTGTCAAAGACTCTCATGTATGATTTTCATTATAACTACATCAAGAAAAAGTATCAATCAAAAGCAAAGTTGCTGATGACTGATACTGACTCACTGATGTATGAAATACATCAGAAGACTTCTTCAAAGATATTCATGAAGATATATCAGATTAATTTGATACATCAAACTTTGAAAAACATCATTCATCTGGAATTAAGAGAATGAATAAAAAAGTCCCTGGGATGATGAAAGATGAATGTGGTGGGAAGATCATATCTGAATTTTTAGGTCTACGAGCGAAATTGTATGCCTACAAAAAGGAAGGAGATGAAGAGAAGAAATGTAAAGGTGTAAAAAAAGGCGTAGGAAAAAATAATATTTCATTCGATGATTATAAAAATTGCCTTTTCAATGACAAAGAACAGCGAAGGACTATGAACACAATCAGAAGTCGACAGCATGAAATATTCACAGAGACGATCAACAAGGTTGCACTCTCAGCTCAGGATGATAAGAGAATCATCCTTCCAGATCGAATAAATACATGTGCATGGGGGTATCTGAGCAAAAAATAGAAACACTCATGGAGCCAAAGGGAAATTAATATGAGGGCATTAATATGGGGGTCAAATATTATTTCCCTTTGACCCTAGAACATACAGGGATCAAACGGGTGGTCCTAAAACATACATTATGACACTACTACTAAGCTAAGCATTTTTCTGTCGGATGCAGATGTCGCTAACCATGCCAAATTTGTCTTTTCATGGCCAGCGTGAGTTGTCTACGGCTTTGCAATTGCAGCAAAAGGTTCAAAGCCACACAGCCACCAGTAACTGTTGGCTGATGCGTCGCCAGGTGGGGGCAAAAGGCGCCGGCATTCCACCAATTTTGGACTGCAAATATTCAAGTGTTGAGCAAAAATTGTTATGACCACGTAAAACCAATTATTCAATCCACTGAGGTGTAAATAGCTAGTATTTGGCCAAAGTTTCTGCGTTAAAGCCATAGGCGTACGAAGTGAGGGGGACGTTCGGACAAGATTTAAAAAACTTCAGGAAAAACTTCCCGATATTTTTGGGCAAGTTTCTGAAAGAGAACCATCGCCCTGCAAAATTCTCCTATTTGTGTTTCCTCAACGTGGTGCAAAAATTCGGGCGATTTGAAAATTTTGCCCCACCTAAAACCCAAGGTTCCCGTACGCCTCTGGATAGAGCTGTGTACCATGATTTGTTGAGACGCGTTGCTGCGCGCAGTAACCAGGGGCGTAACGACAGTGTGCAAGGGGCACGATTTACCGGGCGCCAAATCACTATGAGGGCGCCGAAAAGTCCCAACAATGTCACAAGAAATGCAGTGCAGTACATTTGCTTCCGGAAGACCTCAGGTTCGAACACGGGGGCGCCAAACTTGCTTCTTGCCCCGGGCGCCATCTAACCTCGTTATGCCCCTAGCAGTAATTCAATAATTCAATGCTCCTCTGTGTTGTCCATGTATATGAAATGAGGAGTTGCACAATTGCATAGTTACGTAGGTCATAATTCTTTGAGCTAATCGAGCACGTTTAATGCATTTTTGTCATATTGCGGCAAGGTTTTTACTAACGTAAATATCTGTAGCTTTTCACACGCTGCATTATGATTCAATCAGCAGGGGCGTAATGAAGGGGCAAGAAGGCGCAATTACCCGGGCGCCGAATCACTCTGGGGGCGCCAAAAAATCTCAACAATGTCACACGTACATTCTTCAATACAGTACATTTGCTTCCGGAAGTCCTCAGGTTCGAACACGGGGGTAACAAACTTGTTTTTTGGCCCGGGCGCAATCCAACCTCGTTACGCCCCTAGCAGTAATTCAATACTCCTCTACGTTCTCCAGGTATATGAAGTGAGGAGATGCACTATCTCATAGTTACGTAGGTCATAATTCCTTGAGCTAATCGAGCACGTTTAATGCATTTTCGTCACCTAGCGGCAAGTTGTTTGCTAACGTAAACGTCTGTAGCTTTTCACACGCTGCATTATGGTTCAATCAGCAGGGGCGCAACGCAGGGGCAAGGGGGCGCCATTACCCGGGCGCCGAATCACTCTGGGGGCGCTGAAATGCTGCAGGGAAGCCAAAAAATCCCAACAATGTCACACGTACATTCTTCCATACAGTACATTTGCTTCCGGAAGAACTCAGGTTCAAAAATGGGGGCGCCGAACTTGCATCTTGCCCCGTGTGCCATCTAACCTCGTTAATCCCCTGTCAATCTGGAGATCAGTTCCGTCAAGAATCCCATCCACTCACTTTTACGTTGCAAAACTTCGATGCAGACAAACTGCGGACTCACGAACTGCATTGGCAAAAGCCCTGAAACTGTTTTTTCGTTTTCATTTTGGAGGCTTGTAAAATCTTGAGTCAGTGATAAGTTTTCCACATTGCATTCCTATTTTTGCTGCTGCCTTTTCTTTTCCTTTCAGGGCGGTCATCAGGCATCAAAGAATAAACTTGTAAAAAAACAGAGCATTTCTATACAGCACAGCAGCAGGTCGAGAACTGCGAACGCTTCTGCGTTTGTGAAGGTTGGGCAGTTCTCACGCGGCAAAGAACTAACGAAACAGTGGAACTATTACGAAACAATAGCATCGCTCACACTATTCAGTAAGAGGTTGGGTAAAGTCCGGCACGTAAACCCTGACGTTTAAGTAAGCGAAAAACATTGTTTATTTTAGAGTATTTTAAATCTGTTTCCACTTCCATGGGCACCAAAAAGGGGCGCATTTATGGCAAAGGGGCGCCACAGAGGTTTGGAGGAGGCAGTTGCCCCAAACCGCCCCCTAACCTTGATCCGCCACTGCCCTGAAACCATGGCAAAACTCCTCCATCAAAAGCCTCCGACTCCTTGCGACTCCGCAACTCTGATGAAAAGCTGGTAATAGTCAATGAGTGCCTGTCATTAATGTTTTACGGCCGACGAATCCCGCTGGATCCGAAGTCCTAGCTCAGCATTATTCGTCCACGAGAATCTCGGTGTAAAACAAGTTGTGCTAAACGCTTTAACTAAGTTAACGTTTATCTTATACTTTTATTCTAGACAGGGTTCTCGAGGCTGGTCCCCTAGAGACTATCTACAAGAAAGTAAACAGCCAATATCACCAACCCTAGCTGCTGGTGACAGGACCGTTGTACCCATTTAAGCGGGGATACAAGTTTATTACACTTATGACATCGAACAAACGACACTATATATGAAAAGAACACACAAAATGACATGACAATATGACCCCCCATATGCCAGGATTTTTCTAAGTACAAAATCATGAAAAATTTGGGCAGAACTCTGTTTCCTTTTTGACTTTAAAAAGGTCCTAATTTTGTTAAAGTACAAAAACCTAGAAAATTTTGACAGAACTTTATTCCTAACTAAAAATTTACATGCCAATATTGAGTTAAAGTATTTAGTTCAAAGAAAATTTAAACAGAACTTCGTTACTTACAGTTTTTACGGAGCATCATTCAACAGCATCTGACTATAACAACAGCATACATCCCTGACTACATCGAGACTATTACTTTAAGTGCCCGAACTTTCGTGCCTAGAAAGTCGGCTGATTTTAGAGCTACAAGGCGCTCCTGGATCACGAGATCACCAGGCATCCCCAAGTTCGCTCTTCGGCTACCAAAACACAACTGTCACAACTGGCTAGGGAGCCGAAATATATACCCACTATCCTTTTTATGCTTTCCTGATGTGCACATGTGAACATTCTGTCCACATGTGAACATCTCGTCCACATGTGAACATTCTGTCCACACGTGAACATCTTGTCCACATGTGAACATTCTGTCCACACGTGAACATTCTGTCCACATGTGAACATCTCGTCCACATGTGAACATCCCTTTCGTATGACCATCTACTCATACGTCAATGCAATATTATATATGACATGAGAAGAGTTTTTTTGTTTAAAAATACTTATACACTCAAAAATTCATCAATCAGTTCCATTTCTTTTAATTGCTTTGTATTGCTTCCTGTCTTTTTTGCCCAGACTATTCTATTAGCCTTTCCAGAATTCAGTCCGTTTTGCTTGACTGAATTCCTTAAATTATTGTGTCAATTGCATTTGTAATACTTGATTTTGTAAGACTGCCCCTCTTTTATGGTTTTTCCTTCTTTGTATTACAACCAATCTTATTATTCCCTACCTAAGGTTACTACTCTATAGTGGCTTTTACCCCATAGTATAATAACAATGAAAACAGTTAATAATTTCATGCACACATAACGTTTTTCGACAGCATATCAGTGCTGCCTTGCGAATAGTTCCTACAGTGATTTTCTTCAGTTCTGCCTGAAGTGTTGGAGGAGTACTTTTTCTCATCACAACTGATCATTAACATGTTGTGGTTAATTTTAACCATAACAAATGTTTCAAGCTTTTTCAAAATGCTTTATGAACGTGTTTATTGTAGTGGTGTTATGATTCATTACTGCTATATATTCTATCTGAAAGGGCGCAAGCACTTAACGCTTTTCGCATCTAGATTACTGTGCAAAATATGAGAAACAAGCTGGATATATCAAAAAGCAAGATATTACCACCTAAACATAAATTACGGCAAGTTCCATCAAACTGTTTTCATTACCATGCCGTAATTGTGTGACTGCAGTCGAATATTTTCAAACATCCATACATTTAAATGCGACGACACCTACAGTGAATATTTAGTTATTGTTTTCTACAACTGTGTGGGTGTACCAGCACAACAGAAATGCTGTAGCCAATCGGCATTACTGTCATGCGAAGTCTTCATGATATTGATTTTCTCCTTGCATCTGACCGTAACGAACAGTTTCTGAACAAAACGTATTAATGGCCCATAGGTGGACCAGGGACCAGGTGGCGTGATTACATCTTCGACCTGGCTTGGACCCGTCTTGGTGTGAATTAGAGATGTCAGTTGTCAACTGCACCGTTCCTGAGTTCCGCGCAGTGCAGTTTTAGAAAATTTCACCGCGTACTGGCCGCGCCCAGTGGCGTAGCCAGCCGAAAAATTTTGGGGGGGCCAAAGTGTATGATTTTAGGCGAATAACACTATTTTGTTTGGAAAAACGCTTCACAAAGCACATAATTACTATATATTTCAAAAATTTTGAGGGGCGCTTGGCACCTTTGCCCCCCCCTGACTAAGCCTATGGCCGCACCGCGTGACTTATAAAAATTGGAAACCGTGCCAGTGCCGCGTGGACGTTTTCGAAAGTTGTTGTCTTGGAGAATAATAGTTATTTTTGTTGCTTTCAGCTTTTATCTATGTTTTAGCGCTGCCTTTGGTCGAAGTTACGCAAATAGGATATTGCTGTTCTTTATTCCTGCAGGTGGGGTGCTGCAGTAACAGCACAATGCACTGGCATGCGAATTCGTATCTTTAGGTAGGTAACTGGCCGGCATATGCCTACAGAATGCTTTCAGGGCTGTAAGTTCAAGGTTTGTTAAACATCCATTCTTCTGTATAATATGAACGTGGTGTCAGTATGCCATATAATACTGCTCTGACTATGGCATTTCTCTGTTGACAATATTACGCGTAATTCAATCTGAATGAGTTTTAATTCTTTCACCTTGCCATGCTGACTAGATTTGAGATGCTGGCTAGAACAATGCATCACATCAACAATGTGCGATTGGAACAGCATGGAACACACGCAAAGTTTTAAAAAATTTCACAGAATGAAGCAGAGGATGTATGTTGGTGGAAGCTTTATATCGGATTTTTGGTTGTGTGTCAGTTAGTGCAACTGCAAAAACAGCCACAGCATCAAATTTTGATTAATTTCAGGTAGCAAGCTTGCTATGGCTTTGGGCGCAAAAGCAAATGAGATATATGATGTGACAATTTGAAAGGCTTACAACATTTTGTAAATTTATAGGTAGTAACTGTTTTGCCTCATGAAGCAAAAACTGTGCTGGGTCAATTTTGCCTTTAGTCGAAAATGATTGGTTGAATTGTCACGTGACAAGTAGGATTTGCAAAGAGACAACACGTTAGGGTTTAGGAATACAGTTTATAGTAAGGGTTTAAGGTCAGGTTGTAGGGTTTGGGGATAAGAATTTACAATTAACATTTTGCCTACAGTTAATGCAACGGAGGCAAGAAGCTGCTAACAGCTTGCCAGCACTGAAACCACAGCAAAACTCCTCCATCAGACTCAGACGTCGCGGTCAACTAGGCAGGTCGTGCGTTTCGAACTTGTCATGTGACCACTTAAACCATGCAAGTTCGGTTGAAAGTAAAATAGACCTCATGGGGCAAAATAGACACAGAATTGACACTGCAAAATTTATTTAAATGCTTATACGCAGAGAAAGATGTTAGGAGGGTCACAGTGCTTCTGGTGAGGGGGCACAAATGGTAATTGCTATTGGGGGGGGTAAAACTCAAGAAGTGTGGGGCAATTGCGGTGCAGTGCGGACGCGGACAGGGAAATGTACAAATGCGGTCGCGGTGCGGACAGAAACTGCTGATGGGGTACGGATAGAGGGCACAAATTTTCTGTCCGTGCAATCTTTAGTGTGAAGTCAGAAGAAATATCAGAGGTCGCTGAAACAAGGACGCATTTCGAGTACTAGAGCTGCTGTCCCCGCAAGTCTTTCCAGAGGAAATGCGGGTGTGAAAATGGAAGAATAGAATTTACAGTAAAGGAGCATATTTTTACATGGGTACGTTAAAGATATCACGCATATTTGCCCAATTCATGGAGATTGAAAAACCCTCTAATTAATCAGAGGACACACAAAAACTTGGACAACCCTATCAAACTACAAACGTACAACTCCAGCATGGTTTGATGAGCATGTTACAATGGTTTTACGCAATTCGTTGTAAATGCATTGGTGAGTACAGATTTGGTAAGAAAGTAATAACGAATTCCGTAAATCGCGGAACTTAATTCGTGATAAACGAAAAACACGGGAGCACTTGCTTTCTAATGTGTTATGTCAATCACGCAAATTTAAATATTTTGCTCAACCGGGCGTATTATTATTTCGTTAACATTGACGTGGGGCGGCGCACTCAGCGCATACAAAATAGCATCTGCTATGTCGTCCGCACTCAAGGTTTGCATACTTTCCATTATTGCGTTGGCCTGGGCTTCACTCTTGAGAGTTCTGCTCGAAACAAATAAAAAGTTAGTTATTTTTTGTTTAACGACAATTGTTTTGTTACTTTAACATTAAATTGAAATATTCTATATAAAGTGGAACCATGAAACCACGTCGTTATAGTCGTACCGTTCTGTTACAAGAGCTTAGCCGGTAATCACGTTACAACAAAGTGATATAACAGGAAACTCATAACAATTAAAGTTTGTGATTTTTCATGTATATAATACACACCAAAACAAAGCATTCTTTTTTGATGAAACCAGGGAGGCGTGACGGGATTTACCAATATGCTATTTTCTACTGCTAAATAACCTTTATATTGTGTATGCACACAAAGGTCTTTGGGAGGAAAAACATGTGCTGGTGCGAGACCTGTTAAGGGCCCCCTTATAAATCATCACTGATTAAGAACTTCATTGTATTTTTGAATACTGTGACTAGAAAATTATATGCCTTATTTATTATTTTAGATTATCAG
>Ga0210059_1012586_pt1 | contig 12754 bp, 5 predicted proteins | sample Ectturendosymbi2_FD_188042 | JGI IMG/M metagenome (GOLD analysis project Ga0210059, IMG submission 188042) | Ecteinascidia turbinata endosymbiont from Florida, USA - Sample 2 (SPAdes) (version 2) | ecosystem: Host-associated > Tunicates > Ascidians > Unclassified | place: Key West, Florida...
GGAAAATACGAGTTCATCTATCGCTACTCCAGGGCGGCTTTGCGAACGTCAGGTGAAACGTCACTTATTGTCGTCAAAACGTGAACCTTGAGGCTTTTAATTTCAGCAATATTTTTAGCATCGTTGGCATCTGCAACGTAATTTTTCGCATATCCTGAATAAATCCTATTCAGACTGCTGAGTGCTCTGTCAATCAAGATTTTTAAAAAAGTTATTTTTTCACAGTCACAAGTTTAAGAAGGCGTTTTTCAAATATTTTCCTCGCAGATTTTAACCGATATTTAAAAGAATGGTACGTGAGCACAGAAATTTCTTTTTATACGTATCCTACATTCGACATTAAGCAAAAAAGATTTCAAACCAAATCTCATATATCCTTGCGCAAGTTAATAGAAACAAACAACTAATGTAAGCTCAACAACGAATCATTTTTATTTTAACTGGTAGTTGGTTATGAAACTTCACATGCAGTCACACAGTAACGAATATGACCTCTTGTATTTTTAAGCCACATTTTAACGCTGTTTGGCATAGAGTCTGCTGGTTTTGAACAGTGATTGATAATTTTCTGATCCCTGTACCATCCTTGAATCAGCGCCTGAATGAGCTTTGCCATAGTCGTCCAGTTTGCACCACGAAAATGAACTTTTGGATGTGGCCCATAAATGCTCAATTTGGTTCACGTCCGGAGAGTTCCCGGACCAATCAAGTATCGGTACATTCTTACCCGTCATAAACTTTTCGCCAGTTTTGATGTGAGTCAGGGGGCTAGATCCGAATTTGTAGAACACTGTACGAAGATCATAAAATCGATCTGAAGTTTTATGGTGACTGTTAACAGAGTTGTAAGTCGGGCCGGGTTTTCGGGCCCGGTTCGGGCTTAAGTGGGTCAAAATATTTCGGACCGGTTTCGGGCCTGCATACAAAATATTTTTGCAATGACCGACACTTTTGTCGTCAGTCATGTCGACTAAATCTTCAATAAAAAAATGATGAAATGGGAATTATTTAGTCATATTTATTTTACTACGCCAACAGTACCCCGCAGAGGCGCATATCTTGACTAACTCCGCAAATTGGGCTTTCGGGCGCAATTGGGCTTAAAAAATAAATGTTGGGCTCGGGCGAGGTTCGGGCTTGTGATTTCGAGTTCGGGCTTCAAAATGATTACCGTTTACAAGTCTGTGTGAAACTCTTGAAAAATATGCAATGCTAAGTAAGTTTAGCATAATGAGCATTTTATTTTTGTGCTTACCGAGAATGACCATTTTAAGAGCTTACTGTACGCAGTGAATAAGCAAGAAAGGAGTTATTTTGATATCTTTATTTGCAAAAATACTTTATGTTAAACTTACAGCAAGTGGATGCGCTTTAATTGACCTACTTCATGTATTTTTGGAAAAAATACTCAAAACAAAACATTTTGAGACTAATATAATCGGGTAGGACAAATACACTTTATACAAGGACAAAATTTATAGTTGTTGTTTCTCTTCAGGTGTTACTCCATATTTCGTGCCTTTTTTGTGTTTGTACACCACACCTTGGAAGTATGTCACTTGAATTTTTCATCCATAGGTCTAACGGACACAGAACAGAAAAACTGTTTGAAAAAGGAAGCGTCATTCAGCCTTTTCGGCTTCAAACTAGGAGGAGGAAATGACAAATGCTCGACCAATTCGTTGTCTTCTCGGAATAATGGTAAACTGCTTGTTCAAATACTCCTGCTCTAAAAAAATACTTTTAGCATAAGAAGTCGGTAAGCGCTCAAAGGTTTAATAGCGTATGTAATGAAAAATATATGCTGAGTTCTAAGGTTTGGTCCAGTTCAGAAATTCTTATCTTTTGTGTGGATCAGAACCATACCTTTTCAACATAAATCTATGGTTTTCTCATTTCAGACGTACTTATTTATTTATTGAGTAGAGCAGGCCTGCCCAACCTTTTCAGTGTTGCGGGCCACTTTCACATGAGGAAGTTTATTTCGGGCCACAAACGTTTTTGTGACGTAACAAATCTCTTTATTTTGATAAGTTTTATGCAATAACACGAGCAGTGCTGCAATTTTAGCTGTTTTGCTGCTAGATTTAGCGGGGTTTTCTCACTGTTAGCTGGAAAATTTTCAATCTCGCAGCTAGCAGGATTTCTAGCAGGGTTTTGAGAACCGTTTAGCAGGTTTAGCAGGTAACAAATTCCTGATAAAAAAATTGTGCGAACAGTTTTTGGTGATAATCTTTTAACTTTTCCTCTTTGTTCATCAAAATACTTTGTCTTCTTGACGACGCTTTGAAATGGTCAACACCAGGGCCAACCAAGTACAAACTGCTTCAATCATTTCGAGTTTTTATTGTGGTGCAACCAACATGCTTCAAGCATAATTGCGTCATAATAACAAGTAGCCTACTGTAACTAGATGTTTTATTTTACTTCGCCTCAACCCATTAAGCCAAAGGAAGCTTCCGATAATGATTTCACTATCGAGGATGTTATGCTTTGGCCGGGTATGCGCTTCTCCTTGCGCTCTCAATGTAAGCGCTGCTCTGTAGGGCGCTTACAGATGACTTGGTGCCATGATGTTGCCATTTCACTCAATTGATTTGCTGGTAAATCTAGCAAGTTTTTCTCACTGTAAGCTGCAAAATATTATCAATCTTGCAATTATCTCATTTTTAGTAGGATTTTGAAAACCGTTAAGCAAGTTAAGCAGGTAACAAATTCTTGGCCAATACTTGTTCCAACCGTTTTTAGTGATGAAAACTTTTACACCTTCTTCATCAAAAAATGATTTACCTTCTTTCAGACGCTTTATAATTATATTGGGCAACACAAGGACAACCAGGCACAACTACTGAAGTAGCTGCCTTTAATCATTTGGATGCATAAATAAACCATTGCTATTACCACTGGAGTTTCTATTATGACGCCGCGAAGCTGCTTCAAGCAGATAAATTGCATCATACTAACAAGTAACTACATGGCTTGTTGAAATCTAAATGATTTGCTTCTGTGCTTAGTGAGCGCATTGGGTTTCAAAGACTACATTGGCAAAATATATTTTCATCCCACAACACATCATTTTTCCAAGTGGTTCAGTTACGCAAGGAACTCGTTGTGTCTGGTCAACTGATCGTGAGTGCAAGACCAAAAATTGATACGTAGCCTTGCAAGTTAATTTTAACACCTTAAAAATAGCAGTTTTTTAAGCGGAATTTCTTTATTTTTAGCAGATTTTAGCTGAAAAATTGTGACATGGTTTTTAGCAGGATCTAGCAGTTTTTCGTGACGTGATTTAGCAGGTTTAGGTGACAACCATCTGGCAACACTGATCACGAGGTGATAATGAGTCCTATAGATAGTTCAGTGGTGCCACTTCTAGTGTTTTTCCACTAGATCTAGAGTTTTTTCATTTCATCTAGTGTTCTAGTGTTTATTTTATGGCTATCTAGTGTTTTTTATGAGTAAGCTGAATGTAATTAATTGCACCATTTTGTGTAAATATAACTATAATTGAGATCTTTGGATTCAGTACAATTGTAACCTGCTCAAAATTCTACCGAATTAAATCTTAAATTAACAAAAAACTATGCAATATGTTTTGAGTTAAACCGCTGCGAAAGTCACTTGGTCATCTGATAAAAGTTTCAGTGACCTGCACAAAGAAACACAGGCGTTGCTGATATCTCCTATTTTCTTTGTCTCTGGGTTTAATTGAGTTGCACAATGTCTATGGTTGGCATTGCAACACAGTTTTTGGGCATTTTCACTCTGTGTAAGATTGCTTTTGTAATCTATTGTTTATTGTTTGTAAATCTAGTGTTTTTTTAATCATGAAATCTAGTGCTTTTGTGTAACAACCGAGTGGCAACACTGAGATAGTTGCACGCAGTGTTGCCAGCTTGTATGGATATGAACCATTTCTAATAAATTGACATATTATCGAAGCGTTTGTTATACAATTTTTGGGGTTGTAGGCCCATAACAGATACAACAGGTATAATTTTGGTGTGTTTTGATGGCAAATATACTTGAGCCTATAAAAAAATACTAAAAATTCGAAAAGTCTGCTTACCAACTTATTACATCGCGGGTCACTTATAGCCACCTCGCAGGCCGCGGGTTGGGCAGCCATGGAGTAGAGCTTCAAATTTCAGCGCGTTTGTCTATGAATCGACATCGTTTTTTGACAGCCACACATTGACACTAACAGTAAATAAAATGTTTTATCTCAAAGCAAAGAATACAATAATTTGATTATCGTCATCATTTGTCGGATTGACGCGTGAGCGATTCGTCGCCCTTGGCTTACCTTCGTGAACGCACTTGCGAACTCGATATTGGAGCGTTTTTACAGTGCAAGGAACTCGAAGATTTGTTTCGTGCGCTTGGCCTATTGGTATTGTGAAAGCTGGGGAAGAGGTGAAAATGAAAAGGTGAAACCTAATTCCACTACAGAAAGGTGCTTTTCGTAGGTATTGTTAGAATTGCCAAGACGTGATTTTATTTGGTGTAGTCCGAAAAATAACAGCCAGCAGAGAAAATCGTGGAGAACTGCTGGGCGATGAGGTCATGAAAACCGCGTCGCATCGTAATTGCAGTCTTCAAGTGACTTTAATAGAATTTGAATAGCTTCCATAGGGCAGGAAATGAGAGTTAGTTTTCACATTACACAGCCACTTTTAATGATTTCAGTCAAGATCATTAACTAGTCGATTCTCTGCAGTGCAATAAAAGAATATCAAATATGAAGATTCACAGCACTTTGTAAGTCGTAATCTATGAACAGTACGTACTTCAATTCACCAAATTGCAATTATATCCTATCTCATAAACTTTTACGACACATATTATGCTGCTCCATGTGCATGATGAACTGATGAAATCATTGCCACATATTTGGGATACAAAGTTCAAAGTGAAGCCTATAGCCTACTGAAGTCATCCTCTTCTAAAATTACATATTTTGCACAAAGGTTGAATCACTCTACTATACCAAGGTGTAATATTAATTAGTATTGGGGTAATAGTCCTTCAGTCCAATATTTGATGTCTTGTAACCTACCGAATGATCTTTCAGTTTGCTCAACCGATTGGATATTGCTGATTGTTTCCCTAACTAGGCGTAGCTAGCCTAGATGCAAAACTATTAAATATATTAATCCATCATTTTTGCTACAGATTAGCTTGAATAGGCCAATCTGTTCCACGGTAGTGGTTTTAGCATCAAACAAGTATCTAAAGGACTGTCCAAGAATTAATACAAACCACCCAACCTATTTTTCGCTCAAATCCTATGTTATCGGATTCCCAATCTACCTCTGCTAGTTGGATTCGCTGAATCGGGTATAGTTGAAAAAATGCGCGCTCAAGAAGCTTCGGTGGGACACTCACGGTCGTGCTTGAGTGATTTGTGGGATTCCCAATCCAACGCGAATCCGATAACAGTGCAGTTTAAAGTGCGTAAGTGAAACACTTCAGTTGCCGGTTACATATGAATAAATATGTCTTAGCAACACATCGAAATCTAACGGTATCAAATTATAATCAATATACAACTCTAAACTTTGTTGATGTAACTAAATTGAGTGTTCGCACAATTACAAAATCAAAGGGTAAAAAAATTTGCAAAACTCTTCACATTCTATGGTCTACTAGTTTTCTGAAACATGTTTAACATAGACGATATATGTTGACAAATGTCAGGAAAATGTTCTTCCAATCTGAATTTCAATTAAAATGTTGCAAAGATGGTTTAATGAAAGAGTCGTTCTTGTAGAACCGTATGTTAATGTTTGTAGAAATATCAGCATAGCCAAAATTGCAGAACTGTGTTTGTGTCGTCAAGACTTTTTGAAACCATAAATGGGAAAACGAACACTTTTCAACTGGGTTGTCATATTTTGGGTCAAAGCGTAATATACTAAGGGAAAAAAGTTTCTTGGAATTTTTCAAAAAAGTCCAAAAAATTTGCTTTGGCATATCAATGTTGTACCTTGTTGAGATCAGTGGATTTGAAAAAACTGAGACCTTTCTGACACAGTCAATGCGTGGCATATATCTACAAGCCATTGCCCATTCATATGCTTGTTCATGAAATCTATTTGATTGATATTCAATTTTTGGGGGGGATTTTGCTGAATATTGTTGGGTTCCCTAAGTGTTTCTTACGTTTATAATAGTGAGTACTTTTCAAAATGGAACAACGGTCAGCTCGAACTCAAATGTTTATCAACCAAGCTTTTTGCAGGAAGTTTCACAAAATCAGCAAACGAAGTTATTTCAAACGTTCGAGGTGGAACGTCCGACACCGCAGCTTCGCTGAGCTTTTTCAACACTCGTACGCCAAGCAAGATTGAATATGACGCCTGGGTTCAAACAGTTAAAAACAATCCTGCAATCATCGACTTTACAGTACGTTGACTATTTCGATTGCATAAAAATTTCTGAAACTTTTTGAACGTGGGTACGATTCTCAAATGAAGTTTGGCAACCATCAGTTCGTAACCATTATGTAGTCACTATTGCTGATATTTGTGTCAGTAGCTCCGCTGTGTCCGTTGAAAAAGCGGAGTAGTTTCAAATAAATATTTGTTGAGTTATTACGAATTAGGAATGTTGTGTTGAGCGAATTTCGAGATATGAAAAAAAATGAACGAAAATAATACTGCAATACTTGATGTTGACCAAGGCATTTAACGATAGTTCAATCAACAGAATGGTCAATTTTTCTCTCATTTTACTACCCTATTCTGCAACGAACCCCATTTTTCTCTCAACCATTCGTGAGACCCCAAATTGTTTCACAATCCAGAGGCAGCTTGACGTCAGTTGATTTAGCTGGTAATGAGATTCAAAACTTCAGGAGGAAATTGGCAAAGGCAGCGGATATCAAACTTCCTTGAGCGCGACACAATCTACCTTTGGTGAACAACTTGCGATCCCAATCTTAAACAGCGCATGTGATTGTATGGGTGATTTGGCAGCAAGTTCCTAAGTTTCTTTTCAATGTCAGCAATCTACTCTTTTCTCAAGCACCGCTGCAGCTAGACAGATGCAAGAAATGGTAACGTCAAAAATTATACAACACTGGTTTGGATCGCCTCGGCGCGACCCTACCTTTGTTTGGGTCGCGATCCGTATTTTGGGATCCACTGCACTAAGTCATTAACCATGGTAGCATTTCTCTCTTTTGCCTTCTTGGAAACGTTTATGCCAAGAACCTTCAAAATTAGGCCATGAAATAATTGAACCCCAGCTGGACGATACCCAGTGTCGTTTTAATCTGGCCGCAGCAATACAGACCAAGTTTTTAATGTCCAGCAAAGGATAGAAATCTTAGGAGCATGTAAAAGACGTCTACGTTTGGTAGGGTTCATTGAAGAAAGTGTTCAGGATTATTTCGTGAGAACAGCCGTTTCTTACTGGCCGCCAAATCATTGAATTTCGCTCAGACGTTTGTGTCCGTGTCGGCGGAGTTAAATCACAACCCTTTGTAGACTTTATGAATGGATAGACTCACACAGCCGAGTCTACCAGGTTGTCACTGCTGTAAGCTGCAGGATCAAGCGTTTGCCTTTATCGGACGATGTGTTGAACGATGTGTAGTTGCATTCATGCTGTCAACAGGCTCCACAATGCGCTTGATCGATTTTCAGCTGCATGCGGCCAAACTGGAATGAAAAGCAGCAGACAAAAGACCGTGGTATTATGTCTCTCCAGGGACACAAGTCAATGCAAGCTGCCATTGTGTTGCAAGAAATTGTAAGAGGTCGATAAATTCAAGTACCTCGCGGTGGCATGCGCCAGTGATGGATAGCGGATCAAAGAAACAGATACACGGATTTCTAAAGGAAACGCAGTATTGCGTGCATTTCCCTTCCCGTGGTCACAAAACTGGAGCTTTGAATCACCGCAAAGCTTTTCGTTTTTGTAAATCCGTCTATGATCCGATTCTCACCTATTGCCATCAATCTTGGGTATGACGCTACAGAGTTTGCAGCGACTCTCCCCAGAAAGTATGTTGGGATAATCTCAAGTAGAAGCGGCAGAGATGGGACTTTTCTTAGAGTTAACAGCTTGACACTTTGCGACAAAGTGCGCAGTGCGATTTTGTATCTTCCTGAATGTTGAACTACTTCTTCGATTAGAGTGATCTCATATACGATGGTTTGGTAGTGAAGAGAATTCAACACGAAAGATTGCCAAAGCGAGTTTTTCTAGCTACACCCACGAAAAGATAGGTGTCTTGATTTAACTATCCGACCTCCCTTGCTCCCGCCTTGTCGATCCAGCGGAATGATCAGAGGCTATTTCGAGATATCCCCTATAGTCGCGATTCTCCCCAGAAAATATGTTGGTGCAATGCGAGGGATTTAAACGGAAATTAGCCGCAGGCCGAAGCCTCCATAATGCTTTTTGTCGGGGCGGTTGCAGTGAACACTTTAGCCCAATGAGCGCTACGGCGAGTCACCCCGTGGCCGTGGATGGACCACCCAACCTTCCAACTGGGAGGGAGGCACTCTACCACTGAGGTTATCTCCGCCCATTAGCTGGTGTGAAACGTGAGTGATTGAAAGAGATTTAAGGAATTTTTCAAATGAATTAATAAGCGATATCAAACATTGGTTAAGGGTAATTTAATTCGGGCCATGGAGCATGTTTTGTTATTGATTTCACTCACAGACAGTAACCATTTTTGATTAAGAAGCTTGACCTCTGTTTTGTGCAAATTTGTATAGTTTATTGAACATTATGCTTGTTCCGGACAAACAGGTATATGCACAAACCTTTGTCAAGTTTTCTATTCCAAGTATTATGATCGTATATTTATCGCAATATTTAGCCACTTTCCAGGATTTGGTATTATAGGTTTTCTTCAACGTTCTGACCATTGCTGTATTTGTAAGCAAAAAAGTATTTGAAAAATCATCCATTTATTTGCAGCAGCGATGCGAGCAATGATAGAGGCAATAGCATGCAGATTAATAAATTTCTAAAAATAGCAATTTTTTGCAGCTTTCTCCAATTTCAAACACTTTGACCGGCCAAAAAAGAAGAAACATGCAAAAAGCTCTTTATGTATATCTTAAACGATTTGATCCTGCGGTGTGCAAAGGATCATGTGACAACGGAGGAAGTTTCGTCGTTGTAGAAAATGGGAAAGTGTGCAAATGCTTGTGCGCTGCTGGTTACACAGGCTCATCGTGCACAACCAAAGCTTAATTGCCTGTACTGTCTTCCACTGGCTGAAAAATGTTGCTTGTGCAAGCTTTAAAATGGTGAAATTCTTGATGTAAAAGACATCAGGTTGTTGTAAATATGATATATTGACTTTATTCATTGACAACAAAAAATAATGCCCTGCTTTGATAAACGTTTGGAGTAGAACTCAACGGTCATGCTATAGTCTACTTTGCAAAAATCTTTCAGTAGTTAATTTTCTTGGCTTCCTGAAAATGTACAAGTCTAACCATCGATCAATACGCATTTTAAGTCGCTTGAAACGTTGTTCTGTCTCGGCGTCCGTTTGATTTAAAAATTGATTTTTTATTTTTCCTTAGATGATGTGATGTGACTTTACCGTACTTTAACACTATAATGACTTGATCGTTGTTTATGTTAATGCATGGTCAATGAATGTGATGTACATTGATTTCATACAATATCATAGATAGTCTCACGCTTTCACTTCTGCTTGAAGGCCTGAAACGCGTGTCGGGGTAAACGTGTTTTGTTGAGTTTTGTAGGTACTGTTGTACTACTGGGTTGTGTGTATTTAATCGAACCTCTTTTGCGCAACAATTGCATATTGAAAAACAATTACAATATTGTAGATTTCAAGCTAATGAACTTGTCAAACTGCATATGATGTCTGCACATGTCAAACTACAAATGTGTAATTAAAACAAAACAAGACGAGTAAGGGGCGTATTGTTAACAAAAACTGTCTTTCACTTTCGTGTGGATCAAGCAACATTCGTAATTGTAGGTTGGTCTGCAGAAGAGCATTTTGTAAATCCAGCACAAGCCATTTTGATGAAGTATATAGCGCAAGAACGATTTTATGCCCGGACACTTGTGTAGTTTTCCAAACAGCCATTTTATCGATTCTGGTCGTAACAAAAACAAAAGGTCACCAGCAGACATTAACAGCAAAACCAGCAACTGCCTTTCCAGAATCCGTTTATATTATCGTTATTTTGAGTTACGTTTATGCTGGTAACTGCTCGCTGAATCGTGTGGATTGTGATTGTTGTTTATTTGCTGATTTTCTCATGGTAAGAGCGCTGATTGTAAAAAACTACCAGATTAAATTACTTAAATAAGCTTGGCACATTCTCTTAATTTTGTACTCTTGATATATTTTACTTTCCAGTAACTTGAGACACACCAAGTCAATTGATAATATTAATGTGTAAAAACGAACAGAAACCGGAGTTGCAGCCTGAGAAAAGAGAGCTCCGGGCTGGAACCGGAATCATGTTCATGAAAACAAGGGCACCGGAGCTAGAGCTCAGTTATTTTTACGACTGCGCCGCAGCCTGAGTTTATGGGATTGTCTTTAGCGATAACCAGCAGAGCTACCTGAAGCGGGAGTAATTTCATAGCAAACGCCTTTCATATTTTTTGAATGATTGCTTCAACAATGAAAACGCTTTCCATATAGCTTTACGTGTAGCTGCACAAGCTTCGTCTGGAAACGTGAATGTCATTCAGCTGTTTATTAGAGTTAGATTTTGGGACTGGACTTGTCATTGTTAGTGCAATAAGAACTTGTTCTGTAGTACTTCAAAGCAGCAATAAAAAGCTCTACGTTTTCTGTAGGCATTAGAGGAATCAGCTTACTGGGCTCTGCTTTCATCTTTTTGCGATGATTCAAACTTGCACATATCTGTATTCAAGTAACTTCACTCCAAAAGTGAAAGAAGCAAGGAATCAATCACAAATTTTTAATGGGAAATCGATTTCACGTAACGCTACGCATCGTCAGTCCTATCATCTGCAAGCAATGCTAACAGGTGTGAAACGTAGAAAGGCCAACACAAATTCACAGAAAGCAAACAACGTCAAGACTGCAATGAAAAAACTGCGCAGACCCAACCGCGACAAATAAAACTAAGCCAAAACGTCTTGCTAAACTACATGCAAAGGCTGAAGCTTCAAAACTTACTGCATAAATGACAAAAACTTACTAAAGCTCAACGCCAGCTAACGATTGACACCAAAGCAAAAACCTCTTTCTGATAAAAGTAACTCTTCGCAGAGCAAGACTTCCGAAGTCGGCTTGAAACAACAAGCGTTATGAATCAGTCAACGTACATTTGGTCGTTGTGGCAACAAAGTCTCTGCGGGCACAACGGAAAAGCTCTGACTGACGCTAACAAAAACACCTGCACACTGGCCGCGAAAAGTGAAACACAAAAACGGTCTGTAGAATTGTAGTACATCAACGTTCAGCGGCAGAGAAACAAAATGTTTATCTTACGCGTGGGAGGATTATGTTTTGGATATTAATTTGTGCGTTAAGTTTGTGATCTTCACAGAAATCTAAAGAAAGGCAATTAGGTTCTTCAACAAAAGTAACAGTGTAAGCCTAATGTATCGGCGGATTGGTTACGTCGCCATGGGATTCTGAAAAGTGCCGCAACAAGGCCACTTTATCTTTGTAATTTTCATCAATTTCACAATTGAGTCTGTTCCAATTACTACGGTGCGATGACCATCTCGTGGAAAATTTGTTCTTGGTTTGCCCGACATATTGTTCATCGCAGATAACACAAGTCGCTACATAAATACCATGGTTTGCGCATGTCAATTTTTGATTGAGTGGGAAGGTTTTATTTTTGCCCATTAATTGTGAAACACATTGCACCATTGATTTGTTGTGCTTTCCATGATTACCACAAAGTGCACAGTGGCTACAAGGACCCGGCATTCCTTCGACATGCTCTCTCGTCTTGCTTAAAGGAAGGTGCTTGTAGTTAGTAGGTGATTGTACAATTGTAGTTGGTCTTTTGTAGGTTATCATTGCTTTCGGGTTAAGTTTTTCTCTCTCTTTGTGAGAGTTATCACGTGGGCAAAAGATGTAGCCCAAACTTGTGAGTCATCTTTCTTTTCGCCTTTTGGGGCCCGTAGTCTTTCCTCCCAATTTGATGCCATTGCTATCATGTCATCAGTCATGTCCAAAGTAAAACTTGAGCGGATCGCTTTTTCTTTGAGTCTGTTTAAGCTGCTGAGATAGTCTTCTTTCCTTTGGTTAAGACGTCTCAATTTTATTGCTTCTCCAAATAAGATTGACTTGAAGGTTGATTGGGGGTGTTGTGATTTTCTGTTTATGAACTGCCTCCCTTCTGCTGTGGGTTTAACAAAGTCTTTAGTGACAAAGCCGAAATCATCGTCAGTAGTTATGCAATGATTAACATCTAGGAATTAAACTTCACCCTTTTGATCGGCTGTGCAAGCTTGGCGAAACGTTAGTTCCAAACCACTATTGGCAAATGCTGAAGTTAGTGCTTGTCGGATGTTTTCATTTGTTAATTTTGATGTAGCGATCCAGATTATGTCATCGATAAATCTGCGGAAAAGTGCTGCTTCACGTAGCACCTCAGCAATCGGCTGTAGGATGCAATGTAAAGCAATGTTTGCCAATGAGACCGAGTGGTTGTCACCGGTTACAATACCGTTTGTTTGGGTATATAACTGGTCTCCATATTGGGTGACAACATTGTTTAGGCAAATTTCGTTCAGCTTGACAATG
>Ga0210059_1012587_pt1 | contig 12754 bp, 7 predicted proteins | sample Ectturendosymbi2_FD_188042 | JGI IMG/M metagenome (GOLD analysis project Ga0210059, IMG submission 188042) | Ecteinascidia turbinata endosymbiont from Florida, USA - Sample 2 (SPAdes) (version 2) | ecosystem: Host-associated > Tunicates > Ascidians > Unclassified | place: Key West, Florida...
AGACCTTTCGTGGCAGCATAGATGCGAAGAGTGAGTTGGGAGTTAAAGGGCGTCAAAAGCTGACTCGGGTCCCGCATATAGTTGTTTCTAGACCCGTCTGAAAATTTCATATGACTGTGACGTCACGCATTTGATGTCAAGACCTTTGAATCTTGGAATCATTAACTGTCGTAGAGTTAAGAAACTAATCGTTTCGCGTGATGCTATCCCCACTTTGCATTTCAGGTCACGATTGAACACTCAAACTGTTGTATTGCGACATTCCCAATTGCAGTAATACATTCGAATATCAGCAATTAGTGAAAGAAAACGCAAAAACTAGGCAAAAAGCTTTAATCTGCAAAAATCCTCATGGATCTTAATGAAAGAATTTTAATGGGACAAAAATCTTCTGAAAACACAGCATAAAACCGACCAGAGTTGCATCGCTGTTTCTTAAAGCACAGTTTGTTGGAGCCTGTTAAATGAAGCGTATCCGCTTGTTCCTATTTCTCTTGTCAGGTCTTGTCACAACTCACAATCACCGCTGGTGCCAGCTGTAGGGCAGGGTGGCCAAACTATGGCGCATGCGCCAAGTTTTGCGCATGGATGATTCAAGTGACGCATCTTTGTGATCGTAATAAAGTAAGATAGTAAACCTCAATATTTTTTCGGCTTTTTGTTTCGTACAAAACCCTTGAGAGTTGTCCATTATCATCTTGAAACAAGCTGATCACGATGTTCCGGATGAAAATAACGAGCCACCTGAGGAAAGAGCTCTTTTTTGTGATACCAACTGACTATTTGATCTGGAGTTTTTGGTTAATGTTCATGACCATCTCAAGCACCTGAATATCAAACTGCAGGGCAAGAAAAAATTTTTTCATAACTTACTAAATCATATCAATGCATTCAAGATGAAGTTAAAACTGTTCATTTCGCAGTTCGAAAACGAGGATATGAGCCAACTTCCGCATTTAGAGAAGATTGAAGGTGCTGCTGATAATAGCAATTGAGAAAATGCACTGAAAAGATCAAGTTATTGCAAGACTTTTTGATTTTGCTGAAGAAGGAGACTGAATTTTTGCATTATAAACCCATTCTTACTGGAACAATAGAATATGAAAATGCCAATAACATACAAGGTGGAAATCATTCGCTTCAAAACAAATTCAATATTGAAAACGTAATTTGAAGGACTTTCCTTCAGTCCAGCCCTGGTGTTTCTGATGTGATTCATTTCTGGGTATCCTTACCACGTGAAAATTTCCCAGAACTATGAAAAGTCGCTCAGAGTTATATTTCGTTTTGAAATAACGTTCACACGCGAAAAAGCATTTTCGTCTATGAAATTGATTAAAAGGAACGCTAAGTCGCGTCTTACCGATTCAAATTTGAAGAATTCTCTGCTGCTCAGTGCTCTCAGCAAAAAATTTATCTCCAAACATTAAAAAACACTGTTGAAATCGAAGCCAGCTCAGAACGTAGCTCATTAAAAAGTCAGTAAATGTGAAGTTTATTTGATGCTTTACCAGATATTCCGTTTTCATTTAACATCATTACATGGAAAATCACTAACGATGTGAAATAACATCGTTCCAAGATAGCCGGTGGTATGACGCAATGCATCGCTGACGCATTAGTAGGCTACTCGGGTTTGAAAAAATGGGCGTATATGGTGTGCAAGAGGTTGGCCACCCCTGTTGTAGGGGATCTAGACTTCTGCAGCATGCATTTCCAGAACTTTGATTTTCATAACGCAATAAAGAACTGACTGAGGGGAGACACACGAATACATTAAAGAGAAGGACAGACAGTAAAATGCATATGAAAAACTGAAGGCAAATGATTTTATACAAAGCTACTAGACCAGCTACGTCCAACCCGCGGCCCAGTCGAAGGTTTTGTGCGGTCCAGTTTAGGTTTTCAGTGTAATAAAAGCACCCTACATACTGACAACCTGTTCTTATTTTCATAATCTTGAATTTGACATTTTTCATGCAGGTGGTCCTCAGTACAACTTTATCACGTCGGTTAACATTGCAGTTAGGATTCAAACTCTTTCAGTATATTAGCTCAAGCTAAGTTTATTTTGTCAAGATCAAAGTAAGCTATTAAATTTGCCGCCCTCATTAATATCTCATTCAATGTGCGCATGGGCGCAATTTGGTGGGGGACACGGGGACGCGTCCCCCCACTTTTTCAGACGGGGGGACATAATATGCGATGTCCCCCCACTTTTTTCTGTTTAGGTTTTGTATTTGGAGCGGTTTCAAAAGTAAAAGTGATGTTTGTCACGTTTTGTGTGAAGAGCTTTTCATATTAGATGGTAGGCCACACATAACTAAGTTGATGTTGAAACAGAGCTTGGTGTGGTATCATCCATTCTGTTAGTTTACATATTTTACCTTCGATAAAATAATTTTTAGCATTTTTCAAGTTTCTAGAGACCGTGAAAGATGTTTAACTGCTTCTGAGCGACATTTCACCCTGTGTGGTATACTGATAGAAAGGTTATTTTCTTGTAAAAGTGAGAGTATTACTGCTGCACATGTGAGAGACCACAGTAGAACCATGATTTGTTCCGTGCAGAAGTGTAACTGGCTAGTGTATATGATGTTAGAAAATTATATTTTCAGGCAAATCTCTACGAAGCTTTTGCCGAAGACAAAAAGCAGCACTATTGTGGAGACAGTTTTGGGATGGGGAATTCAGCAAAAGATTGTTTTCAACCAATGGTGAACAGGATTTCAACCAAAACGTTGGAGAAGTAGCCTACAGTATTTACCTAGCTGTATATTGACCTATAGCTCAAAACATAGGGACTTGACTCGAAAATAAGGATAAATTATACATTTATCCTAGCTTCTTGTAATGTCGCGACAATGGTGTCCAACAAATCCAAAACATATTTTTTCCTTGACACTTACACTTTGTGCTTGTGCTGAATACATTAGTTCGCAAGTCATCCGATTTACGTGAGTTTAACCAAACCCACAATGCAGCATTGTTTTCATCCAAGCGCGAAAAATTTGCTTTATAGATACATCACACATAATTTTGTTGGACATTCTTTTCGTGTTAAAGGTGAGACTTGGTACTTTTTTGCCAATTCACCGTTGTCCATTTTGATTTAATCTCAAATATATTTTTGTGCCGTTATGCAAGTAGAACTCTTAGAATGAAACTTTTGACATGGTGCAGAGTTATAAGTCGAGCAGACCTTGTCGGTTCGGGTCGCGCCGGGCTCGGGCTTAAGTTTGTCAAAATGTTTCGGGCCTGCATACAAAACTTTTTTTATAATATTCAGAGCAACGACTTTTTTCACTCGTGACGTAGATTTGTTGTGCTCACCGCGGTAACTTCTGTGAGTGAAGTGATTTTGATTTTTCTTCAACTAATTCTGTTTGCAAACACATCCGCGTTTTTTCATTCTGTGCTGGGATTAGTCTCACACCGTTTTTGAGAAGGCGACAGCGGTGAGGAAATTAGCACGCGATAGCGTTGCGTCGGAAAGATCAATCACTCACGCGATTCTTGGCTTGTTTAAGAAGCCTACAAGCCGGCTTTTCATGTCTATAGCGCTATCCTAGAAAATTGCTGTGTTTGTTTACATCCAAATACGATTTTAATGGAAGCAGGCTGAACTACAGTACCATGTCCAGCAAGAAATGTAAGTATATTAATATGTAAATCATCCGCAAGGAAAAGCAAAACCTGATTAGTGTTGCTCTCAAAACACCTCTAGAAATATGATTGGGAATCTGTATATACAAAACGTCACTTCTGCATCGACCTGATGACTTTACTAGTTTCACACCAAGCTGTCCCCCCCACACTTTACAACAAAATTGCGCCCGTGAATGTGCGGCCTTGGTTAAGATAGTGACATAATTTTTGGCTCAGTAAACCATTTGGGTTGGACATAGCTGTACTAGACAAATATAAAAGTGCAAAATCCTAAAGCATTTCTTTGGATATAATATTCTGAAAAGTTAACAGCAAATAAAGAAAGACTGCGATATAATGTTTTACTTATAATTATCTAACTTGAAATGAAACGGTTTCTTGCCTTTTGTACTGAAAATTTGTCAATTATTTCTTCAAAAAACTTATGTAGAATAAATGTGTCAATGTATTAACCCAGAGGAAATATCTAAGGCCACTGACGCTCCTTGAGACGTTCTGGGTTAGCATGTTTGTGACCTAAATTTCGACAATCATGTCCATAGAGATGCTCAATTTTTAGATCGAATTAATATAAAACGCATGTAGCAGTAACTGAAAAGTTCACAATTATAACGAATATACTGAACGCTGTTGCACAGTTGCAATTATAATTTGCAAATGTAGGCAGCAATCAACACGTTTTAATGTCCCATAAATAAAATCATCACAACTACCTTCAGAACCACATCACATCCATTTCAACATGAAGTTTGTAAAACCAATCAAATATCAAATCTTCCTAAACACCAGATATGTTGTCGTAACAACATACTGTATGTTGAATCACTGCTGTAAAAGCGTCCACAGTAGCATACTGCACGCACTGTAAACGCTAAATTCCCATCCTACTGTTACGCAACTACAGAATTAGCAGGGTTGCCAGACATCATTTGAGAAAAAAAGCCAAACCATGTCCAAAAAAGTCAAACGGGGTAAAAAAAGCCAAATTGTTAAAAAACATGAAATTTTGGCCTTTTCCATGTATTACCATGCTTCTTCTCTAAGGTGGTCAACAAAGCGAATAGCACTGTGACAGATTATGCTCACGGCAATCTGAAATTCAGCCACTTTCAGTGCATCACTTTTGCTGCTTGAAGTCTTAACAACTTTGAAGGCAGTTTGTCCTGTTGATGGAACTCTCCTATGTTTTTAGGTTTTTTCATGATTCATCAAGTTACTGACTACTGTAGTCAGCCTTTTGCTATAATTGTAGTGTGGCATAACTTGCAATATGCATTTTCTGAACAATCACTGGCCTACTTCAACCAAAGAAATGTCTTTTCCCATTACTATTGTATATCTGCCCTTTGCCATAACTGCTCGTCCACTTTGAGGATGACACACTTATGAACTGAATTAGTTTATGATGTATAAGGGCAAGGCAACATGTTCGAACATTAACCACAATGACAACAACTGAATTGAACGAATCCTGTGTTTGGGAGATATTGGTTGCCAGATAAAGTTTGAGAAAATACACAAAGCACTCTTTAAGAAAGGCTAATAACACTTTCAGAAAGATCTTTAAAAAACCACGACACCAGTCTGATAGCACGTGCGAACTGCCTCCAAAAAAAGCCAAATATTGAAGAAAAAAAGCCAAAAAGCCAAACAATTTTTTTGAAGCCAACAACCCTTAAAAAAACAAATTTGTGAAATTTGGCGTCAAAAAAGCCAATCTGGCAACCCTGAGAATGAGAGCAAACCAGCAAAGTCGAAAAGTGCGCAACCCTGGCTATCTGAAAGCATTGTGACGTGGCCGTCAGTCAAACCATATGCGAGCACTGATTGCTGGAGACAAAAGCTTCGCCTTAAAATATCACCAAAGGTTCGCAACTGCTCACTCTGCGAACCTTGGTGATGTTGATGAGATTTCGCAACTGGGTAGCAGTCGCTGCCACTCAATTATTGTAAATTGTAATTATTAGCATCCGCTGATATTTCGTAATTATTACGTAACATTCCGACCTCAATTTGGCGCCCCCAAAATGCTGCGACCGGGGGCAGATGTCCCCCCTTGCCCTCCCTAGTTTCGCGACTGAGACGAACATCTGAGAATCACATGCATTGCTAGGGTTAAAAGGTAAATTTGTTAGCATTCCCTGCAACAGGCCGCTCTTCAGAATGAAGGACAATTAAGGCCTTCAAAAAGTGTAACATACTTTCAAAGTGAGGACCTGCGATCTTCTTTGATAACCACAAGTATTTTTGTTAAATAGCGTAAAAGCATTCGCTAATGCAAATACTACGTTTGTGTAACCAGGGTCGGATTACGGGTACTGTAGGCCGAAGGCTGCTTACTAGAGAAGAACCCATAATGTTGCAAACTAAGCTACAAAAAGTAATAGAAATACATACATGAAAAAATGAAATTATTTACTGCGAAATAACGCAAGCATAACATAAAAACATACGTAAGATATATTACAAAAAAACACATATTCTCCGTCTCTCTTTGTTAAAACTATTGTTAAATGAAAGAGTCTTGCAAAAGAATTGAATTGCTTTAGATAGTGTGATCAGATATTTCGTCAAATTTGATAAATTTTGTGAGATAATTCGGTAGTTACTTGTAATAAAAACAACAAATAAAAAAAATTGAGGCCCAAATTTTTCCAGGACCTAAGGCTACAGCCTTAGTAGCTTAATCCGGCACTGTGTGTAAGCTGCATGCGATGGTCAGATTCGCAATTTGGTTGTAATTTTTGCGCTAACTCTTGTTTAAAGGTTGAAGCTTCAGCACTTGCATCCAGGTCCGTAACCAGGGGGGCGAAGGGGGTGAGAAGACCCCTAAAAGTTTTTTCGCCTCCCAGGAAAAATGTGTTGGACATACTTTAAAAAATTTGGGCCCTTCTCAGAATATTCTTCGCCCACTTTGGTGTCCCAGGCTGGTAACGGGCCTGCTTGTACCAGCGGTTCTCTTAACTGTTTTATTAGCCATTTTAATTGGTACGGCAAGCACGACGTAAAACATGTACAGTTCCATTTATTTTTACATCAGTCAAGTTCAAGAATCATCGGATAGGCGGATAGGCAATTCGCTGAAACCTAAAAGTAAGTTTCTGCTTTACCTACCTTGAGAAAATTAAATTGTCTTATTTGAAAATTTGTTGCTAGACATTTCATTGCTGTCTCGTCATTCCCTCAATAATTTTATCTGTCTGCCATCGGTATTTTGCAGTTTCCACAGTTTTCGCAAAACACAGAATGGTAAATACACGTTTGTTTGATGTCCAGAGTTGCTGACTGCTGTAAAAGACTGAACAATCATAACTTCAGAACAAGAAATTTACACCTTGAATCCATGATTTGTTCATATGCAGTTTTTAGTGAATAGATCTACTCATATGTTTTAGAATTTCATTCTTATTACTATTAGTAAACCCTATCCAGCAATAAGCCCACGCCATATCCCACTTTGCTTCTAATGCCGTGCTGCATCGACCACGAGTTCAATGAGGTATACTTCACACGCGAAGCCCTCACTTCGCAAGTCAGGTTCACAGCTTTCTTGACAAATACGGAACTGAAATATAACAAAGCGGAAAGATCTGCCACGAATATCTGAAAATTTCTGGTGCTTTCAAAGTAAATCTTGTTGGGGGGTGCTTTGGGGACGCAGTAATTCACTCAACAGTCAAAAGCTGTCGTGTGGACACGTCAACAATTTGCGCTCCTAACCAGCAGCCGCGAACAGAACGTTTTTCCGGGGCTGCTGGTTCAGTTTGCGAATGGCGTTTTGAATGTTTGCAATACACACCTACATACATGGGAATTTTGAATTCCGAAAACGCGTTGTTCACACAAGGGCGAGGTACAGGGAGCTCAGCTGCAGCGTATACACGTGATCTGTTTGCTCCATGTCCTCCCCGTCTATTTACGTCTTGCGTTCACCCACGTTGATCGCAAGCGTTTGATGACGAGTCAGCTTGCTTTCTACAATTCACCGCTCATTGTTCGGCGAACAAGAAGAACAAAAGCACATCAAACATTGTGCGTCTCGTACGTGAGACACGTCAGGAATGAATTATTAACTACGACAGATGTTCTAACACACCTTACACACAATAGAAGAGGTTGACTCAAGGCAACGGCAATCACACGCTTAAAATTTGAGAAAGTGCTTCGGTAAAGACGATTGCCAGCACTGTTGAAAACGACTACGTCACGTTTGTTGAACGTGTTTTGTTCAGCTGTTTTATTTCAGCAACGCGGTCCATTTCTGCTAACGAGGATCATCACATCGGTAATGTAGGGCTCACCATGTCGGCTTTTCTACCTAGATCTGCGCAGAAAGTTTTGTGGCTGTTATGGTTTGAAGATTTTTACGATTTTTATGTTTATAGGTTCGTAAATTTTTTTAAATATTGAATCACCTCGAAAAAGTGACGAAAAGAATCATACGTCTGAAACCAGTTCAAACAGAGTCGTTCAGAGAATTCTCTAATGCTAACTTAAAATACTGGAAAAACACGAAAGGAAGCACATTTGTAGTTTCATCGGATTACAAATTTGACAAGTTGATATTTTAGTGACCTGCACACTGTAAAAGTTTTCTTAATTGACTGATCTAATCCTTCCTTTGAAAATAAAACAAAGATTTTTCTTGTTAGAAAAAGTGCGATTGCCGCAAATGAGTTGTTTGTGAACTCATCACGGCGAGTGACGAAAATTTAGTTAAAACGAAAGGTTGTTTTTCCTGCTCATCCGGCTCCTTCGACACTAATGTCATCTTTAGAGTTCATGTTGTTGTATTAGTGCAGGAGAGTTTGTACTGTTGCGAATCAATCTGTTTATTCAGAGGCACTTCACTTTTGTGTTGCAAGAGCGATTCAGAACCTTCGCGTTGAGTTGATGTAATAAGAAATCTAAACTTTAGCATTGTATAAAACTATTTTTGCTTCCTGTTCTATCTTGTCTCGTGAATTCCGTCAAGACGGTTAGCTTCCCAGCCGGATCGTGTACTTGCTCAACTGTAAAGGGGGGCACAATTCCCCAGGCGCTGAATCACTATGGGGGGCGCCGAAAAGTCCCAACAATGTCACAAGTACTTTCTTCAACACAGTACATTTGCTTGCAGAAGACCTCAGGTTCAAAAAGGAGGTCGCCAAACTTGCTCCTTTGCCCCGGGCCTCATCTAACCTCGTTACGCTCTGGGTGTATGCCTTCGCGTAGCAGCAGAAATGTCACGCGCATCACGACCAACAAATCAAGAACTCTATACTCATGAAAGTTATGAAGTAAGTGGTTTTTGCAGTCAAAACCAAAGGTACTTTTGTTCTGCTAAGATGGTACTTGTAGAACATATTCGGGCATTGTCAAAGGACAAATCCTTATAAATAAAACGATAAAACTGCCGACTGAAAATGTAAATTTGTTTCTTGGTTTTATAAGACAGAAGAACAAAAACCCAGTGATTATAATTAAATCATATTGGACGTCTCAAAACCAGCTGCTTTGATCGACCTTAACAGAAAATTCATTGAAAAAAATTAAGATAGTAATGAATCTTTGCCGCCGATGAAAACGGTCGTTTTCAAAACGACAAATATAACTTCAGTGAAACCATTGTTTTTGTATTGTATGAGCTTCTTATACGATATTGGAAGGTTTCAAGTTTCACTCTGCGTTAAGAGGTTTTTCTGAGAACATACCTGTCAAAAGAGGGACGTTCTTAAAGTATTCGAAATTATTTCCATACATTTTTGATATTCTTCTCCGAACAAACATGCAATGATCAGAAAAGTGGTTTTGAATGCCTACAGCATTATATAATTTAAAAATATCTGAGATAAAAATATTTAAATATGCTTTCAGCAAGTGTTGGTTGAAGTTCGAAGATGTTTCAATCATCAGCTGGACTTTTTGCAGGCTTTGCTTGACCATCCTATAATTTTCGTGGTTGGGATAATTTAACTTTCTTATTGCCGCGAGTGTAGTTCTAGGCCAAAAGTACCAAAAATTGTCAACTACCAATAAAGTCCTCATGGTGCCTATTGCTGAAAATATGCACAATCTGCTTGAAAAAGAGAAAATGAAACATGCAACATTTGAAACTTGATGCAAACATTCCGCACCTGTCATGGCAACCCTGATGAAAACAAATCCTGCTCCTCGATGAGCCTCTTGCTTGATTTCGTACAGACCAGCTGCTATATTTTTTGGATTCACATGAAGACGTATTTGGGATTTTCATTCAGGGCCTCTGAGAGGTATTTTACTAGGGGTTACGAAGACCAATGCTGGATCCCCCTAGCTTCTGGGGCCCTCGTCGAATCCTGCATAGCTCATTTGTATAGCAATCAGAATATAAAAACAGCTACCACGCTAAGATTTAGAAATTTGTTAATTGTTATAATGACAACTGGCTTTTGGGCTTGATTGCAGAAACACTTAGCGTGCGTAATTTCGTCTCCCGGACCCAAATACCTAGCGATCCCGGGTAGCATGTACCTCTTGTACCCCTCAGGTAGGCCCTGTTTCCATTCAAATATTATTTTTTGTCAATATGATGTCGTGACTATTGTAAAAACATTGTAAAAATAAACTATTGTAAAAACATTGTAAACATAAACTATTGTAAAAACATTGAAAATAATGGATAAGTTAAGCTTTAAAGTAATAGCATAAGTTACGAAAATGAAGTAAAGTAAATAATTTTCGTGAAAAGGTCAAGTTAAATGCCTTGACCTTTTAACAAACTTCGTGATTCCTGCAGTAGTAGGTTTGTTGTTTAGACTGAGCCAGGTATGATAAGCTGATCAAGACTAAGAGATCAAACGTGCCCGTTTTTGCATCAGCCTCAACTCTTTGAAAAGTGAACAATGAATCTGTCGGAACCCTTTCAAATAATGAACAATGGCAAGGTCAAATAACAACTCAAAACCTTGTGAGGTGTCGGTTTTTGTTACTTAGGAACTGGAAAAAGTTGAAATTTCTGACTACTGTGCAAGGAAAGTTTCTTACAAAGGAATATGGTAAAAACGGATATTTTACATTGACGTAATACAACGGAATGAGGTGAAAACGGCGGAGCACTTTGACAACTCACAGTGTTAGGAAAAACTTCAGTGGTGTTTAGGTGTGGTTTGCGATATCTAACATGGTTTCACAGAATACAAGCCTTTCTCGTTTTATGAAGCAATTAAAGCCGGCTGAGGAGTGACTGTTGTACGTTGCAACTGCATTGAACAAAAATGGAACACTTTTTCAACAAAAATTGTATACAGTTAACAATAATCCTTCCGGGATGTCAGAAAAATTGGTCACCCGTTTTGTTGGCAGTTGTAAAGCTAGTAATGCCCTACCTTTGTCGGATTCATTTCGAAGGGTACGCTTTCACGTCTAGGTCATATATCTCAAATTTGTAAAACAATAATTACCTTCACTACATTAATATGTAGGCTACATACGGTACAACAGTAAGTGACAGCTTCAAGCTGTTTTCCTTATTATGTATATATTGCTAAAGTTTCTATCAACGTTGAAGATTTGGGATAATTCTATTAGCTAAGCACATGATCATAAGTAACCTTTGCCATTAGGAAAGTGATATTAACATCATTCCCCTGCAATTGCAAATTAACTTCACTGTACTTCGTGAAGATATCTGTGGGCTGTAACAGCCAAGATACTGCATCTGTGACACCCTTTATTGACAGCCACCTTCTGTGTGTAGCAACAAGCGTACAAACCCTTTTCATCATTATCCGAGTGCACTACATTGCCTAAACTTAGCAAAATACTTCTAAACCCTTTGGTATCCTTTGATCAATCTATTAATACTCTGCCACATTTTCAGTAAATATTGAGTTCGGAACAGTGCAGGATTGAATTTTATCTGCAGATTTTAAAAGCATTTGAATTTAACCATGACACTTGCAGTCGTCCACTGGCTCTACCATCTCTCTCTCGCTGGATTTCCTTGGCGCTGCTCAAGTTAAAGTGCGTTCTGAAACACACTTCTGTTTTCCGGAATCTTTTCGAATCCCTTTAGATAACGTATTCTTGTTGGCACCTAACACTATCTGTAAAACATACAAATTGCTTTTCTACTTTCGAATTGAACTCGCACAAGGTTATTATTATCTTTGTTTTCGTTAAACCACTCCATCCAAAATTAGCTCACGCTTTTGGTGACAGGCTGATTCTAAGTGCAAGCGTGCATTCTCACACATGACCGGTGATAGCCACTGTAACAAAACGGGCATTATTAAGCAGCAGTTTACCCGTGCCAAAAAGTACAGCTGACGATAATTCCAATCATAATCATTTCATTATAGAGTAGGACATCTTTACTGTGCGGCTTACCTTTACTGATGGAAACTGCAGTTCATCACTTTATCTCCTAGCATTTCACCTCTGCTTTGTTTCCAAAACGCTAAGGTTTTGTTTACAAATTACATGCATATATGTTTGTTGATCATACTGTTTTTTATGACATTTGGTCACTCAAAGTTAGCAAGACAACAGAAATGTAATTATTAACTGGTTCTCCCATCGCCCGCCAACCGCCTATTTCTGCTTCACCGTCCCCCTAGAGTTTCTCACCGCCCACTTTGGGAACCACTGCTCTATGGCGATGCTAGAGTTTCGGTCTTTGCATTCAAATCCAAATTATTTTACACCTTCTGAGTTAACGGAGCTGTCCGACGCCCCAGTATCCAGCAAAGCATGGGCAGGCGGTCCTTGCATTTTAAGTTTAACAGCAGCAGATTGTAAACAAGACGGAGCTCCGACTACGAAAGCGATGTAATGCTCAGGCAGAAGAGCAGCCAGCCGAGGGTCTTTGGTCGATTAGACTTCGAAAAGCAAACCTTGGCAAAGTGCGCCATTCTTCCGCATTCATTACACTCAGCAATCCGGGCAGGACAACGGCGTCTGATGTAATACTGGCCTCCACAGAAAAAGTATTTCCTTTCCGAATGCCAGCAGAAGCAGACTCAGAGTTTGTCAATACATCTTGCGTCGTTGTCGTAGTTATCCATTAATCAGATAAATCTTTGTCTTGTTGAAGATCAGTGGCGTGCAGAGGGGGGGGGGCGAG
>Ga0210059_1012588_pt1 | contig 12754 bp, 9 predicted proteins | sample Ectturendosymbi2_FD_188042 | JGI IMG/M metagenome (GOLD analysis project Ga0210059, IMG submission 188042) | Ecteinascidia turbinata endosymbiont from Florida, USA - Sample 2 (SPAdes) (version 2) | ecosystem: Host-associated > Tunicates > Ascidians > Unclassified | place: Key West, Florida...
GTATAGCCCCCCTGCACTAACATGAAGGCCCCTACTGAAGTCTTTATAGCGACGGTTCTGCCGAAATTGTGTCTGCAAGTGGAATTAAAAATAGTGACATAAGAAAAAAATTAGGGTATTTCCTTGTGAAGACCATTCGGCCTCGGGATGTGGCATAACGTCGAAATCTATTTTTAAAGTCACCATTGGGGTGTCCTCTGTAAGCATTTGGGGGTCAGAGTTGGACAGCTATGGCACTGACCCGACCACAGTCATATATTATACTGCAGATAAGAAATATCCGTTATGCTAGCAGAAACCTACAATAAAAATGTAGTGCTATAGACGCATGGTAAAATCTGTACAAGCCTACCTTCTAACAGTAGTGAGAACGACTGACTTAATTATACTGACTTAAGTTAAAATTGCCTGACCTTGAAACTACAATATTTCTGTAGAGACTGGTTTATTTTGGGAACTTTGATCCAGAGTAGTATACCACGCTAAGTCAAAGTGCAACAAGTAATAATATCATAGTGCGTTTAAGCCTGAGAAATACAGTAGTTTTGTTAGCGTTTTTATAACATAAATCTCGTATATTTTGTGATTTTTTCTATTTTAATTTTCACAGTCATTCAGAAATCAGATTTGCAATTGAGTACTTGTGCAATTTCTACTGCTCGCCTCAGGACATGTCAAGCAAAATCAGAGAAGACTTAAATGCGCTTAAACAACAAGCAAAAGTCATCTTGCCTAATGGAGACTACAGAACTTTACCACAATGAGACAAAGAGTAAGGAAATAACAAGAAATTGACAGAAGCACGTTTGGACCTGATGCCGTAGATCAGTGGTTCCCCCTTATTTAATATAGGGCCCCCTATTTATTAGCATATTCATCACTAACTGCTTAGGAGACGCGTTATTTTCAAGAATCGACAGAATTAAAAATGAGTCAAAGGGTCGCATTGTCTCAGGAGAGGTTGTCCACACTGAGCATTCTGTGCACTGAAAGAGACAAAATTAATTCTTAGATGATTTTGTTATGAAGAAGACCAGGACAAAACCTTTTAAATTGTTTACTGTGCTATGTTCAGTCTTACTAGATTTGATAATTGTAACTCTTTATTTCATAATACGTATTTCAATGATGACATAAGGGAAGTTTTAAAAATCACATCCTTTCGGGTGAGGGATTCGTTGCATTCGATTCTTTGCAGTCTGAAAGGTAACAAACGCGCGAATCCTGAATCTAACAGTTGCAACCATTTGGGTGCGTTTTACTTGACGTATTGTGCAAGCGCCTTTATGACGCTACAGCTACGCGCAGCCTGTTTTACTTTAGATGATTTTATACTTTGGATGCTACTGTTGAGTATCTCAGAGAGTCAACCTGCAAATTTGATGAGAGGCGAATATGATGTAAAGAAATATATACTAGTAGAGCGCTTTTCCCACATTAATCTTTGGTTGCACCTAAATTAGCTGAGATTTTCAAGAAAATTTGCTTTTACCGAGATCCAGCTTTTTTTCAAATTTTGGACACCTCTGGCAATAATTTGAAAAAAGGCCTCGATCGTATCTTGCGACAATCTAACCGTAAATTAACCTTTTGCCAAGTGACCCGAGGCGGAAAATGCCATTTTCAGGTCGCCGATGCGGTTTGCGCACAGCGGATGTGTTGATAAGTTGTTGTTTTGTACACAGCCGAATTCACCTAGGTTGGCAATTCGCTAGATTTTGTGGTCGGTTTCGGGAGAATTCCTATCTTATACGTTCATTCGAGTTCGTATACTACCATATCGACCTCGCCTGTATCCACAGTTCACCCATAGCGAACCCTTTTGATCTCCCAGATGCATTTTTGCCGTTTGCAACAAGAGTTGCAAAATTTCTTTAGATTTTAGAATGGTGGTCCTTAAATGTTTTTATGCTGTAATGCCGACAAGTAAAATTTTCGTCAATCTGGACACCCCTTTTCAACAAAGTTTACAACAAAAAATTGTTAGAAAGAAAACAGAACTGGTAGAGAAATATTTGTCGAGTCATAATGTGCCGACCAGTAGAGCTAGAGAACTGTTCAAACCCTCTCAAAATGCGGAAAGTCTTCAATTTCGGTTTAAAAAATTGGGAAGTTTTGGAGTTAAGTTTTCTTGTTGGTAACTTGAAAATAGGCGTAGGTTTAGGCTTATTGGGCCCACGTCGTCTGGCCTTCTTAGCACAAATTAATTATCAATTTTTTGGCCAAAACTTTCGAACAACAAACGCTAAATGGTCAATCATAGACTCTAAAGATGCGGGTTTTCGCCTAATTTTTATTAAAAACAAGAAACAAAACATTGACCTTTGGGGTTGGGGCCCAGGGCCTGTGACGTAGGTCCAAAAAGCTTGAACTTACCCTTGTTATGTCACCCACAAAAAAGATCGATTTCAAAGCTTCCCATTTTTTAAAATCACAACTACAAAGCTTCCTGCATCTTTAGAGGATTTGAACAATTCTCTAGCTCTATCAGTCGGCTATGACTCGAGAAAGTCACTGCCAGTATGATGTCTTTGCGGTCCGCCATAATTTATCATTCAAATTACATATCCACGGCCGCATGCGGCCGTGCGGCCCCCAGGGTTATGAGGATTGCTCTGCACTGAAACACTTTTTAAAATTCAACATCGCTGAGACATTTCACTAAATTCGAAGTGATTTACTACGGAAACTTGCGCAATTTAAAAAAATTTAGGTGGATTTCGTAACCAAGTGCAGGTGGTTTGTTTCTTTATTCCAGGCCTGCACAACTCAGAAAGCTCGAGCGGCCAAATTATCAACTCAAACTTGCCGCGGGCCGCAAAGGTCTATTTCATTTCAATGTGGAGATTTCGTCGTGGTTTGGAAGAAATTCTGAGAACAACTATTATTTATTCGAGTTCGAGCTTTTGCAACATTTTCTACAACTGAGAAAGATCACCCGGGCCGCAAGAAAAGCTTTGGCGGGTTGCATGCGGCCCGCGGGCCGTATGCTGTGCAGACCTGCGTTAGTCATTCGTTCATAAGTCATCACTAAGATTAGTGTACCTCTGATTGGACATATTTTCTTGGGGCGCTTTCTGGTCTCGGGGCCTTTAGTTTTTATGTAGTTATTTTTCTCACACTCAATTCAACCATTAAGGGCTAGTTTTTGCACAACCTTTGAGGACAAAATTGGGCGAAACACTGTTAATGAAGTCCACTTGTTACTGTACTCTCAGATAAAAATTGTTTTAAATGTATTGGTTAAGCACACGATATGCCTCAGTCATGACTACGTGTGTAACCAATAATTAAATTGGATTTGTCTGCCTACATTGAGGTGTACCTTTTTCGTTTAGCTTTACCAAAGTTACGTAAGAGGAACAATATTTTGCATTTTAACCATGGCTGAGCGTCTTTCAAGATTATGCTTTGATTGAAGCACACTGGTCTTTGTGATGTCATGCCCACAAAGCATCGGTAGTGCGCAGCTTTGGTTAGTGGATGGAGATGAAGAAAGCAAGTGAGAGCTTAATCCCGTTTTACTGCAGAGTGCAATACAGCTGCCAACATATCGACAAAGTATAGTGAGCTTAAGCAAAGCGTTGACCGTAGGAGCAACTTGAACGAAACAAGCAGGCTCCCCCCAGGGAAAAGGCCCGGCATTGTTAGTCGGTTCAAGAGCAGGAATGGCACAAAAACAGTAAAATTTGTGAGTTTGAAGTTCAAAGACGATAGACAAAAAGTTATGTCTATATTTTTCAAAATTTTAAGACACCCTCAGGCTTCACTCGAGCTTTTACGTAAAACAAAAACACGCTTGTGATTTCAGTACAATCGAATTCGCCGTTCCAGAACTGCAGCCACCTGGACAACTGACGCCGAGACTGCATTCAAAATTTCAATGAGAATTTATATTTCAAAAGCTGAAAAGGAGTATACACCTAAATTTTTCATTGGTATTCATTTCAGGGGAAAGAAATTTTTAAAATTCATGCAAGTAACTGCCATCGACTAGTTTATTTTATTGACGACAAGCGCTTTTGAAAGGCCCATGATTTTATTGAAAAGAACGAAACATACAACAATTGCATTTTAAATGAGTAACACAAAACACAATACCCAAACTAGAATAATTAGGAAAGAGCAAAAAAGTGAGTTTTCAAACCAGTCAAAATAGTGTTTGCTCTGCGAAGTCATCGAAGTAGACAAAAATGAAAATGAAGCGTTTTTTGTTGAACAAAGACAAAATTTTAAAAGTTGCGATGAGAGTTAAGAACTTAGAAATGAGAAAATTGCTGGCCACAAAAACCTATTCTAACATCTATTTCATTCTTTTTCATTCCAAATGCTTTGCGCACTAGCAGCTTAAAATATTTTCATTTTTGCATAAATCATTAAATTGGTAAAAACAACTTGGGAAAAGTATAGATGATGCCTAGTGAAAACCATCTTTTTTGGGTGAAAAGAACATTGCGATAAAACCAAAATAACAACCAAAAGAAGTTTGATGATAGCAAACTGCAGAACTAGAACTGAAGTCAGTTGTTTTTTTCTTAAGCAAAGAACGAGTACAGTAAGTAATAAAGGAAATGTGGGTTTCATATCTATAGCAAAGTGTTTAGCCAGACTATCTTTCACGAAATATCATTCAAACTTTGATTGTATTTCTTCCACAGTTTTTCCCTCAGGATCAGGAATGAAAATTATTTGAAAAATAACGAAGAACATCGCACATCCTAACCAGATTGTAAAGGCGTACGCTCCCAGATGGATCTATAAAAACAGAATTGTAAGTAATTTTATTCAAATTACGCGTGCAATTGCACCAAAAATAGATTGCAGTATTTTTCCTTGCAATCTTATAACATTCTACTTGAATTTTGCTGTCAGTAGAGTTTTGCGTCATCCAAACTCTGATGGAACATGAAATGTCGTTTCGGTGCTGCACAAACTTACGTATTTCTATTTACATGTATTAAAAGTTTTAACCTGCGTATATGAACGGTTAAAATTTGTCCATCACCTGTTAGAGCACAAAATACAGAAAAAAGGTCTTTCAATTAATTTTGAGTTTCAGAGCAGGAAATCATTACAACAGATACCCAGTGCATCAGTCATCAATTTTAAAAATGCGATTTTAAATGCAAGGTGGCAAAGTTATTTTCTTGTGGGTTATGGTGGCTTGATAGATATATTTTATATTTAATGTTTCCAAACTTTACTTAATCTGTTTTTGAAAATATAGTGGGTTTATTTGCTTACCTTACGAAATTTCTTGTTTCGAATTTGAACGGTGAAAGAAAGCATAAGTGATAATTACATTTGGTCATCGTCATACAGAAGCGTTACTTACATGCATTGGAAGAATAGTGGAGATTTGCAGAAAGCATCAACCATTAAACTGAGCGGATAAAAAGTTGGATGAACATGCCATATCGCTGAACAAAGGCATACAAACTGCTTCTAATCAATATACCGAATATCCTGACGAAATAGGTACTTGATGTGGGCGAACATTTACGTTGCTTTGGGTGCAATGCAACATTCGATGTGCATTAACGTTGGAGCAGTGCGAAGGCGTTTTAATGCTATAGACCAGGGGTGCACAATCCATGTCCCGGGAGCCCTATGTGACTCGTCAGAAGTTTGAAAATAGCACGCAAGCAATTAAGCATAATTCGCGAAATAGAAACAGCTATTTGTTGTTATGCGTAAGCAAGAAGCTTGTTTTTACAATATAAGTAATTCATATGACATGGTGTGGCCCGCAACTGAATTTTAAGCAACACTGCGGCCGGCATACTCATTTGAGTGTTGTGCACCACTGCACCCCTACTATAGATTGTGTGAATCACCACCAAAATTGCCAGGCATACGTTCGCATGTAGTGCGAACGCAACAGTGTTTTAACTGCGGTAGAGCACTGAACAAAATTGTCTCTGAGCTGGTTAACTGCACAACGAAGTGATTGTCTCTGCGTGTTAGTCTCATCTTTTGCTAAGGCATGAAGTAATATACCGAGGTATTAGAACCGGTCCGAAAACTTAACACTAACGTAATTCAGCGAAACAATTGGCGTGGCAGACTATTTAAAGTTTATATGAGGAAGATCTGCACCAGTTGTCTTGTTACAGCCGCAAACGATTTATTGTTCAACTACACAAGCACAACCAATGTTCAGAAGGCGTTGAAGTTCACTAATGCTGCGACCAAACACACATAAATCACCAGCAAACATGAGGTTATTCATATTCACATTTCCCACATTTCATCCTGCTCTGGCTGTACCCAGCTATAGTGAAAGCTCGTTTAGATAAACAGCGAATAGATGTTCTCAGAACTCCCCTTGTATTATCCTGTAGGTAACAGCGAAGCGGGTCTGAAAAGCAAGTGCCCCACTTCACCTGCATGATCAGATTTGAATACCAAATCACCAGAAGTATTAGGTGCATTAGTATATATAGCTGCTTTACTTTTATAGGATTATGTTTGAGTAAGAGCTGATGATGCCTACCTTGTAGGCTAAATATACACTCTGTAAGGTTTTAGTGTCTGATTCTTTGCTGGGAAATGATTCCTTTCGATAGAAAGTGCATTACTATGGGTACATTGCTATGTATAGGTCCATTAATATATAGCTACGCATAGTACACGTAAAGAGCATTGTACTATTACAGTACTGCGCACGATTTGTGATGTGCATTGGGATCATTCTCGATATAACTGTTTCACATCTTTCAGATGCGCAGTAAATTCTATAAACTGCCACCAACACGTCTTCAGCCATTCCGTACGTACATCTCCATGGTAGTATATGTGCAATGCAAAGTCACAATTTTGGAACACTTGTTAGAGGAATGTGGAAATGACTAAACGTTGGAAATAACTACACTTTGGAAAAATGTTTTATGCAATTTAATAAAAATATCCTTTTGTCTTTTGTGACAATGATAAGGTCTAAACAAAGCAAATGTAGCTCTTATTACCTGTAAATACGGAGGAACGAATCCAGCTAACCATGAGAAGAAATTCATGAAAACAGAGCCGAATGCGAAGGCGGTTGCTCTTGCTGGTTCTGTTGTCAATTGCCCGAAAAGGACCAAAGTTGTCAAGTTGGTACCTCCAGCCCATCTTTTACATGGAAAGCAAAGTTGCGGGAAATCGCCGTTTCAATCACGCTAAACTTTGTTATTATTTCATGGTCAAAATTTGCTTTTAATTCCAGCGGTTTACAAAAGAATGTTTATAGACTTTTTCATTAAGTCAAGTTCTTATTATGCCGTGATGAAGTGCACCTCAAACTACAACCGGAAAATAGTTATTTGAAAGTTTCATCGCGTAAAAGTCGATGCTAACAACATTGTTAAACCATTTATATTCAAAACTTCAAAAGTTTTCCTGAAAATTCGCTTGATCAACAATAAGCTCGCATTGAAGAAAATACATCACTTGATTGAAAATATATTGCTGCGTGGTACAAACCACACAAAGATTGATGTAACGTTTATGAACAGGTTAGTACAAAAACGGTTTATGCAACTTGTTCTAATTTTTTTAATACATAGCCAACGCTAAACGCTAAGTTAGAACTTACCCAACAAGAAAAATACCCAAGGCAACCGCTGCCAGAACCGGCATGGTGTTAGGCGCCAAATGTGACGTTGTCTGGCTTATGGTGTATAAAGTGTGGGCCAAAATAGCGAACACGTTTGATCCAAGGCTCACTTTCCAAGCTCCGAAGCGATTGATGAAGAGAGACTGGTGAGAAGAAAGGTACTGAAAATGTCTTGAGTATCAGGTAAAAGGAACAGTGGAATCAAAAGCGAGCGATGAACTATTGCTATATAAACCTCGCAGAATTTTTTCTTAAGCAAAGAATTGGGTTTCGTTGGCTTGTTGTAAACGTGTTTCAAACGAGAATCTTTCCCCAAGCATTAACGCGCAGTGAGCCACTAGGTTTGACTAATTATTATCAAGTGAAAAAAATTCCAACACACAGCTTTAATCAGTTTTTTTGCGGAACTGAAATGATCTGTATGACAACCAAGAATTTTGTCTTGTACCTTTTTTTCGGAAACTCTATCTTTTGGCGTGCATTGTTTCACTGCAGTCATAACCTAGTTCAATTAAACGTGTCATGCTTATTTCGTTGGTCATTATACTGTGCTCTTTTTGTTTTTTAAGAAAAGGCGACCACTCTCCCACATCAGCTGGTCTGGATAAGCAACACAATTTCTTCATTGTAAAGTATTCCGCGATAATTCCATAGATTGCTACTCTGGAACAAAACGCACTAAAGTTGTGAGAATACAAATTATTTTCATTTAAAATTTCCCTGTTGAATTCTTGAAGGCGATTTCTAAACGTTTTGTAATTCTCAAAATATTCAATAACAGTTCACCAACCATAGGGGTTTATGCGTTGGTGCAAATATTGTAATACGTTTGCCCCTCGATGAAGTTGTGCTTTGTTAATTTTTTTAACTGAAGAGGTGTTAATTTTTTTAACTGAAGAGGCTGATTACAAGAAGTCCGTCATCGTGCAACTTCAAGACTAGCTACTGTTGCAGTCAGTAACGCTTTTCGATAAACAAACTTCTCTTTTGCATGCATTTCATGTAAACACTTAAATTGTGGTTAAGCTTAGAAAAACTAAGCCATTTCGTTTCTATGGTGTCCATATATTTTATGCGTTTTTACACATTAGCGTCCTTCCGAAGATTTTTCGTTAAAAATGTTTTTTTAAGAAACCTAACAGTAATCAAGTGATACATCGTCAAACTTCTACGATAATATTCTAGGGGAAATCCCCGTATATGAGAACCATTCCAGGTTGAAAATTGCCTGGCATCCATTGTGGATCAGGTTAACAAATGTACCACGGAATTTTGCAATCTGAGACACATCGATGTGAAGCAATAAAGTCAATTTTACGGGCTGTTTTTAAATATTGTTTAAAAATGCAACACATTTGCAGCCATGGTCAATAAAAGACTGAACTTTTCCCCGATATGATGCATCAGAATTTTACAGTACATTGGTTGGAATCAGTTCAGATAAAATGCATTTGATAAAAATTTCTGCTAAACTTTTTTCACGATAAAGCATCACCAACGTACTTACGCCAAGCAAACCAGCAATGAGCTGTATTGCAAAAATGCCAACTGTTGCTGTTGCTGATATTTCAGGTGAAATTCCAGCATTTCTCAATATGTAATCAGCGTATAACATCACTGCGCTCACACCGGTAAGCATGTTGTTTGACAAAATAGCAGCAACGGCGATTAATTGATTTCTGAAAAGATGCAATGAATACAGTGACAGGTTATGGCAACTGAAACTAAGCAATGAAATCTGTATAGTCAAAAAGTAAACGCTTTTGCAATTCGCTGCTTATCCTTTCGAGTAATTCTTCATTAAGTTTGAAGTGCACTGGTAAAATTTTGCAGTGTTTGATAGGCCTTTGCGCGAATAACATGACTTTCTGTGACATAGCCAGGGGTAGTCAAATTAAAATGGGTCAAAGCCGTACTTATGATTTTTAAGGTGAGTATTTGTTCTCTCACATTGTACTACTACAAAATTTTTTTGAAAAATTTGAGTTATCTTGATTGCAACAAAGCAGGTCTTCATTTCAATAAGGCGTTTGACCCTCTTTTTTGTACACCACCAGGAGTAACTTGATTGATATTTAGTCGCGACATCTAAACAACAGGATTGTATGAAAAAATGTCAGGCGCTTAGTACAAATATTTCTTGCAATAACACCCACTTCAGATAATAAAGAGGTGACTTAGATTAATCGTTCACCTTGAATCAGGGGCTGATTCAGGGGAGGCGATTGGGGCTAATCGTCCCCCTAAAACTTACAATAGTAAGTTTATTGGCCATGATTTTGTACAATTCGGAAAACAGCATTGGGGATATATGGTCATTTTGCCGTCCATGGTTTTGTCACAGCAGTGTTGTGAAGTACGCTTCATCTCTCTCACAGTAGTGAACCCGTAATGAGACCTGACTATCAATTTACTGAAATCGCCCGCCCTAACTTTACTGGCTGGATCCACCCCTGCCTTGAATAGTTCTTAGAGCATGGGTGACGAACACCGGCCCACAAAAGAATTTCGTGCGGTCCGAGCAGCATTCAGGCGAGACTAGCAGTTATTACTTTCGCTTGTTGTTTGTTTCTGTTGATGAACAATTTTTTTCGTTTTTAATAAGTTTCATAGTATGACTAAAAAGTTGTGCGGCCCGCTTACTCAGCGGTAACTGACAAAGTGGCCCGCAATAGCAAATAGGTTCGTCACCCTGTCTTAGAGACATGAGCCTGTCTGTGAAGGTACGCAAGAATTGCGTCGAAAGTTTTAAGCGCGATGAATAACAAACTGCTTTGAACTATGGGACGAAACAAGTCAACACGAATAAAATATTGAATTATTCACCACAAAATCAACCTTTTCACAGTAATCAACCCAGTTATCAAGTATTAGATCACAATTTGTTAATGCTCTTATAAGAACAAAAAAATTCAAAGGGTATACTGGCAATGTTCACTCTACTCAAACAAGAGTGTGTTTTCCTGATATAGATATGCCACAGAAAAATCCTTTGATCTCAAACCTGCGGATACGTGATTGCTGCCGCCATGCAGCTCCACAGGTCAGATATGATATCTCGCAGGAATTATGAGACTGCATGCAGATAACCAACCTATATTTTCTAGTTGTGATCATTTCTTTGGCGCCGATGACTTCGCTTTGTTCCATTTCATTCCGCATCTCGGACAGTTCTTTCACACAGTCATTCTGAAATTGCAGTTGATAAATAGCGAAGACTACATTGAACAAGCTAGTGGATATCGCTATCACGTAATGCTGTATGTTGTTATCTTTTTAAGTTTCAAACCTAACAGTTCAAGCTACGGTTACTACTCAGGCTAATCCACCACTAAGGGTATGTAGCTTTGGCGGTAAGTAAGCTTGTAGGTGACCGACTGTACTGTTAAATAGCAGATTCTGGTAGGTTTGACAAAATGCGGGACCTTTGCATCAGACCAGTGCACATTCAAGACAAACCTTGTTTCCGCTTCGAAGCGCCTTTAGTGTTTCCAGAGATTCGCTCATTTTTCCCTGTCGCAGTAGATAAAAGGGCGTTTCAGGAATCTTGAAGCTCGCTATGACGTATATCAGCGAAGGAATGGTAGGAACCAAGTTCAAAGCAGGCCACAAACGTTCCGTTCCAAACACCTTCAAACGACATCGCGTTAAGCTGAAAGGAGTTTTCAGAATTCTTCTGTATTTGAATAAGAGCTGATGATGCCTACCTGGTTGGCGAAATATACACTATCATCAGATCGTAGTGTTTGATTCTTGGCTGTGAAATGATTCTATTTGATAGGCAGAGTTTTCGTAATTTCATATTAGATAAATTTTGCTGCATCTTGTGCTTATGCTGCATCAAGGCAATGCCAGATCAAAACCAACAGCACGTTCGACCTACTGTATCTTTCAAATCGATTTGGTGTTCTACGGTTCGATTCCCATATCATCAAGTTGTGGTTTCGATAAACAGTTGTAATGTTGCATTTTCCAAACAGTTTGCCGCAAAAGTTTCGTTGTAATAATAAAGAAGCTGTTGTAAGTTCTGGTTTGTTCTCATCAGTGATAAGACATTCAATGCAATCTGATTTTTTCTGTCAAGTGGTGAGCAGCTCTGGTCTACTGTGCGTCATTGCAGCAAAGGCATTCTCGGCCGGTTACCTTGGGGTGAGCAAACGTAACACCGAGCAGAAAACCGACAAGAAGTCCAGCTCCGGAGACACTTTGCCAGAAAGCCTGCTTGTTTCTTGCACACATCTCAGCTATTATGAGGGAAACCAGGCCTGTTGAAAAAGAAGCATTTTGAATACTTTACTGTTACAGCAATTCTAAGTAAAAACAGGAGGCGGCTAAGAGTTCTTGATAGCAAGATTCAAAAGTAAAATCATGTTCAGGTTTCCCATCTGATGACGGTAAAATAGACCAGATGTCTGTGTGATTTTGCAAAAGGATTTTTTTATAGTAATAGCCTAAACTTTAAATTGAATCTATTCGCCTCCTGCACGGACAAAATAAAAAGTATTTATGCTTTTAAAATGAAACTGTTGAATACCGTATATAATTCCAAGGGTATACCCGCAGATCAGTCTTGCAAAGATCATCACTTCCCATGATCCTGTAAATCCTCCAACAAATGCCATTAATGTAAGTGATATTATGTTCAAGATTTGACAGAGCTGCAAAAGACGTTTTCTTGAAAAGAGCAACAACAAATGCTTGCTGGTAAATCCACCCAAAATGCTTCCTATTATCAAAATCGACATCGTCAGTGTGAAGTAAAGTGTCCAGGTCTCTTCAGCGAGAGGAATTCCATAGCGTTTCTGAAAAAATACTGGTCTGAAAAATATTGCTCTGTAACAAACAAGTTGTTCTTTGTTACTGAAAAAATGATAACTGTGTTGATTCCACTGATTTTTTCGAGACAGACCAAACATCAAAGGGTTATTTTATGAGAGATTCGGCGAAGAAACAAATTTGAGGAAACTTGACACTGCATTTTCAGCATGTTTCGCAAATACATACGAAGTTTTGATAAAAAACTGTAGTGCAAGAAAGATTTTCATAAACGAGTTAGCAACATTAGTAGTAAAAACATACGTATATTGAAAATCGGGAGGTTTTCATACTTGGCCAAGTTGAATTTGTTTAAACGGTGTGTCTGGCAACTTTCTATTT
>Ga0210059_1012589_pt1 | contig 12753 bp, 11 predicted proteins | sample Ectturendosymbi2_FD_188042 | JGI IMG/M metagenome (GOLD analysis project Ga0210059, IMG submission 188042) | Ecteinascidia turbinata endosymbiont from Florida, USA - Sample 2 (SPAdes) (version 2) | ecosystem: Host-associated > Tunicates > Ascidians > Unclassified | place: Key West, Florida...
CTTTTTGTTGAATGGTCAACATGTTTCATACTTTGTTGCAAACTTACGCCTTTATTAAAAATGACTTATTCTTGCTTATCTGAACAATAAAATAACCTGTAAAAAATAACAAACAAACTTTATGGTAGTATAATTCACTGTCGAAAATGTAAAGTTTCTACCTTATGTGGTTTTTGCGATATAAAAATTTTTAATGTGTGCAGGACTTTATGGACACCCTGTATATCCCAGAAGCTCTTGGTCTTGAGAGAGTTACAGTAGTAGAATAAACACCATACTATCAAAACCTGTGGTGAAGAAAGGTCTGTAGTAAAGGTTATGTCACAAATAGGCCTATCTACGAAAATCTACACGAATCAAATCTCAATGACTTAGCTTTTCCTGATTGACTCGGACGTATACAGTAAAAATACATCTTCGTCAGACTCTCTGCACTCATTTGAGGCTGATAAAAAATTCGCTCAAACTTTTCTAAAACTGACTAGGCTACGCTGTACACTAACACTTCTGTGGCATCATCAAGGACAAGTACCTTATACAGCTTTTCTTCAGTGGAAAGCCTTCTTTATCGATTTAGATAATAATTACTCTTCAAGCCATCACATATTTGACATGCTGTATGTACTGTAGCACCATTTTCCAATGACTCCTTGTTCCTGTAACAACCGTACACTGCTTGCTGCAGTTAAGCCTAAACGAATATTCATTATCCATTATTGAGTCACTGAATCAAATATCATCGTCATAACATGGACAATATTATAACATTATTGCAAGAAACTGAGAGCAAGAGAAATAGTACTTACCGAAGTGAATATTTTCAAAGGAATGAATAAATTAAACATCACATGGCAGTCATTTTCAACTTTTTTCTGATCGCGTAACAACTGCTGTTTTTTTATTGTCGTTACGTGCCATTTGTTTTAGAAGAGCCTAATTTACTGAAATGTAGGCTACTGGTGGCTACTAAAATATACAAATCCTTTTATGTTTGTACACAGAAATGAATTGCTGAAAAACAGTGCAATAGCAGCGTTGCAACTGTTCAACGTAAGCAATAACAGCTATTTAACATACTTTTGGAAATATTTGGTTTCAGTGCGATTAAATATTGAGACGGGCCGTGTGAATCGTGTCATTTGCAGTTGCTTGGGCTGCAGAGCAGACACATTCACAGGCTGGCATTTTGCTTTGTGAGTGGATTGCTGTAGATTTATCAATTGCCTTGCTCAACGCTGTTTTTTTTTGCTGGAATCGAATAAAGAACCCGAGGGAACAATCAGCAATGAAACGATCAAATTGTTTTTTCACTGTTTTATGCACACTAGGGTGAGCAAACCGGCAGTTGCCCTCTTCCCGATTTTTTCATGCATCAATGAGAATTTTCAAAAAAGGCGATGTTGATTAATGTTTTGTGTGAAAACCCCTGAATAAATTATTGACTACTTGAATTATCAGCTGAGATCCTTGCGTCTGCATGTTTCAGTTTATTCGCATAAGCAGTCTTGTGTAGAACGGGGTTTCTATAACCTGCGTGGAAAAATTGGGTATTTCGATATTAGAGAGCGAATTGACCAATCACCATTTTCCAACATTTGAAAGCGTAACCTTTCAATAGCATAGCCAGACTAACATTTTTTGGGGGGACCAGATTATTTGACTTTAAACAAGCAACACTATTTTGCTTCTGACACCGCCTCTCAATGTACAAAATGACAAGACACGCTAGAAATTTGGGGTAGGCATGGTCCCCTTGCCCCCCCAGACTACGACTAAAAATGCTTTATTAAAGTAAATTTTTAAATTGCCCTTGTCAAACATCCAGTTGCCCAACTGTGGGACAGGTGCCTCACGCTGAAAATCACTGCAGCAGGTTTTTCTTTTATATGCTACCGTAATTGGAAAAGCTGTTTTTGTGTAAGGAGTCGCAAAGTTATGTCTTGTTAATAGTTTAGGTGCGACCGTGCTGGTTGGCGTTTAACCTTTAGAAATATCGAAGTAAGTTGTGTTGTCAGAAGCAAATTCTCTTGTCTAGAACCCACGACAAAACTTAAACAAACTGGCTCTACTCTAAGCACACAGTTTGAAACATTTCAGACTTGTTGAAATTGTCAGTGGCCAAAATCATGTCCTCCTTTGATAATCGTGAACTACCCAAATGCTTTGGTAACTACTTTTCTGGGGTTGAATCAATCCACAAAAATCAAATGAGGCTTTTTTTCTCTGCAAAAATATAATTTACCCAGAATGAAAACGTCTCTGGGTTAGCTTCGTTTGGAATATATTGGTCCCAAAATTTAGTCTGATATTGCTGAAAGTTTGAAATCTCTCCCGCTTCATTCATTTGGAAGACAATACAAAAACGTCCTGCTATCTTGGCAACATTCCTGTCGATTTGTTTCATGTGCTTGTCACTTTTCTGTAATATTTTTGTTAGTGCCTCTATTTTCCCTTAAATCTTTTAACACGAAGTTGCTCGCACCTCCTCTGTACAGTGCATAAGCATGCTTTGTTCCCTCTGTTCTGTGCTTGTTGCTTTGCTTACATATTTTATCTGACGTTGATTCGATGCATTTTGTTACTTTTCTTTTATTACATGTGAGACGTCTTCAATCAAAAATCGATTTATGGTAGCAGCAGGGCTGGTTGAGCAGTTGGCCTATATGGTCTTTGCTTCCGATCAGTGACGTTTACGACTCTTGAGTGAATAGCCCAAAATTAAAATTCCAGGGCTCTGGTAAAACTGCTCCGACTCCGGAGCTCTTCTTTTCCCGAATATGACTCCGGTTACAGCTCCGGAGCTCTTGGTGTTCATGAGTGTGGCTCCGATTTCGGAACACTCTTTTTTCAATGCAAAGCTCCGGCTTCAGCTTTTGTTCATTTACCCAATAATATTTGCAATTGTGTTGGTGTGCCTCAAGTTGAACGGAAAATGAAATATATCAAGTGAACAAAACCAAAAGAGTATGCCAACTTATTTGATTAGGGTTAATCTTGCGGATTTTCACAATCAGTGGTCTTAGTCTTACTATGAGAAAATCAGCGAAAAAGCAATAATCACAAGTTGAGACGATTCAGAGAATAGTTACTAGCAGAAACATAACAACGATAACGGTAATATCAACAAATTCTGGAAAGGCAGTCGCTTGTCTGCTTTTAATGCCTGGTGATCTTTCGTTAATTCTTACGACCGTAATCAAGAAAACTGTTGTTTGGAAAACTAAATTTGTGTCCGAGCATTCAGACACAGTCCAGTCCCATTCGACCAAGTATCTTGCACTCGTTGCATGCTTTGCCTGTTGCAGTCTTGGCGATTCCAGCTAACAGCGCTCCCTGGGCAAAGAGCGCAAAAGACAGTCGATTACTTCTCTCATGCGTTCTTTCTAACGTGAACACATTTACATTGACACAAATGCCGAGATGTGCTTAAAAGCCTATTGTTTGAAGAAACGGTATGGATTCTAGCAAGAAAATCTCCTTTGGCTTTTTATAAAATAGTTAAAACCTTCTGATGTCTTATTTTTTGCGCTCACAACAAACAGTGATTAATAACAAAGTAAAGCACAATTTAATCCGCAAAGGTTAGAAGAAAATAAGACTGGTTACCGTGCTGAAAAAATAATTTGTTTCCACAGAGGAAAACGTCAAGAAAAGTCGACATTTTATTTGTTTACATTGCATTTTTATACCCTCCTGAAAATGTACTGCCATGCAAAGCAGTACTAGTTCGGTACCAATAAGTTATCACTTTCAGGTTATGCTGCTGCTAGTAAACGTAATGGTTCCTAGTGAACTTTGCCAGTAATCTAGTACACGGGTCTGCAAATACTTTTTGGTGCCTCCTAAAAAATGTTTCTTAATCCTCGCGACTCAAATATTTCGTGAGGTTTTACGACTACAATTCATTTGAGACCATTTATTTCAGACCTATTCATTTGAAACCACTTCATTTGAGGCCACGATCATTTGAGACCACATTCACATGAGACTTTTCATTTGAGACCACATTCACATGAGACTTTTCATTTGAGACCACATTAATTTTACGCCACGGTAAAGTGAAGCTGTTTTGATTTACTGTGAATCACATTTTTATGATCTGCCGTCCACTTTATTGCGGGAGACCTGAAGTTTTGCAAGGTGACTTTTCATTTGAATTTGCAAGGTTACGCCCTTCCGTGTCCAAGGTGACTCACGCTGGGTTGCAAATGCACTCGCACTTTAGAACACCGCAGAGGCCAGAAAATTCTTCATACCTCGGGTTTAGAAGGGAGCGTTGCACTTCTGAAATGTCATTTAGACCAAGTCAAAGAATTATATGTTTTGCGTTCCTGCCAGTTTCATGTATAGAGGAGGCGCCGCTATTATTTCAGTTTTTAACTGAAAAATGAAACACGAGAAAAGAAAAAAATGTAATTTTGCGTTGTTCGAAACAATCATAGAAGAAAATCAAATTTCGTGGCTTTGAGAAGAGAAATGCAACTGCTTATGAGCAACATGTTTGACGCGTGATCTCTACAAATGCGACTGTTTTAGCATATAACGTTAATTCCGAAGAATAGCGTTAATTCCGAACAATAGCGTTAATTCTGAAGAATAACGTTAATTCCGAAGAAAAGCAGCATGCGGTAAAATTTTGAAATGACGATCATCTTGAAACATATTCAGCAAAAATGAAGGAGTCCTCGCGTCTTCATTTTTTCAAAAAATTCGGGCGAGAAGCATGTTCTCATTATTTGGCAACAATAGCAATGTTCTATTTCAAACATTGTGAGATCTTTTGTAAGTGCGACGAACCACTCTGAAGTGACTTTGATCGCATAGTTCATTTTGACGTATCTTTCATGTATGCAGAGTTTTTTCTGCATAATTTTCATGTTTCTGATGTTTCACTGTGTTGCAATCTGTTGCGAAAGAGCTATGAGACACAGAATCCTTTTATTGAATGCAAAAACCTCCTACCACCTGCAAGCACTTTCTTAAAAACATCTAAATTCGAAAAATTCCTTATTTCTCGCTCCTAACTGATGCATATGAAATCCAAATTCTCATTGAAAACCTTAAAATAAAAATTACGTAGAAAAAAGTCAGCTTTCGAGATGTGTAAAACTGTTAATACAAGTTCAGTTGTGGCTGATTGTACGTTTTCCGAATGCTTGCTGAGTCGTTTTTCAAGTCTTTACAGGTTAAAGATTGCTACCGCCTCGTTCAAAAGGTTGCAAGTTCTATTTAAGGAACAAATTATGCAACGTCCGCCAGAAGACTCCACGCAATTCTCTGACAGTGGTCGAGTTACGTAAAGCGGAAGTCAGCTGGGTGAAGTACATTCAACAACAATACTTTATTCAGTGGATGTTAGGTTTGTCAGGTGACAAGCGGAGGATCGTCGGAAAGACTTCTACTGATACGTTGAACCCCATCTTGGTGGATGGCGTCTTATAAGTAGGTGGCCGCCTAGAAATGGCGCCTTTGGGCTTTGAAACAAAGCCTTCCATAGTCCTGCCAAAGCTTTGTCACTTCACGCACTTATTGTCTTTGCCACTTCTTGTCTGTAATTCTCATGTCAAGTGTGGGCATTCTGGTTTGAATCACACTTTAGCAGTATTATGTCAAAGGTTCATTGGTGTGCTGCAATGCGTCGACTTATTAATCTGTGCACTCAGTGTCGCTTGAAACAGAAAAGCCTGGATCGCAAATGATAACACAGCTACCAAATTCCCGTTTTCAGCGTGGCCTCCCACCCTTCGCTCATGCAGGAATGGACTATATCGGGCATAGTCTACTCCTGGACTATTTCCGACCTGGTTCATCAACGCCGCAGTGAAGTAAAACGCTACGGGTGCCTTTTCACTTGCATGAAAACGAAGGCGGTGCATTTTAGGTAGCTAGGGTTCGATCTACTGACACCTTGATGTCGTTTTGTTGCTCGTAGAGGCCGTGTAGAGCACATCTACTCAGATAATGGGACCAATCTGGCATGATCTGAACGAATGCTGCGTCAAGCAGGTATTTCCTGGAATCAGGACCAGACATGAACATTTGCGACAGAGCAACATCCAGTGGAGCGTCAATACTCCGACCGCAAAGCGTATGGTGGAGCAATGGAGCAAATGTTTAGCTAGATCCAACGAGGTTAACGGCATGTGCAACACTTCGTCGATCGATGTTGAAGGAGGTTTCCGAGGGACTACTTGCAAACTATTATTGCGCATCCGAAGTGGTGCCAAAAGCATCACAACTTTGCAGAAGACGATGTCTTGCTTGTTGTGGAAGACAGTTCGGTTTGTTCGTAGTGGCTTCTGGGGAAGGGTCGCAAAAGTTCTCCCAGGCACAAGAGTAAAGCTATGCAACAGTTCGCTCAGCCGACATTTAAAAAAATCGCCAAACTCCAAAAACTCGAAAATCAAGAATGGGGCAAAATAACGTCCAGGAGACAAAAGCAGGCAATAAAATAGCATCTACAAAACAATAACTATGTTTTTAAATAATTTTGAAGGTGAAAAACATAAAAATCATTTAAAATAACGTTAAAAGCATTTGTGACTTCACCCAGAAAAATCATCCTTCCGGTTGCTACCGGAAAAAGTTTTCAACACAGACTGATTGATTTTATTAATATCAATGCAATCAAACCATTTTCAAAGTTGACAACTGGGGCAAAGTTATGAAAAATCGTTACAAACTTTTAGCACTTTCTGTGAGAAATTGAGCGGCGTCGCCATAGCAACTTCACAGCGTGATATTTATTCCATCTGGCTCCGACCGGAAAGAAATTTCAACACAGACTGATTGACTTTATTCAAACCAATGCAATGAAACCATTTTCAAAGTTGACAACTGGGGCAAAGTTGTGAAAAATCGTTACAAACTTTTACCACTTTTTGGGAGAAATTGAACGGCGTCATCATAGCAACTTTTCAGCGTGATATTCATTCGAGCGAGATGTACGTCTTTGAGATTTAATAGAATGATCCATCAACTGCATGAAACAACGGTAAAAACACGCTGCTCACATACAAACGTGACAATTCTAATTGGCCATCTGCTTCGTGCAGAGCCGGATTAACCATTGGGCAAACCGGGCAAATGCCCGGGGTCGCGCGCTTTCGGGGGGCTGGCGCTTGAATATCAAAACACCTCTTTACTGTTTTTTTTAATGTTTTTATGCTTTTTACCACGCGTCGAAATAGAGCTTTTTGATTGCTGTGTCTAGTATTTAGGTTAAGGAGACTGACAACTTTTGCAATTATCGTTTTTGAGTGGCTTAAAAGAATTGAACCAAGCAGTACCACGCTTTATGACCCAAGAATTAGATCGAAATCAGTGCATTCATGGGCGTCCACAGAAACGTTTCCAGCGCAGCAACGTCGAAATTTTGCTTATTATTTACGGACTGCTGACGATTTAATGCAAATGAACGTTCACAAAACGCTTTACCCTTTGTACCGCGTTAGTCTGTGCTGGTTGAACCTCACGTCTCAATCTTTTGTCTGAAATGTTTTCTGCACTTCGGATGTCAGAAAGGCTTTTTCTTTTCATAAACTGCCTAATATCCATTTTTTCGAGCACTTTCTAGTTTCTACAAATCATAATTTAAAATCCACGGCCAGAACAACGCGAGCGGAGAAAAAACAAGAAAGTTAGACACTCTCGCAAAACTGTTTCAAGCAATGAGAAGTAGAACTACATGTTGACAAGACTATCGGACATTAAACTTAGAACATCACGCAGACTTACAAAAACTGAGCAGATGAATTACGAAAACTCGCCACAGCAAATACAGCTTTGCACTTAGTGCTCACGAAGAAGTCAGAAGCCTTAACGATAAAGACCTATTCCCACACGTCTGCATAGACGTATTCTAACAAGCTACAGAAGACTCTAGAAGAGTCATTTGATTAAGCTATTCACTCGGGCAAGTTGATCACAGCCTCACACCAACAATGGATTTTTCAAACTTGTGGAAGCACTGCTACAGATTTACTCCTGCTTCTTTTCACACAGTACAAACCTATGTGTGGCTTACCGCTATCAGCAATGTCACTGCCTCGCTGCATTACCTTCTAAGATGTCTGTGCTCTAGAGCCACATGCAGGGCTCCCATCAGTGGCGTAACTAGAGGTTTGAGCCAGGGGGGCAAAATTTGCTGTAGGGGGACCATTGGCCACCATTTGCGAATGCAATAATTAGTTCTTACAAAACTAATATGCATTACATATATATAGGCTTTAGTCTTCGCTTGTTCACGCCACATATGTGTGGGTGTAAGTCTTCATGCACATCCGTTTCGTGGTGAATCGCACATTCAACGACACGCTAACTGAGGTTGCAACAAAGGATACTCGAATTCACAAAAATGGTTATATATAGCGCAGACAAAGCAGATGTTACATTGTAAACAACATAGGTATAAACGTTCACAGAAATTTTTCCATTGATCGGCAAAGTCTACATTTTGCTTGCCCATTTCAGGCTGATGACGATACAGTGCAAATGGGCGTTCACATAACGCTTTACCTTTCTACACCACAAAGAAAATGACCCATGTTACGGCAATAGTCCCAAAAATTTGCTTCCACGGCAGCAAAGTTTCTTTTCACATCGTATAAATTAAAGGACGTGACTTAGTCACTTACTGCAATCAGCAGTCATTGTCTCGCTGCATTACCTGCCACAGATGTCTTCAATAGCCACATGCGGCTAAACGCCTAATACCGCAACTTAAAGTGACACTTTGGTGTGATGTTACTGTTACGCAATGAAGGTCAAGTTTAGAACTAACCGCACCCAAGTTTCGCTACTTGCCTGCTGCCTCTGCAGGCAATGTAGCGGACATGTGTGAACTGCAAGCTCAAAAAAAACCACAATAGTGAACCCGGCTTTTGCGCAGCGTGAGTGTCACATCGAAAATAAAACTGTCATTGCAAGAATTAAGACAATTAAGCTGCTGACTTCAGGTTTTCTAGAAATTTTTGGTTCTTAGTCCCAATTTCCAGGTGGTGGCAAATTCCCATTTGTCCCCTACAGACACCCATGAACACAGGGGAATGCCAAACACTGAAACAGCACACCATCTATACATACTTTCACTTATCATCAAATAGGAATCCGGCAGTGGGCAGAAATCAAGACATCTTAACATCAGGTTCTGAAGTAAATGGCTAAAAATGTCGGATGGGGATACTCAGTGGCGTACAAAAGCATGTAAATTGTTTTGATAAAGGTATCAAATGTTTTTGAGAGATATTTTTAGCATGAGGCGGACAACCATTTGTATTCATTTAATTTAAAGCACAATTTGACGGTTGGCATTAATTATAGAATCAATGTAATTACGTATTTTGCTTGCGCATAACCTCAACATGGATGGGGTGAAAGGGTAATCACAACAATTAATGCAATGAAATACTGACTACTTTTTCAAGATATTAGAGTAATTGAAACTGTGGAACAGCTTTGAGTAAACTAGTCATAAATGTGAACTTTTCAGTTACTGCTACATGTATTTCTTATTTGAGTTGACCCATACACTGAACATCTCCGTGGACATTTAATTGTCGAAATTCAGATAACAAAATTGCTGACCTAGAACATCTCAAGGAACGTTTATGGCGTTGGATATTTTCTAGGTTAATACATGTGGCCTTTCAAATTATATCATTTTTTGACGAAATGTTCAATAAATGTGCAGCCGCAAAGCCAAGAAAACTTTGTCTTTGAAGTTGGATAATTACTAGCAAAGCATTACAGGCTTTTTCAGCTAAATTGATGTTGGCAGGGGTGATGGAAGCAGCGAAAAAGTCCTTCGGCTTTCTGGACTTTGCAGCAGAACTTTGAAATTGCTGTTGTGCTTTCTCTTTACGTTTTTGAGCATCAGATTTCATATGTATTCCTACTTCGTATATTTATGTTGCACATGCTCGTATTTCGTTGTCAAAACTGCAATATGTACTGCATGATCAGCATTACAAAGTAAAGAGCTGGGATACACACCAATTTTGATTGATAACGTTAGTGCCAAACTGCCATGTAGAGGGTTCGCAATACTCAGAAAACGTTGAGAAATGATAATGAATCCAGATGTGGGTGTTTATCAGACGACTCCTAACAACAATTGCATATTGCTTAATTAACCAGCGGCTCCAAAACTTTTTCGAGCGTGACTGAAATCTGAGTTTGGTGAACATCTTGCAACCCAAGCCTAAACAGCGTATGTTAACATGACAAAAATTTTGATTGTGTGAATGATTTTTGCAGTAGATTGCTAAGTTCGTTTTCAGTGTCAGCATGCTACTCTTTTCTCAAGTGCCTACGCTACACCGCAAACAGACACAGACAAGTTCTAAAATTACAACTCTAACTCAGGTTTAGGTTTTTTATCGCCTCGGCGCAACCTAATTTCTTACCCTTTGCGAAATCGCAACCCTTGTTTGGGTCGCGAACCATACTATGGGAACCACAGGCTTAAACGCTTAAACCTGTTTCAATCTGTAGATTTGTATCACTTAATCGCATTTACTTCAAGGCGGTGTAAAGTGCGCTGCGCTGACGAAAGCCGCGATACCCGGTCGTATGGCCAGAAAACGAAGTTATCACCTTCAGCCGAGATGCTAAAATCAACACCGCTGGTTCTGCTGGTTCAACTTCCAGCGGTGAATTGCAGACAGCTTTGTTAATTAGCTTTGCAAAACAAAAAAGAAAGTTGTAGTGTCACCACACAACTTTCTCTGTATTCTAATCTCAAGATCACTGCCTAATCTCAAGGAAAAGTACCACAGCTTTCAGACATAAACTTATTCACAACTGTATCACACACTAGTCCAAGGCAAAAGAAGTATAATGGCGGCAAATGGCAGCAACGTTCCACACCTACGTACGATTATTACATCACACAGAGTGTGCACTTTCAAGATGATGTATTTTACAATGCAGGCCACTGAACTCCAACAACTTTGAATTTACGACTTATTCGATAATTAGAGCCGGAGAAAGGGCACCCCGTACCCCTGGCCGGGGGAGCCCCGGACAAAAAAGGGGCCCCCAAATCTGATTGAATACCTTTGTTACGGCATATAGAAGCACAAGAACTGAACTCACCAAGAACTGATTTCACACATTTCCCTTTTCAATATTCACCTTTATCTAATACGTCAAAGAAATTATCTTCACACAACCCATAACTTCCTAAGCCAACCATTGCGAAACGCATTCTAAATAGCTTCGTTGTCAGCATTTGCTTTGGCAAACTGGCTGTTGTGCAGGTAACGTTTGTTGAATCCACGTTGATTGTAAGCATTTTTGGTAGCCTATAGCCTAGTAAAAAATTATTCAGGAAATTTAAGTTGCAGACCAGTTGCGGCTGCGCTGCTAGAGGTTTTTAGCCATGGTGGGAAACGTACCTGAAAGACTCCCACTGGCCACGGTAGGGGGCTCCTCGCCAACATTCAGAAAAAAGTTTAGAAATTAAAATGTATCCTGATGTGGATTTCTATATACTAAAACCCGGAATCACCGGAAAACAACAGTCCAAAACTTCCGAAAAACGCAAAAAAACAACTTACTGAAAACCAACAGTGCTGAATACTGAAAAATAAGCAAAATGGGGGCACAGTTTCGCATTTAGCTTATCAGGGGAGGTTCACACCGTTGTTCCCCCGTCAGGCACACCACTATTGTAGACCTGTGTTGTATCTTTTCACTGTACAAGAATAGAATAACCGGTATAAAATCATGAAATCGTATTCGTAGCCCGCGCCTATAATATCCAGTGTATCTTGCCTCAGAGTTGTCCAATGAAAACTCGAAACTTTACACCAATGAGAATTCCAGTTATTTAACGAATAACACTGTTACCAGTGGTGGATATTGGCCTAACTGGGGGCCTTTCAGCACTTTTTATTGGGCCGCACAACACTTGTTGTTGTGGGCCGTGTTTGCTGCGCCGGTTGCGTGGGATCAAACATAGGCTACTGTAACAAGTACACAGAACATTGATTGTGTGACGTTGACACGGCGTTGATTTTTTTATAGGGTTTATTACATTAACATAGCATTGCTATGTTACAGAAAACTGAACACAACATAAGTTTGAAATAGGCCTTCGAAAAAAGCACGGGCGTTTAATTACGACTGAAAGGGCATGGGCGTCCGCAAAAGGGGTCAAAACGGTCATTCGCCCTCCTGGAAATTGGGACTAAGAACCAAAAAATACTAATAAACCTGAAGTCAGGAGCGTAAATCAAATTAAATTGATTTAATTCTTGCAATGGCAGTTTATTTGCCGCTATGACACCCACAGTGCACAAGAACCAGGTTCACTGACCTGGGGTTGTGCAGTGATGAGTTTGCAATTCACTTATGTCCGCTGCTTTGCCTGTTTGCAGAGGCAAGTTGCCTAATTTGCGTGCGGATTGTTCTGCTGTTGGACTTTGTTGCGTAACAATAACGTGCCAACGAATCTTCACGCGTTCACTTCAAGTTACAGTGGTAGGCGTTTTGCCGCATGCGAGTGTTAAACGCAGGTAGTGCAGGGCGACAGTGAGTTCTGATAGTGGATAGCCACATACTTGTACAGCCTGCTGTGTGGAAAGAAGCATGATTAAATTTGAAAGATCCATTGTTAGTGTGAGACTGAACGTGTGTCCGGTTTATATGGATGAGCGATGATCGTGAAAAAGTCAGTAAAGACTAGAGTCCTGCGCGGGTTGAAATTTTGTGTTCGCACCCTCCCCACACCCGCAAAATTTAAACCCG
>Ga0210059_1012590_pt1 | contig 12753 bp, 9 predicted proteins | sample Ectturendosymbi2_FD_188042 | JGI IMG/M metagenome (GOLD analysis project Ga0210059, IMG submission 188042) | Ecteinascidia turbinata endosymbiont from Florida, USA - Sample 2 (SPAdes) (version 2) | ecosystem: Host-associated > Tunicates > Ascidians > Unclassified | place: Key West, Florida...
CTAGACTTGCTGAATCCGTAGAGGGTTTGAACACCTCTCTAGCTGCAGCAGCTGGCGAGTTATAACCAAAAAACCGAGAGCCAACATATTGGCTCTGGTGGGCGTTAAAGGGCGTTAAAGTCATTTACCGAATTGAAGCTCATTAATCACCCGACAACTATTTTCTGCTTTTGTGGAATAACGTATATGGTTTATCGGGAACAAATTATTGCATACCCAAACGGTGGCCAATGGGCCCCCTTCGGCTAAGTTTCCCCCACCCCTGGCTCAAACCTCTAGTTACGCCACTGATTACGTAATACACATGGTGAAAAAATGCAAAAACTGATGTACACTTAGCAAGACACAAAACCGCTCGTTGAGAGCTGGTGCAGTCATCTGGTTGTCAGAAGCATTTTTATCAAAAATATGAGAGTTAGCAAATACTGATGTAAACGTCAGCATTGCAACGCGAACAATGTTTCTTGTGGCCAGCCACCACAATATTTGATGATTTCCACTGGACCTTTTTGCATCAACTTTCATAAAATCAACCAAAATTTAAATTTCACGTCAAGATGCATTTTATTTACCCATTGGTCCGAAATTTAATGACTGCGTATAACCTACAACCAATTCATCCGTACAGATACGTTGCTATGGGGAATTCGTGTTACATATTCCAAAGCAGCACGTGCATATTTTCACACCTATGCCAGTAATTCCTATTATATGATTTTGATAAACTGAACAAGGCATTAGTGGTTATTTCTCCATAATCCGACAACTCTTCCAAACAGGCGTTTCATTTCGGAACAAGTGCAAACAAATACGTTGCTGATGCATCACAAAATCGAACACAGTTCATGGTTTGTTTCGAAAAACGATACACCGACTAAGTCCGGTACAAATGGCGTCAAATTAGTTTCGCACAGCACATGTCGTTTGTATGTAAAAATACCACGGATAATAACGTACGTAGCATGTTCCTGTGTCGCTTCGATTCAAGTAACCGGCACACATGAGATCTTCGGTTGAATTCTTGTTGTGTGTGTAGTAGGTATAGCAATCCTCCGCATTCAATATGGGTAAGCGTACTTGGTAAAACTCGTGATTGCTGTACTGGGGATGGAAATTGGCTGAGAAGAAACAAAGAAAAACGTCAAACTAGTTGGAGTTCGTTAAAAATCACACTTAGCTCAAACGCAAATCAGTCACACAGAAATTCAAATGTTAAATTGCAGTTGATAACGATTTAAAGATTCATTTTAACTCACGATTAGAACGGTAAACATGTACGTTTTTTTATGTATACAACGTAGGCTGATGCTATTGCAAAGCGCGAGCACTCATCTGTAACATCAGTGTTGATTGACATAAACGACAGCATCCTGAATGTCAGAAACATGTGATGCATTAAATCGTTTTGACATCCTTTCGTGTTCCCGTAAAAGACTACGACACCAATCGTTTCTAGTCAAGTCCCTAATTTCATATAACGTGTTACGGCAAGACTGTAATTTTGTAATGCTTCGTTGACTACGTCACTCGCCCCGCATTGGCGAGCATTCCTAGTCTCAAGTCGCGTAATTATGGCGCGCCTGTGGCTCCTGCAGGTTTCAAAGTTGCGGAATTTGCTAGTGGTGGCAGTTAAGGTAATCGTGGGGTTGTGTGTTTGGCGGTGCAAACGTTGATTGTTGCTGCCAGCTTGGCGGTGGTGAAATCGTTTTTTTACCGATTCTTCGATTCTTAACAGATTCTTCTCAACGAAACATTGCGGTGATCCTTTGTGACCAACTGTTTTATGCAGAACTATTTGATCTGTCAAACGTAGAGCCAGCCGACCTGTAGATTTCAGGGGGTAGTAATTGTATCTGTTGAGTGAGCTTATTCGACAGTGATCGTTTCTTTGGGCGCAAGTGCACAGTTGCTCGAGTGAGCTTATTTGATAGTGAACGTTCTACTCATTTAATGATTGGGCGCAAGTGCGCATTGGCTCGAGTGAGCTTATTTGACAGTGAACACTGATATGAGCGCGAGTGCGCGGTGGTTCGTTGAGTTGTTTTCTTTTGTCATTAAATCGCGTTAAAGCCTTTTTTGCCTACTGTGTTACCTGCTGTAACATAACGTGTGTTCATAACCAGGTTATGTCCTCCAGCGGTGGCGATCGAACAAGCAACGTGGTAATTTCAGTGTTGTCCATTTAGCAGAGACGGTTTTATGATAATATTTAAAATACAAAAATTGTCTCAAACACATAAGTTATGCTGTAGTGGGTAAGTGCATCTCATTCCTTGCATTATTATCATTATTTTTTGTGTGAGGTATCAGATAATGCGACAAAATGTATGTAGTATCCATACATTCAAAAGGAAATATTAGGGTTAAATGCACGGCAGTTCCCTTATCACTAAATGGTGCTTTGTGTGCAATACCTTCAACGGTTCAAAACCTCTCAAAATTCAAAGAAATATTTTTCTGCCACCGGATATGCAGAATGCACGAAGTGTTAAGTATTTAAATGTTAATTTTGTTGTGTGAACGCTACTTCGAACTCGAAGAGGAAAACCTCAGAAAACTGCATAGTCCTTGTTCATGCAGGTGAAAATTTGCGCGGAAGATGGCTATGTATAAATAACTTGCATGACTAAACGTATTTTGCCATTTACATTCGGATTAAATCAGAAGTCGCATGGCTTCAGTGAAAGTATTACTTGGATCGAGTTATTCATTGATGGGAATTTGCCTTTGATATCGTCGGACAGTGCTGTAGTATCACAGGTCATTCTGAAGGATCACCCTTAAGTTGATTTTAGCTATTCAAACAGTAATTTTTTTCAATAACCTTGATGCATGGACATCCACTCTTCAGTAATGATTTTAAGTCGGTTCAACTTAAGTCTCTAAAAATAATGCTTCACGCGGAGTTTCCATGCAGCAAAACCGCTTAGTGTTTTCGAAATGCTGGAACTTTGAGCTGTTTCTTAACGTCATCCGTGTGGAAACCTTACAAGTGAAAACAAAGAATCAAAACGAAGCGAATTGCCGGCCTATTTGAAGATTAAAAATACAAGAAATTTTGGTAAATTTTTAAAAGCCTTTTATAAATTCAAGGTCTTGAACAAAAATTGATCATGTACCTGATGATGACAGGAAGGTGTGGCTGTATCCTCTTAAACGCAAAAGTTTTCTCTTATGTTCACAAAGAAATAGCAAAGTTCATCAGTTTTGCGTTAAATTGGATGGAAACAAGACAAGTAAAGGTGACTGCATTTTCAACGGCATGGAAAACACTAAAAACTTTTCCACCATTTTGAAAAGAGTATAAATCCATGTAATTAGTTCGCTTGAAAAGCAGGATTGCTTGCAACTGATCCCAACACTCGATTTATTTTCATTATACTCGCTTTTGTGCACCTTGTGTTTCAAGTGGTCTGCAGTGCCCATCTCCGCTTGCTTGCGCGAGAGGATATTCGGTGTGTGTTTTATCGAATCTTTGTTGATCAAATTCTTGATCGTAGCATGACTTGAGTTCGCAAGAATGAACATTTTGTTGGAAAGATTAATTTTGGTGAAACAGCATGGCAAGTAAAAATTATTTTTTTCAGTGTTTTGAATTTATTTCAAAATGGTCTTATGTGATTTTGTGTTTTTGCAGTTGACGATCCAGCTCGTTAGCGAGTTTTTGCATATCATAGAAGCGAATCGCAAACGATATTCATGAAGTAAAGTGATAATTCGAGAAAAATCTTTATTTTTTTAATGTCAAAAAAACTTCTTTTGCAGATATTATACGAGCCTGAGGCAGTGGACCTGGCCAAACGAAGTGCTTTGAAAGTCTGAAATGTATGGGAAATTTGTAACTTATCAATTCTACAACCTGAAATTTATTTCATCACCATAACAATCCAGTGTTATTTTTTGCAGGAAAGGCTGTTCATCCCATGGCAGAAAGCTGTTTGAAGGAATGTTCATACTCTCATTAGAATCGTAGCAACTATCATTATCTGCAATTAATTCATTTAGTTTTACCTTGTGTGGAAAATATTTTCTGATACAAAAAAGGAAGCAAATACTTAAATTACGTGAAGCGTCGTTCGTCAGTGGGTAACTTTTCGAGTACAACTGAAAAGAATCACCCATTCCAAATTGATTTTGGTTCGCAAAATGGTAAGTACAGCCTACCAAAAGGTATTTCATATTAAAATATTAGAATTTATTTCAATTGTTGTATGTTCGGTATCACCATCGAAATTTTTACTTTGGCACAAGTCAAACTACGACTTCTTAAAATGAAAACCAGCAGTTGCAATAGCAATTTTCAACTTCATTAAACTTCTAAGCATGTACTTACCCAGGTAACCCCATCCGGTTGCGATGCAATACGTTCCCAATTTAACTTGACTCTCGCCGGTTGGGAGGCAAACAGGTCGTATTGTCGGGGAAAATGTCATAGGATTTGACGATCGAAGCATTGCTATGTCGTTTTGAAACCGATATCTGAAAGAAATGTCAATGTTCAGAAAATGAGAAACAATTATTTAAAAAATGTTTTCACGCAATATCTTGAAAAACAACTCTTGCCTGTGTAAAATGAGCAAAAACAAGCCTTTGAAATGCCATTGTCCGACATTAGGTTTATCATGAAAACATGGTTTTGAGGACACAAACGGTTTGCAAAAAAGATGTTTATGAATGTAGCTGAGGAATTACAACCCTTCCGACATCAAGACATTTTTTATCAGTAGTAACAGAAGTTAAATAGGGTACCAGGTTAGGGTAGCAGACAGGTTTGGACGAAATATTTGACTCTTTGTGCTAAACCATGCTTTCGTGTTCTTATAAACGTTTTTGTGTTGGCATACAATGCACAGAGTAGGCACGTAGTTATTGATTTTTGCAATTTATTTCACAACTCCAATGTCAAAGGCAAAAACATCTTGTAAATGAAATTGTTGCAATGCGTTACATGAATCAGGAACTACCTGCTTTTTACTTCTCCCTGCTCCTTCCAAGGTCTTTTAGAAAATCATTCACGATCATATTTATAAATGCCGTTAATCTACTAAACTGTTCAACCCGTGTAAACAGGATTTAGAATGAAAACACACCACCTTCATAAGATCTGAGATTACTGCCAAACAATATTTTTAAAAAATAAGGACACTGCATCTTCAGTTTTTAAACAAATCAAGAACTGTCGGCAAGGGCTTGTGTTGCTCCGTCTTTTCAAATATTAACAATTTGGTGTTTACAATATGTAGGACAAATGAAAAATACGTGTTCTATATGATAGACTGCTCATCAGAACAGTTGGCAAAAATCCAGAAAGAGACGGCTGCTTTAATTAAGCATTACATGAAATACCTAGGAATAAGTAATAACTTGCCCTGTTATCCGACTGCTTCGAGGTGACATTTGTGGAACAACCACAGTGCGAAAATCGTGACTGGTGTGAACTGCATCGAACAAAAGCTTCAATTAACTTGGACCGAATGATCGTACCCCATATCACTTGACTTTGAGTCTAATTTTACTCTTGGTTCTTATTTTCTTTACTCGTTGGGCTTTAATTTGCTTGTGCATTTTTCACGGTTTGCGGTAGTTACAGCGTTTTTCTGATTTCCCTCTCATTGGTAGCACTTGGTCGCGTTGGTTTGTCCTTGGTATATTTTAGATCTTAGCACTATTTATACTTTTTAATTTATTGTTTGATTGCGGAAGTTTTTTATTTTTCATTTTGACTTTGTTTTTCCGTTTGCTTTAAAACAGTTTTGTTCACTTCTTTTTCTTTAAGTCGTGTTTTGTTTGGAGTTGTTTATTTGCATGCCTGCGTGCATATACATAAGCACTGCCAATATTGTGTTAAATGTTTCAGGTTGATCTTACGAATACGATTTCAACAATGGGAAAGCGTACTACGAATAGCTACGACGCAGCAGAACGAAGACAGTCTTCCCACAACGTCATTATTCAAGACTCTTCGCAGAGCGCCTGTGTCGAGCTGTGATTTGAAAAGCTTCATGGTTTCCGTCAGGACGGAATTTTGAGCTCCTGAACAAGCTATGCAGCTGGGAAGACTTGTTGTTTGTTGCTTTGCTTGCTTCATTTAGAAGTAACCTAAATTTCCGTAGTCCTCTTCGGCAAAAGCGTTCACCGCAATCGCCCCAGCAGAGACCAAATTTCAGGCTTCGGTCTGCCGCTAATTACCGCCACCATAAATCGAATAAAAAGTAACCTGCATTCGTTTTGCTCAACGTTGCTAAGTATTTATTAAAATAATTATTTATATTTGATTTTAATCAATGATTTTAACATTGTTTTGCTCTGTAATGCAAATTTTGCTTCCACCACTCTGGTGTGTTTGTGGGGCGTGACAAGCCGCGACCATCACAGACCCAACACGTGGCTGTGTCACGATGTCTTTTCATGCACGTTATATGACTGTTGTATTGCCCAGTGCTTTTTCAGAGGTGTGCCATTTGGGCAATATTGTTTTTTTCAAGCACCACTTGACTGTAATCATGAGCACAATAATTAGAAATGTACTAATATATATTGTACGTTTACGTTAAAATTTCATTATGAAGAGACTTAAAAATATCGTTTACCCCTTGGAGCACTTTCGCGTACCCCAAGGTGATCGTGCACCACCATTTCAGAAAAAATTATATACCCTACTGCACCTTTTCTTACTTTTTTACGTCACTATACCCGTGATAGTTTGTTTTGCGCAGTTGTCTTTAGGAAGTCATTTACCTAACAATTTCAAAATGGGCAGCTGGTTATGAATTCTTATCAATTAATTATTCTTAGCTGATTGTATATGCCGATTATGGATTTTATTTGGGCGATTTTATTCACGCGGAACAAATATAAATATTTGTTCCGATCGATGAGACCAGTGCTGCGAATGGTTGAAAAGATAAATATTTAGACATGTACAAGGCTAAACGAACGCAAAAGTATACAACATCAATAGTAAGACGTTTTGCACCTGCTGTACAAGGGATGCAATATTATTTGGTTTACGTGGTACGCTGTGCTGTTGAAAGGCATGTTTTGGAACATTCCAACACGAACGTGAAGCCAAGAAGAGTGAAGCCAAAAACTGAAAAAAGTAAGAATGTTTTTTTTAATTTACACTGTACTGTAGGTAGTTGATTTAAGGGGAACGTGTATGAAATCAATCATTTCTAGTGGTTTCTTATTTCATTTCAAACTAAATAGGAATTTGCTTTGCTAGTGTTCGTATTTACATGTTTTGCATTTGATAATCCAGAACCTTAGTGCGTTAAAGACTATGTCTTTATCACGATTACCTTCTTGAAAAGATTTATGTACAAGCCGGTTTCGTGTTTTTCGATGTTTTTCCCGAATTTCTCGTTTCATCACCTGCATTTGGAGTCAGGCTTACAATAGAAACAGTAATTGTTATAGTACAAATGATAGCCGTAAAATATTCTATATAAATACCCGAGAGCATTACAGCAAATTTTTTAATACTGAAATGTTTTTTCATAAAAGTTTTTTTAAGCTTTAAGCTAATGTGGCCTCGTCAGGCGAACTCATTATGCTTTCAGAGTTTGCCCCGCCCTTTCTCAGATAGAAACACTGCAGTGCTACTTTTGAAAGGATGTTTCGCTCAACTTTGTATTTAAATTTTTAAGTAAGACATGACGTTTGAAATGTTTTACTTCATTTACCTTTGGCCGTTTTCAACGGACAGGACTTGCCTATCATGAATTTATAGCAATCTTGCAGCCATTTCATTGAAACTTCTTTGCATGAAACTTAGTTGAAACTAGCACTGCCTTTATTTTATCGACACAGGCGTTCTCTGTTTCTTTCCAGCGGAAAAACAAAATTTCGCTCATTAAAATTGTGTTGGATTCAACCCATGCGCAAACATAGTTTAATTTATTCATTTGGTCACTGGAACTTTCATTCAAAAGACTTTTTCCGCGGAAATAAATCGGCCTAGCAATATTTCACTTCCTTTCAACCCATGAAGACTCACCCGCAAGTTACACCAAATAATTCGTACCGCCATACCGTATGTTGGATGAACTAATAAATCACACAGTACTTACTACACACATTCAGCTGTTGTTAACACCCATCTTTCATTCAAAATTGAACCTCCACAAATAAGAGAAATAGTATGCGTATACTGCAGCTTGCCAAGGCCACGATGCCACTTTCGCTTGACTTCCACCAACAATACGAGGATCCTGCAGAAAACCATCTTGGAGTGGAATTTATAGTGATTTGTCCCTATTGCGCAAATGTGTGACCAGCATAATAGACTTTCTCGAAAATCATTAATTTCCTTTAATAGAGAAATACATGTTATAATTTACGAGAAAAGCATAAGTTACTGTCAAAAGTCGTGTTTCAAAACTTACAAAATTTTTATAATCTTTGACTGTGCTTAGATCGAGCTTGTTGGTTGTAATAAATTGTTTTGTGCAACACTTAAGTGTAATTCGTATTGCACTAAGTTGTGATCAGAAACTTCTTGTCTATCACTTTGCAAAAGCGGTGACGTCAAGCTATTTCAGATGAGACAAGATGCATCTGACTTAATCATTTGGCAATCATTTGGCATCATTCATTCGAAGACGTACATTTGAAACAAGTTCATTGCGACTGTTCAGCAATACGTAAAATAGGCAATATTATCGTTGTCAAATCTTCCCCAAAGAACAACATCAGTTAAGTTGTCTGGTGTCAAATTAAATCTTTCTAAATGAAATTAAAATCAATTCTACATTAATAAACAAAGTTCTTGAACACATTGGTTTTCAAAGAACTGGTCTCAAATGGAGAGATTCAGCTGATTAAGTTATTTTGACTGAATTATGACCTTAGTTGAAAAAGAAATATTCAAGCATTTCATTGATGATATTTTGAAAATGCTGCTTTGTAACCAATTTTGTCCAAATCACTTTTACCCACTCACCCATGTGAAGACAGGAGCCACTTCATTTTTCCCACATTCATTGTGATTTGATGTGCTGTAAGCTGTGAGAAAACCAGTGCATTTTAATAATGATTATATATCAAATTGTACTTGAATAGGCAAACGTGTGTCTTAGAATGAGACAAAATCTTACAGCATTCTATTTCATCGCTGTTGTCTGAACAGTCTTGTATTTGATTACACTGCGTAGAGCCTTTCAAACAGTCTCCATTCCAACAGGAGAAGTTGGTGGTGGGGCATCGCGCTGCAACGAATAAGATTTGCAGTTCACATGACATAGATACCGATTGCAAGATTTAAAAAGCTTTGAGACTGAACGGATACGCTGTTTAACGGATTTGGTTAACCGTGCTTCAAAATCACTTCTATATTGTATGAAACTTTTTATGCCTATAATTGGAACTAACAGTAACAAAAAAAAGTTTCCTGGACATTTATTAAAACATGAGCGTTGTTTGCAATCCTCCTTACTTCTGGGTACTCAGGTCATAGATTCAGAAAGAATGATACAAGAAAAATTAAATTTCACGCATGTGAAGGCAAACTACACACTTGCACTTGCAAAAAGGCGCAAAGAACAACAGTTGTGTGTTTATGCAACCTTTTGCCAGACAAAGGCTGTGCTATTTGCTGCTTTGCCACTATTGTAGTCACACCTGAAACATGACATTGTTGGGAATTGTTATATATTACAATAACAATAAAACTTTGAGAGTTTATTTTTTCATCTTGTTTAACAGTAACGTTCTCCTTCATTGCAAAATTTTTTTGGTTCTAATTTTCAAGACTGAAAACTAGGCGTTTCCAATTTATCACCGCATCGTACTTTGATTCCTAGATAACATCTTGCGAAAATGTGCACGCTTTCAGGCGGAGGGTTTAAAGTTACACGACTTGCAAATTTGATTTGATTTTATTTGTCAGCGGAAACAAAGTCCATATTATAAACACACATTCTCTGCATAACGCAGGTTGATAAGAACAGAAATTAGAACATTTCACAACGGCACTGGAGCCGGCTGAAACACAGGGCTACACACACTTTTTTCAATTGCATTGAAGGCAGAAACGCAGTGTTACAGACACATTCTTAACACTATTGTTTGTTAACACGTAAACTGGCCGAGTCCAGGTAAAATGCAAATGCGTTGTGGCATGACACGCCATCAAACAAACATTGCACTGTTCGAGCAATCAGTCACAAAATAAAATGCGGTTGTAGTGTTCAAGGAATAGGGTCGAATACAAACAATCTGACTGCATCAAAGCACGCAACCATACGTTGTTACACTTTCTGTATCTTTCGAGAAAAAGTACTTGTATTTTCGTAACAGAGTAAAGAATGGAAATATTGGTATCGTACATTTACGTAAATTCCTTGTGTCGTTTCGTGCTGAGCCTGCAATAACCGAGAAAAAGGAGTAAAGATGTTTAGTGCATCACTCGCTGAAGATGTTGCACAGTTATGTGAGGTTGTGTGCTTCGCATAACGATGCAGTAAGCACGTCAAAAAGACTACATCTGAAGCCAAGTAATAATATTTTCGTTTGGCACCTGCTGGCTTGTAAACAACAGACAGAGCAATTCTTGGACGATTTTTTGCAAAAGTTAAGACAACTTTCAAGAGACTGCGATCATGAAGATGTCACAGCCGAGGTACATCGTAACGAAGCAATTTGTGATGTTTTCATTTCTGGCATTTCGTCACTTCCTTTTCGGTTAAGACAGCTGGAAACTGCATGCGAAGAATCTATGAAGCTTTGAGCTACACCTGTAGTGCCAAAGTCCAGACGCCAACCTACAGTAAATCAAAAATGTATTGAAGAAACAATCCAAAAACGTCGTCGTGATTGAGCCCAGCACATCGCCGTAGAGACCTCAAGTTTTGGTGACATCAGGAGAGATTTGTCTAAAGAATGTGCATCGATTACAGCGAAATTATGAATCAGTTCGGACGGATATCCTTTACCCAACATGCAAGAATTGGAAAGTAAAATTGCTCATTATCGTCATCGTAGCATTTTGGGTCTCAAAAGTGCTTATCAAATTGAAATTCCCTTCGAGGACTGTCCAAAATATGCAGCTTTGGAAGCCAAAGGAAAACTCTTTTTCCGGCAGTTCTGTGGTTTCAACAATCGTGGACGATATAATTAATAGCAATAGATACCAAGCTACATATAATCATCAGGATAACATTAATTTGTGTGGCAAAACGAAAAGAGAGCATGACGAGAACCTTTGATGCTTCTCCAAGTTGCTACCAAGTGCAATCTACAATTTAATGAACGAAGATGTACGTATTCGGCGGAGAGCATTTGCCTGCTGAGATACCGAATTAGTGAAGGAAATTTGAACCTTGATCCTGACCAAGTGACACTTTCACCGGAGATGCCAATTCCGAAAACAAACAAAGAGCAACGTAGTGTCATCGGTCTTTTTGCACACTACGCTCGTTGGATGCCGCATTACTGCGATAAATTGAAACCACTAGTAGACACAAAATGTTTTCTCTCAGTGAACAAGCGATTACGTGTTTCAAGGAAATGTGAACAATTCTGGCTGAAATTACGTTAAACATTATTGACAGAACTCACCCTTTCAAAGTAGTGGCGCACTCGTCAAATATTGTGATATCTGCTGTACTGCACCCAGACTATCAACCAGTTTTTTGTTCTCACGTTATCTTCACTCAAATGTAACACGCTATTCTAGCATTTTAAAGAGAAGCCATCGCCATTCTTGAAGGATCAGAAAGCGCTTACACTTACTTCTGTGGCAGCATTTTACCTTGATTACAGATCAAAATTCAGTCGCCTTTATGCCCGTCCATACACGGCACGGAAATGTTAAAATGATGAAATCATGCTGTGGAGAATTGAGTTGACCCAGTGCTCGTATGACATTGTTTTCCGTCAGGGCACGCTTAATGTTGCACCTGACGCATTATAGCGTGCTTACAGTGCAAAGACTAGCGCAAAGCTGTTATACGCGATTGATGCCACCCGGAAGCAACGAGAATGTACTAGTTTATTCGAAGAAAATATGCCGTTCTCATGAAAATACAGGAAGCGAAAATGATGACAAAGAATTGTCGATTTTGCTGTGAAAATAAACCTCGTATTTTTATCACCCCCCAAAGCGCGGTTAGCAAGTCTACTCAACCATTTGTACGATAAAGTATCGATTTGAAAGGCCCTCTGACGTCGACATCCCAGAAACAATTTTTTGACAATTGTTGGCGGGTATTCTTGCTTTACTTTTCTTTGTCCTTGTGTCGATGTTAATTCGGAAACTGTTATTTCATGTTTGAAGTCGTTATTTAACATGTTCGGTTTTCCATCTGTTTACATCTTTACAGTTTTACATCTTTACAGTCTCAAGAGTTCTTTGCTGTGCACAGCAACAAATAAAACACCTCACTAGCGTTTCTTCTCGTTTTCCAGGCGATCGTAATTTGGTTGTCTGTTTCGACGGATATCACTCAAGTATCTGAAACCGTTTAGTTTTTATTTATGTCTCGTATGTAACAAGTACGACCCTGCAGTGGATGAAGTTGAGCTGGTCAAAGCAGATCTCAGCTACGCTGTTGTTCGATAACCTGATGGCCGTGAAGCTAATGTGTCTACCCTGATTTGGCGGGAGTTGACACTCAAGACCAAGACCAAGACCAAGAACATGCATTGACTTGGTCCCAACTGGAAGTGGCTCCAAGCTACCTTCGGGCGAATTGCAAACCACCAATAGTGACAGTAGTCAAAATGTGACAAGTGCTTCGACTAATTATCTTC
>Ga0210059_1012591_pt1 | contig 12752 bp, 5 predicted proteins | sample Ectturendosymbi2_FD_188042 | JGI IMG/M metagenome (GOLD analysis project Ga0210059, IMG submission 188042) | Ecteinascidia turbinata endosymbiont from Florida, USA - Sample 2 (SPAdes) (version 2) | ecosystem: Host-associated > Tunicates > Ascidians > Unclassified | place: Key West, Florida...
CCAAGCAAAAAATTTTTTTTCGAGTCTAATCTACTAGACTGACCACGTTTTTTGAGATTTTCGCCGAGTTGCTAGAGCGAACAGGAGCGGAGATATTCATCCGCAAAGCCACATTCGAAACAGCTGCTTTTTGCGAACCGCTTGAATTAACCCGGCTCTCAAAGTGTTAATTTGTTTATTTTTGATCATAACTTTGAACCAGAAACGCTAGAAAGTCGATCAAAGGCTCAAAAGACACGTAATCGAGCCTTGTTTCCAATGAAAACTTCAGCAAAACACTTTGGCTTAGCGGTTGGGCCCTAGGCCAGGCAACATGAGCCAAAATGACCCCAAAACTACTTCACTTATGACGTCAGTCACAAAAAATCCGCAACCCCCCAACCAAAAATGTTCTTTTCTAGTGCAATCTACTAGACTGGCCGATCCGTTTGAGCCCTTGAACAGCTCTCTAGTGCAATCGGCGGAGGAGCTAGGGTGTTGGTAAGGCCACTAAAAACTGCTGTTTTTAGGCCGAAATTGAAGTACGAATATATCGTACACCGGCTCTCAATGTGTTAGCGCCGCTGTGAGTGTGACGCTGACATGTTCAACCACCACTCACCAACTGATACAGCTAATCAAACCCTCTAAAGACATGGAAAGCCATCTAGTTTGATGTAATTAAAACTGGGAAGTTATGATTTAAAAATTGTGGAGCAACCTGACATCACTCTTTGGTCCTTGTGATGTTAACGTGTCCTAAGAAAAAGTTCAAGTGGTAATTCATGCATAATATTGCCTAGCATATTTAAAAAGAAAAAATAAGTGGCAATTTGTTTTTTCTTCATAAAATATAGGCAATATTACGCGTCTTCAAAGCTTTGATTGGCTATTTAGCATTAGCGGTTGGCAAGTTATGGCCAAAGGTCTATATTTTTGTTTTTTCATCAAAGAATTAAGTACAAAAAAGCACAGCCATCAGCCAGGTCTATATATTTGATTGAATTTCAATACATTTCTTTGCTCAAACGCAATGCACAATGCTGATGTATATAAAGCAGAAACAATGCATGTAACAAGAATTTTCTTGATATTTTCTATCTGAAGCAGGGGTCTCCAAACTACGGCCCGTGGTGACATTTTGTTAACATGTTTGCTACTGGTGTACGAATATATCATACCTAAAACTCACGCACTGAACCGCTAATTTTGCACCACTTTGCAATTTGCCAGGCGATTATCCTATAGAGCTGTTCAAACCCTCAAAAGACTCAGCAAGTCTCGGAGTTGGTAATGATAAAAGATTTTCGGTTAAATTGGGTTTCAGGCTTTTGGTGAGTAACGTCATAACTGAACTAGGTTTTTGGCTCATGTTACCTGGCCTATGGCCCAATCACTAGATAGAAGTATTTTGCTCAAGATTTTATTAGAAACTAGGCTAGAAACTGATGCGTTTGGGCCTTTGATCGACTTTCTTAGGTTTCGGGTTCAAAATTTATTGATCTAAAGGCAACAAATTAAATAACTATCTAATTAGGGGATTGATTAATTGTTTTGTTGTTTTTAGGTCTAACTCACGAACCCAAAACCTCACCAAGTCATCCAAAGTCTCAAAAACTCCGATTTGAGCAAGTTTCCAATACAAACTTGACTGAAATACTTCTATCTAGCAGTTTGGGCCTAGGGCTAGATGAAGTGCGTTAAAGAAAGCCTAAAACTATTCCACTTGTGACATCACACATAAAAAATCTGAAACCCAAAACCAAAATTTTTTTTCATTAGAGGTTTGAACAGCTCTTTAGCACAATCGCCTAGTCAGTTATGCTGTTGCTAAGACACGCTTGAAACTGAGTTTTTACCCAAAAACTACCTGGCAGCGAAGATGTTAATTAATGAAAGAATGTATTCATGAAAAATTTGATAGAATGTAACATATTCTGACACAATCTCATTACGGAAAATGTCCAGCCCTCAAACTATTGTGTAATAGCTTATGGCCCTCTGGAAAAAAACGTGTGGAGGCCCTGATCTAAAGAAGAGCAGCAAAAAGTTTACGCGAGTCATAATATTTCAAATTGAGAGATTTTTACAAAGTTTTTATAGTTATCAACAAAATCCCATGCTTGGGGATAATTTTAGATATTCGAATTAATACAAAAACCATTGTAGCCCTTTCATTGGGGTTATTTTGATTAACAGAAAGCTTTTCAAATAACATCAAGTGTCAGTAGCAAAGTTTACATTAAAATTAATATGTTGTCAATCTAGTATGAAATGCTACATGCTCAATGTGCATTGCAATGAATTCAATCACTTTCTATGACTACAACTAATCAAACTAAAATCAAACAACATCATAAGCAATAGTGCACCATTAGGAAAGTGGAAGTGTTGTCACAAGAAGTTACATTATACTTTATCTTGTAAAATGATATACTAAAGGAAAATGTCATCAACTTTCACCAAAAGTTTTAATACAGTATTTGTGTAAGCAGAAAAAGGGTCATAAGAAAAAGTAAAAAGTTCTTACAATGCCTCACATGCTTTGTAACTTTGTACAAAGCCTAAAATTTCAATAAAACAACTTTCAAAACACTCTGCACAAGGTCTTTGGAATACAACAGAGGTTGCGCTGAATTAATGGCCCCATTCTAAGAAATTTAAATTTCAAACCATTCTCTCTGACAGCATTGGTTCTTTTAGTCTACTAACAATATCACGCCAGTGACAAGCTAGTTCAAGATGAAAAGATCAGGTGGTTTAAGCATTTTTCAATACGTGATACCAAACACACATTCTTTGGACTTTTGCGCTGTTAAGAAATCAGAGGGCCAAGACTTTAACATCAAGACCGAGACTTGAAAATTTTTTTATTATGTCTAAATTTCTGTAAAATTTTAATAAAATACTGTCGCCAATTCGAAGTTGAAATTTCTTCGAATTTCTCGCATTTTTCTGAGCTGTTTTGGTTGTTTCTTAGCAGCACATACAAGGGAGAAAAAAACGTTGAATTACATAACTTCAACTGAGCTATACAGTTGCGGTTTTCAAAGTCTCAAGGCAATAGGCTTGTGACCAAGACTTGTAGCCTTTCAAACTCCTTAAAACAGGTTTCGAGACTTGTTTTGAGACTGAGACCAAGTCTTAAGACTCCACCACTGGTTATTTGACTTTGCTAATTGATACCACTTTTGTTATTCAAGTATGTACTTTCCACAATGGGTGTAAGCAAAGAATCGATCAGCAAATTTTTAATAGGAAATTTATAAGGACTGAGGATGCGTAATTTTACGTGAAATCGATTTCCTATTAAAAATTTGCTGATCGATTCTTTGCTTACACCCATTGTGGAAAGTACATACTTGAATAAAGATATGTGCAAGTTTGAATCATCACAAAAAGACGAAAGCAGATGGCAGTCGACTGATTCCTCGAAAGCATACAGAAACACTAGTGCTTTTAAGTGTCACTTTTGTTATAAATCAGATTATACAATGTTTTCACAATCCTTTTTGGGAGCACTCTTCACTCACATGTGCTTTGTTAAAAACAAAGTTTCGGTCAAACTTTAGTTCAACACCGTATCATAAAAGAACACTAATGAACATGTTGGTGGATTCATCACAATGTACAAACAATGAACGTGGACTTATCACAATCAATGCGCTCACACGGAAGCTGTTGGTGGTATTTACAAAGTTACGCACAATCAACATTTTTCCTTGTGTGAAGTACCCCACCTTAAGAAGCACTGGTTTAGGGGTTAACGTTTGGTGAGTGTTAGCGTTAGGTTAGCATTACGTTAGGGTTAGGTTAGCGATAAGTTAGGTTAGGGTTGAGGTTAGGTTTACCTTTTGTATTTACTATGTTTCTACCAAGCCTACTGCATTCTCGTCGTGCATTATTATCACGATCCAGGAAGTGGTCATATAAGGCTTCGAATTCAAAGTAAGATTCATCTATAGTCACTGCCTCAGCTAAAAATTGACCAGTTCTAGACTATAGTCACTGCCTCAGCTAAAAATTGATCAAAAAATAATGTGTTGTGGGTAAAAATATATTCTGCCATTGTAGACTTTCAGACCAATGCGCTCATCAAGCACTGAAGCCAATCTTTTATTCAGGCTTCAACAAGCCATTGTAGTTACTTGCAACTATAGTAAGTTAGTTGTTTAGTTAGCCTACTGTATCGTGTATGTTGGCAATCATTCATATCATCCGTTTGAATGTTGAAACAGTTTGTTGAAAAAGCTAATAATTGTGCCAGGTCCTTATGTTGCCCAACATAAGGCGCTAAAAATAAGGCAAATAAATTTTTCATAAACAATGTGTAAAAGTTTTTATCTCCAAGAATTGTTCAAACAAATTTTTGGTCAGGATTTCGTTACCTGCCAAACGGTTTTAAAAAGGTAGTGTCTATTTTATCGCCAAGATGCTGGCGGCAACAGATCGGCTGGAGCTAGCCTATTGTGCTGCCAGTCGAACATTTGGTCTCTTGGCATGACGCAATAAATACAGTCGAACACTTGGTCTCGTAGCATGACGCAATAAAAAAAGTCACTTTGTCAGGAACACATTGTCCTGCTCATGGTGTAATGGTAAGGTGTTGCGGCTATTATGCCAATGGGTGGATGGCAGTTCAACTCTCGCCTCACCGACTTTCGCTTTTTTTCTTTGCTTTTTTCCTGGCTCCGCTTAGGTGTTACTTTTAGGGGTTAGTGTTGTTAGGTTAGGATTAGGTTATAATTAGGGTTAGGTTAGGATTGTGGTTAGGTTAGAATTAGGGTTAGGTTAGCTTCATGTTAGGTCAGGATTAGGTTAGTGTTAGCTTTAGGATTACCATTAGGTTAGCTTAGCGTTAGGTTAGGGTTAAAAGGATAGGGTTTGGTTGTACGTTTATCTTAATCTTTAGTTTTACTTACTTACATTAACTTCCTTTCTACCAAGCCATTTGCTGCTGCCATTTTGGCGGCAAAATAGACACTGCCTTTTAAAAAATCAGCTAACTGCTACATTGAAAATTTTACAGCTAAAAGTGAGAAATACCCGCTAGATTTAGCAGCTAATCGGCTAAAATGGCAAGACTACTGTCCCTCTCTGACAGTCCAACCCAAACTTTCTACGCGGGCCCATTCTACGCAACTGGATGCGAGTAAAGGAATCATTGAATTGAAAATCTTGAGACTCCGCCTCCGCTCATGCTTGTGGCTGAAAAACTCCTGCCCCGACACATAAAAAATTTAGAAGATAACTCCGACTCCGGTCTGACCACTGTGAAGCAGTGGTGTACGGATATGAATGTTTTGCAATACTGATCGAATCCGAAACTTTTCCATGAACTCTATGTCCAATCCATATCCGAAAATTAAAAATTGTGGATTCCGATATATATTCAAATCCGAAACCATTCACTCTGGTGTACATTAACATACATATTTGGTTGTGTCTATTTTGCCTTTTTTCAGATGCAGTTGGTTGAAGTGGTTATGTGACAAGGACGATACACAAAAAGACAACTGCTAGGGTTTTGCATTTAGGTTAAGATTATAAGCTTAATTTTACCCTACAGTTGACACTGTTGAGTTCGTCTTGGCTCCTCAACATAGAACGTCTCGTGATCCCAAAACAACAACGAAAGAAGACTTCAATGATGGTGAAGAAAGCAATTTGGAAGTTTTCCGATGGATTCACGACAAGTTGAACGAGGCTGAAGATGGAAACTAAGCAGCGAATAAAGACATTAACGCTTTTAGAACATTGCCGTGTGTGTCAAATTGACCTATTGTAAAATTGCACTTTGCATGTTTATTGCAAGTCATGTCCAGGAAGAGAGCAATCCGTAATAATGTATAAATAATTTGCAATAATATCCGCATCGCAAATATTAACAAAATTTACGATAAAAACGATACTTTCTGAAGCATAAAACTTTAATTTCGAAATTAACGCAAATCATGACATTTGTCACGTGACCTTGGTGTCGTATGTCGCGTGTATATAAAGGGCGGCGGAATTGCTCCACTAAATTCAGTCTTGCTCATGGCCTTTACTGGAGTAGCACCTCACCTACAGGAAGTCTGATAGGTGAGATCAAGACTCAATAGAACTAGTTAGCGAACGAGTGGGGTCTGGCGAATTCGTGAACCAGGACACGCTTGTAGCTAACTAATACCCCAGAATGGTTAAGACCTGATCAAATCCAGGCTATAACTAATTTTCAGGCAGAATGTTTCACGTCAGCCTATTAGGGAAGCTTACTCTCTTCCTCCATGAAAGAATTGAATTCGTATTTAACCCCTATTGTTAACCCCTGATGTTTGCAGTAACTTATATTTCGTGCTTTAATTGACGACTATTGACATAAACTCTTGTTGTTATGAATATCGCAGTGCCTAAAGTTATCCTAATAAAACCATGAGTGAATACAATTTTGTTGTGATAAAACTAAGCGAGTCAAGCGAAACTGGCGGGTCTAAGTTTCTTAATTGTTAACTTGGGCGTGCCATGGACACTTCCTATTTCCAGTGCTCTTGCGGTATTGTCCTAAATGTGAAGTGGTCCTCTTCTTTAGAAGGGGACCGCCACACAAAAAATGGTGCCACCAATGAGGTATATCAACAGTGAGGTAGTGCCTCGCTCAAAAGGATACTACTACAGCTCGACTTCTTTTTCTTACAGATCTAAGCGATTTTTACCTAATTTGATCAGTTCATATGAATACCTAACTATTTAGAGCCACCCGGTTCGGCATTTTCTTTTGATGGAGGGAGAGTGAGGCCTTTTCAAAATTTTTGTGTTCTTACCTAAGAATTTATTATATGTTGAAAATGTGAATTAGCACAGGAGTTAGGAAACCTAGACAGAACAGAGTTTTGTATTCTGAAAACAGAGACAGAATAGGTGTGTCTTAAATTTGAGTATCAAAGTCACTAGAACAGACATCAATTAGAAAGGTTTATAATATTATGGAAACAAGTGGTGAGTTTATGAATTCTTATTTTGTTTTTCTGTGTTCTGGATGCTTGTTTCTCCAGCATTGTATTCTGAAGTTTATGAATTTACAATTTAATTGTTTAGGTTGTTTAGAATCAAGAGTATTGAGTCAGCAATAACTACAAATGACAGTAAAAGCTACTGAGAACTGTGTAAAAAGTTTAATAGCTAAAGTCATAAATGCCGCCGATATTGTTGTACTGAATTCGACTGTCACGTTAGACACTGTTTATTTTGCAAAGTCTTAGAATAGATTGTACCTGTCAAGTTGATACTTTGAGTTCAAGTTCTGAGAATTGGTTTAAAATTTTTGGAATTAATGGATGTGACAGAAGCTGATCTAGATACTATATTGACAGAGTCAGAAGAAGACAATTTGTTGCCTGACCCAATAGACTGCATTGTACAAGCCATTAACAATATACATTTCGATTGGCCCCAATGTCCGCTGTTGAGACTACAGAAGCAATTGCAGGCCAAAAATTTAACAATAGACGTTTTAGAACAAAACCCTTTATCTTTCGAAGTATTCAAGCAGAAGCTGTATAAAGAATTTCAGAGCTCCTTTTTCTGATATTGCCCACTTCTTCATTACGTTACCATTTATAATTTCCAATGGCAAGTTATGTTGCTCTGGGAATTTCTTGTAAATATACCGATAGATAAAAACACTTATCACTATTGGCAAATATTGATCAATGTGTAAATTGATTGTAAAGTACAGTTAAATTTATTAGTCATGGAACGAGTAATGGCATAACCATTGATTGTCAAAACTTCTTTGAATAGATCATTTAAGGGTTTATACAGTTAAATGATTATCAAAGCCGCTAAAAATTACATAGAAAAATTGACAGTTGACGGAGCAAGTGCTGCTCAAATCACAGAAAGGAATCCATGTATTGCATTGACACCTGTACCACTACGTAGTAACCAGGTAGAAGCAGTTAGAAGTGGAACTTCTGGACGATAATCCAGTGTGGTTCCAACGTTCAAACAAAGATTATATACGCAAATTTCGAGATTTCTTTCATATATATCGACTACCACTCGAATTTGTAAATATTAATTTTTATCGCTGGCAAGTAATTTGGTCTTAGGAAGTTAGTAAATTAGTAAATATCCCTATAACAACAGACACCTATGAGCACATGTATACCCTGATTAAATTGTAAATACAACGCAGCTTAGACTGGACTATTGTAGGCCTATAGGGTTGAAAAATGACTAAGATAAGGAACCAGTTTTCACGTGCTCCTTTGGAATTATATTAGTCATTAACTTTTCGACATAATAAGGGATTGCTTACTATCTCTAAGAAGTGAACCTCAAATGAGTAACAACCTAGATCTTCACTCAACCTTATACTGAAATGTGGCTTCTGACTTATGCACACCACGTTAACACCCCACTTTTTACTTCTCTACACTTTTTACCGTATCAATTTTATAAAAGCATTTTACCTAGCTATTTCCCAGTTCCAAACTCTTTATTTGAGCCAACTATAGTTTCATTAATTTGCAATGTCGTGCATCGTCACGTTCACCCCGCTTGGAGGTACTATGCCAACAAGTAAAATATGACTAATAGTAATAAGATAACAAAAAAAGGGGAATACATGAGGTACTAATAATAGAACCTTTAATAATAAGATTATCGAAGAAAAATTTGCTTTTGTATTGAAACGCCAAAACCGTAGACATTTTGGTTAATGCAAGGTAGCTGGCTAAAGTCTAGCATGAAACCTGAAGTCTAGACAATATTTCCGACTGAACGCTATGAATCAATAAATCACTCTCGAATATCCATATTAACGTAAGTCAACTTGCATTAAGGTTTCCTACTGCTAGGTTTGTTGCTTGACATTCAGATAAAACATATATAACAAAGGCGATCTAGGCCTATTTTGAAATTGGATTCTTTTTGAAGCTATTTTCAACTGGGGGAAATTTGAAAGAACATAAGCCTCTACTTGTCTCAAGCAAACCTTAATCCTTTCTCAGGTTGAATTTTTATTTCATTAAGTCATCATCGATGTGGGAGAATTGGCACCTGTCAGTTCTGAATATTACTAAAATCCCTAAACTCAAGACCACAATACTATCATTTCAAATTTCAAAACGACCTGAATTTCAGAAAAGGAAAAGTTTAATAAAGGCGAAGTTAGGAGAAGAACCAATACAACGAACTAAAGGCAGAGAAAATTAAGTAAATTAAGAAAATGAAAATTAACAACAGAGGACTTCATTTGCTCCGAAGTCTGATTGCAGTAGGCTTTGTTTCAATAAACTGCCTCCTCGAAGTCTCAAGGTCCTTTATAAACCGAGATAGATCCCAAGAGCTATGGGTATGAAGTTGTTCAGTAACTGGAAAACCGAAGCGAATGTAAGTCCAATTGTGGTACTGACGTCCTCTTCCCGTGAACCATACTAAACGAAACAAAGAGAGGTCTGGTGGAGTTATTGTCCCGCTGTACTTGAAAATATCTTTAGCCTGTTTCAAGGCAGAAATGGGATCCAGGTAGCGAGTCTGAAGAGCTAGGATCATTTCATCTTGAAAGATTTCTTCGTCGATCATGGTCGATAGCAGTAGTACGTTTCACCTATAATTACTGTAGTCAATGACAAAAATTTGAATGTTGATGTGGGCTCAAAATGCCTTGCCTATATAATCGAAACAAAGTGGAATTCCCCAGATGATGTAATCCTGGTGCAAGAACCTAGTAAAAAAATCAGAATACAAAAATGGGTGTAGATCATCTCCGATTTTCGAATTCTAGAATTCTAACACAAATGGATTCTACACACAAACGGATTAGGATAAGACTTAACCAAAGGACATAAAACGTACCTCTATTCTCTATTTCGGTTGAAATACCACTTGCAAAAATCACCTTTGATAATAATCTTTAGAAGTAAAGTAACTATATGTTAATACACACATACACTCTGTGAAGAAGTTTTTTTCAAGTTTTTGATGCTTCATTGAAACCTTTAACCTTTGGCTAACACCGATACCTTATGAGAGCATGTGTCAAGCTCAAGCATTACCATAGTTTTGAAATTAAAAATCATGATTTTACTCGGTAAAACCTCAAATTATCGGAGACTTGAGCTATACTTCAATACGGTTATTAGTAGCCAGCCATTGGCAAGCTCCTTTCTGTTAAACCAACCCCACATTGTAGGCGCACATCCTTAAAATTAAAGTATAGAATGGACATGATTAAGAAGGATTACAATTTAATTGGGAAGAGTACGAGAAAAGATTATAATGACAATTTATCTTTGTTCAAGTTTATGATTTCGGAATTGTAAGATCTAGAACAGTATCTTTTCATTTAGCAACTTCAGTTTTATATCTTTTCAAAACATCAATGGTATTTGTTCAAATCAAAAACGTTTAGAAGTATAAGGGGTAACATAAAGTTTGTATGTTGCATTTTCAGTGATACTGGTGTAAAACATTTATGTGAGAAGTAGTTAGAAATGTACAAATTGTTACACATAAAACTGGTAAAATCTGACAGTTTACATCAACAAAGAAATTGTTTAATTGGAGCCATTGCTCAATCTTGTTTCTGATCAAGGAAAGAGAGTCGTGTTAATACTTGAAGAAATTCAGATATCCATGGAACATATAACCCCTCACTTTGATGGGGAACCATGTGATTTACATACATACAAAGAAAATTTAGATGAACAGAATCACCATTATGAAAAAGTATCTGCAAAACATTTGCAAATAACTTCTGAATTAATTAATATTTCAGTAAGTCGAAAATACGTCGAAGCCCCTCACGCATTCCACATTGAAAATGGCTGTATATAACTTTTATTTTGGCATTGTTTGAAGGGCAAACCTTCTTGTCAAGACGTTATACTACTGTTAGTTTCGGGAAGCATAGACTTTTGCAACTTTGGAAAATGTTGTTTTGCTACCGTTTCTCTAGACGATTCTTTACCGCACCCAGGTCTTTTCGAATCCACTAAGCATAATTATACTTTTTAGTTGTTGTATTTGTAGTTACGCTCGCCTAGATTTTGGAGTTGTATTAACTTAGAATTGTTTTGTTTCCTTTGTGATCATCTATTCACAAATATAATCTGTCAATGCAAAAAGCCATGGTTAAGAACTGGATTGAAATACTTAAACTGTTGTTCACTTTTATTTTGGCTAAGACTAGTTTCAAATTCCATCTGTCTCCACGTACCACAAATATCTCGTCGATACCAGTTGAAAAATAACTGTTCATACTTTTGCTATGAATTTATTCTAAAAGAATTTATTACAATTAGACAATTATTACTTGACATTTTCGAAACTCCGTCTATCAAAACTCTGACCAGGACCAAGATTGCTTATTACATGATTATCTTTATAATTGTCTTTGCTTTTGTGTTACAGGATACCTTGGGGAAAATCAAGCTGACTTTGGTTTTAGAAAGAAATACTAAGCCATTGTGACAAAGTAAAGTGTGTCTGATCTGGCGACCTTTATCACTGAATACATCTTTTGAAACTGTTACCATGACAAATTTTAAGTCGACGCTAGACGCTGTCTTGTCTAGGGTATACTTTCAGTTGGCCTATCGCACATATTGGCCAACCCATTTTTCATTTCGGAAAACCCACTTCTACAACACCCAAAACACTTAACACATCCGTCGGAATTCTGTCTTCGTTGACATAGAGAGAAAGGGAAATCTATTCACATTTCATAATAAGAGTAAGTGTAAGAAATAGGGTAATTGAATGTTAAAGTAACTAGAAGTTTACTTACGGTCTAAGAAAAAATGTTAATAGGATGATCCAGTCACTCACTAATCGTTATCTTAGGGAAGAATAAGTCACAATAAGATTCATGGGAGTGCCTGGAGCGGTGTCTGTCCCAGGACATATTGACGATATTTTGTAGGGATGAAAAGAAGTCCCATTTTCACTTAATACGAATACGAGTAACTAGTGAATGATCTATGTGATTACTAAGCTTGGTAAGAAAGAGCTATGTGCGTTTGAAGCCTAAAAATAATTTGTGATGACGGCATTATGCAGATTGTTAAAGTCTTATTTAGTGATATCGTATAAAATGATTGTAAAGCTTTATACTATGTGAAATCTCTACCAGAGATTGCGTGGTTATAAGCTACACTATGTGACATCTCTGAAGGGGTAAGTACATAGATAATTAAGAAAATATATGCAAGCAACTAGAAGAAGAATGCGCAGATAAGGATGACGTTGGGTGATTGAATGAGAGGAGATGATAGATGTCTTTAGTCCGATAAATACGACACTGATGTCAGGTGGCTGTAAAGGATATGGTTATACCCTAATTTACCGATTCCTGTGATGTCTGTAGATTTCATACCTATGATGCCAAATGTAAAAGCAGTCTATAGGATTTTCGGACCTCTCGCAATCTTGTACAGGCGCAGTGCAGGCTGTGTTCTCACTTCTTTATTCCACCGACCTCGTCATTATCATCCTTATTGAACACCGCACTAACGTAGGGAAATGGGACAGATACTCGCTTCATGGTGACTGATGACTTTTTAAACATTTAACACTTCAATCGCCGCTTGTCTGGAAACTTGCCCAAGCGCAGAACGCCGGCCCACGGTATATTCGTGGCCGGCGTACGATATACTCTTACTTCACTTCAAATGCCAACCGTTGAGCGCCGGGTCGTATGTTTTCCTCTATAAAGTACGAACATTTCGTCCAAGTCTCTAGCAACCAGAAACATGTATTTATAATGTTCGCTGACGTACGGTGTG
>Ga0210059_1012592_pt1 | contig 12752 bp, 10 predicted proteins | sample Ectturendosymbi2_FD_188042 | JGI IMG/M metagenome (GOLD analysis project Ga0210059, IMG submission 188042) | Ecteinascidia turbinata endosymbiont from Florida, USA - Sample 2 (SPAdes) (version 2) | ecosystem: Host-associated > Tunicates > Ascidians > Unclassified | place: Key West, Florida...
AACCCCAATATTTCAGGGATGCTAGTAACTTTGCCAAATATTGAAAAAATAACATTATCTGTATTGTGACCTTCAAAGGTCAAAGGTCATGGCCCCCCAAATTTGACTGTTTCTATCTCTTGCTACAAATGTTCGAAAATTTTCAAACCTTGCCACGGTTTTATTTCTTGATAGTTTTCGCTCATATTTGGAAAAATTGTTGCTGATAAAATTATCTTTGACCGAAGAAAATTGTATTGCACAATGTCAAAAGGTTTGTGAGGTCAACAGGTTTACCAATGACTGGGAAACCAAGGAGACAAAGATACCCCACTTTTCTAGTTTTTTCATTTCGTGCCAAGTTTGACCCAAGATATCTCACAAACCTTTTGATATTTTGCAATAAAATTTTCGTAGGTCAACGATAATTTTATCAGCAACAATTCTTCCACATATGAGCGAAAACTATCAAGAAATAAAGCCGTGGCGAGGTTGGAAAATTTTAGAAAATTTGTAGCAGTAGCTAAAAACAGTCAAATTTGGGGGGCCATGACCTTTGACCTTTGAAGGTCACAATACAGATAATGTTATTTTTTCAATATTTGGCAAAGTTACTAGCATCCCTGAAATATTGGGGTTGTTCACTAATGTAGTTTGGCAGTAATAAGGCTTTAAACATGGCCAAATATGAAGAATTTGTTCCCCCCTGGCTACGCCCCCCCAACTAAAAAGCTTTATAATCATGCCATTTCTTCACAGATTTCATTCAAATTTTGCAGATGTTCATCATATGGGGTAATGACAATTTGAGTAAAATTTCAGGAAAATTGGAGAGGGTGCCTTGACCACATCCTGAGAACTGACACGGAATGGCCCATTTAGGGACCGCAAAAGCCGATTTGTCGTCTTGCTCGGCGGTTTTTCAGCGATAATTCGCGAACCACTGAAGGTATGTCGACAGGTAAAACATTGCAAGAAAGGTTTTCGTTAGATCTTTCAGATAGGTCTAACAGCAAGTTATGTTTGCACTTTAATTTCTGAGAAAATCCGCTTTTTCTTTGTTTCTTGCCATTTTGGGAAAGTTATTGATGATTTTCAAAAAAATTTCTTGCCACCGTTTTAGCTTTTTTGCAAGAACTATACCTGGCCTCTAGTGCTTTCAAGGACTATACCAAGTCACTCACCATTGTTTTAGGGTTAGGGAAAAACAATGTTCCGGCAAAAAAGCAAATTTGGGCAAAAAAGGCAATTTGAAAAAAGCGCTTTTTTAGGTTTTACGCCAAAATCGCTGCCGATACTGGATTTCGGAATGCAGCATTGGAACAACGCAAAAATACAACCAATAACAAAAGTCGAAACTTTTCAAAATGCTTTATTGCAGTTTTTGTCACTTTTCTTCAATTTTCGGACACTTGTCAGAAATTTTTTGGATCATTGGCATAACTTTTTTATTCTCATTACTTCTGCTTCAAATTTGGTAGGATGTTGTAGGACGCAGATGTGAAAATGAACTGCAACTTTCAGATTTTTTTGTGTTTGGTACCAGAGATATATTTTACATGTGAAAAATGACCAAAACTCCCCTAAAAAATCAACAAATTTATTTTTGTACTTTCCAAAAAATTTGCACAATTCTTGTATAATTATTTTTACAAACTTTGGGTCCTGGCCGACTATTTCTGTGACGAATGGATTTTTCTAACGTGTTTGTAGAATTTTCTACAGGTTTTTTAACATACCCACTGCTTTTGTTTTGACTACTTTGCTTTTGCAGTTTTTCTCCTGTTTGAGTTCGCCAATGACGCCACAAAGCTATCGCCAATACCTCAAAATATGCGCGGCGAAAAAACGTTTCTTACAATACTTTCCTGGTGGACGTAACTTTAGCGGTTTGCAAGTTGGCGCAAAAATCAGCAGTAATGTCAATATATCGGTTTCTGCGGTCCCTAAAGGGTTTCTTGCGAGAGCAAACTTGCCAATTATCTCAGTGGAGCCGCCTCTTCGCGAGATGTTTTTTTCCGTTGCCAAATTTCTTGCGCACACAAGGAACAAGTTGAAGCAAGTAAAAACATTCGTGCAATGTTCATTGCTTGAAAAGTTACCCTGGAATGCTAACGTTGTTGGTATGTCACACAAACACTGACCCCATGCGAATTTCACTCGTTTTCAAAAAAATAATCTTGGCTATTTTTGGCCAAGGTTACTAACGGTGAAAGTTTTTTTTTCTTGGTCATTTTTGGCCAAGGTTATCAAAGGTGAAACTTTGTTTTTCTTAGTCATTTTTGGCCAAGGTTACCAACGGTGAAAGTCTTTGATTTTTTAGCTTTTTCGGCCAAGGATATCAATGGTGAAAGTTTTTGATTTTTTGTCATTTTTGGCCCATAGCTACGCGCCTGGTGGCAACCGTATTCTAAATGCAGGCTACAGACCAGCGCAGGAATTCTTGATTGAACGAAGTTCATGTGCACACCGATTCGGTAATTAAAATTAACCAATACAATTTTCAACAATCATGAGTTTACATAGGAAATCTGCGTATTGTATCTACAGATAATCCAGTGATAATGCTCATTTCCTCATTTATTCCCTGATTTTATGCTGGGGAAACGTTTCCAACAGTAATGTCACCGTGAAATTTGCACAAATATATTACTTTTTATCACAAAATGTTGGGGGGACAAAAGATATTATGTCCCCCCTGTCCAAAAGTTTGGGGGGACGTGTCACCCCCGTCCCCCCATAAACTCGGTCCCTGACCTCTTGCATCTCCCTCTCGTAAGACCTGGTTGTATGCAAATAAGATCTTACCCGCTTTAGTGCTGAAAAGACCTCTATGATGTGGCATTGGAGGCAGACAAAACCAAAAGTAGACCCAAACAGTGCAGACACCAGAAAATGCAATACTCTCAGAGACTGGCAGTTTCGGCAAAAAGTTTTATGACGTCGCAAATAGAGAAATTAGTAGCCAACTCCTTCTGAACATTTTCGCAGAGTGATTTCAGAAGTGGGAGCTGTAGCTTACTTCGAGTTCAAGCTTTATGAAATTGTCTCGTCTTTGCAGATTTCCAGCACTCTTTCTATCTGATCATTATATATAAAGCCCTTGCATGCCTTCAACATTAACTCTTGTAAATTCCTGTACACACGATTACCAGGTTGATTAATAGAAAACGTTCTACATTTGGCGAAGGGCTAACCTTCCATCTTTGACAGCTTTGTAACATACAAATCAGAATGCAAAATCATTTCCCGCTTATTGAAGCCAAGTGAAGCGGTCAGACCAAGTTGCTTGAAATGATGTTCACGATAACACTTACTCCAAACTGTCTGCGTGGAAATGTGATGTTTTTTGGTTGATAGGCTTCATTTTGCATCAAGTAAATTTTTTGTTTTGTCAAGATTAAAGACAAGACAGCTAACATGCGACTTTTGTCATAATTGTGCTGATTCGAAGCGATTGCATTCAATACGCCGTACCGGTCAAATGCGAGTCTTCGAGATGCATAACATGTGGTCCGCAGTGACATTCCATATTGCAGCACAGATCGCATCGGGATCTCAAAGTACGTCTGCGCTCTCCTATCCAGTATCCAATATCGATGCATGGTAGTTGAATTAAATTTCAGTTGGCTGTGAATTGGCGGAGTGCACTAAAGACAAATCATTTCGGACTTTGCGATGTCCATCAGCATTTTACGGGCACGTTTCTTAAAACTGAACCGTTTTGTTGAGTCCCAAAACCCGTACGGCCATGGCCGTACCGGACGAATAGGTTGAGCCGGCCTTGGTGTTGAAATGAAAGAAAGCAACCGCTAACTTTCCTTGTGCTCATCGATATACGCCGGTGCACACATCCAGAGACGTGTGAAAGGCTGTTGCCCCCCCAAAAAAATCTAGATGGGACCCTTTAATATCAGCAAGCATTTAGGCAGCTGCGTGCTTTTTCGAGCCAGTTGCAAATTATCCCCCTGAGCAGCGCTATTTCAAAACCTAACCAAGCTGAACTAATAATCTTGAATCAGGAAGAAGTTCTTAACTAAATAACTTGCATTATTTAAACAAACTTAATCCATTTTGTTACACATTCAGCAAATAAGCAACAGACGGCTCAAACTTACTAACACAATATATATTGTGGGGTTCCTACGAATGGTCGCCCCCCCCTGACCGGGAGGCATGGGGCTGCCTTGTCACGGCACTGCACACATCTCTACCTGCGCCGTGGCGATGCTACTTTAGGTTCCACTGGTGCCGAAACCTCGCTGTTGTTAACTGAGTAGTGCGTTGAATAGTCCTCAGAACCGTCGCCAGAAATCTTTAGTAGCGGGGCTTTATATTTGTGAAGGGGGACTTGACATTGAAAATTTGATAAAAACTCTATTGATTTATGTTGTTTCATATTTGAATTTGTTTTTTTTGGGGGTCTAAGCCCACCAAAGCCTTCCGTGCAGACGGGACTGATAGTTCTTACCCTATCAAAGTTGCAGATGGGTATTACACTTGTGATAGTAGTTGCATAACATTACTATTGTTACACCACAATCACAAAGTGTCCGTAAGCTACCACAAAAAACGGATTAGTCAGTAGTCACCAATCGGTTGGCAGATGGTTTATTTAAAAGACTGCTTTGTAGTAAGAATATTTTGACGAAACTAATTGGCAATTAACATCCTACTTGTCCCTGTCTCAGGAAGAAATTCGTGGTTGGAATCATTTCGCTTTGATGTGAATTGTTTTCACTTTCGTGCAGTTGTTTTCGATCATGTGGGCTGGGCACAGTTGTGCACGAAAAATGGTGTTTCGTTTCACACGTGTAGTGCTGTGGAAGTTGCGTGGTTAGCATAGAATATTTGACATAGCAGCATAAGTGTGCGATTGCGTCTAGTGGCTTTTAAGTGTCTCTAGTGAATAATGGTAGGTCATATGAAACGATATTCAAAAGCCTATGTCGGGCTTGGTACGGTTATCGTAGCAAATTAATCTTAAAAACAACGGAAAATCACCACGTAGGATAGACATTTATGTTTTCACCCCCTTACTTTTTCCTTGGCCCCGCAGTGCCCCCACCTTTTTAATTCTAGAATCGCCACTGGAGAGAACGTCTACTACGAACGATATGTTTTGATACAGGTCACTTGCAAAATGAACGCGAAAGGCCAAAGATGGAACGAAAATCTGTGAACAGTAACCAAATGAAAAGAGCCCGAGTTAACAACTTTAACTAGTTCTTTTTTTATTCTGTATGGTGTTTGGTGATTGCGCTTTGTAACTACAGTGGTGCTGTAGCGCCTCGACTGAGTTAGTGCAATGCCCGTGGTTTCAATTCATTCGATTTGTTTTTGTGGTCTGGATATGTTCCCTGCAGCTCTTCTGCACACCGTGCGCCTGGTCAGAAGGCTACAGTACCATTTTACAAGGTCTTGGTAAACCGGGCCGAGAGTCGAACTCTTGATCTACCAGCACCGAAGTGGACGCACTTACCACTAGACCACGGGCTGGTCCTTAACTAGTGAAGTGGATGGTGACACAAACACACAGTTCAAAGCAAGCAAGCTCGCGTTTTTCAGTGTAAATCGTAATCGAACATTCGGGCTACGCCCGAGGAGCCTGAGTACCGGAGTCGCCACTGGTTTGGAATAGTTAAGCAATCACTTCGATTTCAGCCACGCGTTAGTGCAGCGGTGCACAGCCCTCCGCCGTACGACCGCATGCGGCCTTCGATAAAAACTTATACGATCGTGCACATGTAATTTAAAATATAAGCTATGGAGGTGGTAATCACTCTTTGTCTACTATATGCGGATACTTAGTAGAAAAACGGCCAAACACACATGTAGAAGCAGGCTAGGCTCAGTTTGTGGAAGTAGAACAAAAGCAATGCAAAAAGATAAAAATATCTTGAACTCACTGCCGGCCGTAATTCATATAAATTAACGTAATAGGGCCGGCAATACCAAAAAGGTTGTGCACCCGTGCTTTAGCGCAACAGTTCGGCAAAAGTAGATTGAACATTGTGGTCTCGCTTTTCAATTTAATTGAAGGCAACTAAAAATTTTTTTATACTTCCAATCTGCATAAGTATACCAAAATAGAGCTACAAAATTTATTTTGAATGACAAACGGAAAAGTATGTAATATGAGTTCGAAGGGAAGCGATCACTCCCATTTCAGCCCTGGTTTCAGGCATCAGTGTATCAAAGGGGGAGGTGAACATCACGGTTCTGCTTTTCAATTCTATTTGAATGCAACCCGAATTTCTTAACTTTTAATTTGCATGCATATATAAACACAGAGTTATAAACTTATTTACTGAGCGACAAGCAGAAAGTTGTCTGTAATGAATTTGACATAATCAAAAGATCGCTTCAATCCCAGACCTAGCTTCGCGTACTGGCTTAGTCTGCTTTGGTAAAGTTGCAAATATTACTAAGTACTTTGCTGGACGTTTGAAAACATCAGCTCGTGGCACCGGGAGAGGAGAGAAGGAAAGCCATCAGGTACGGAGCTGAATGGTCGTGACAATATTGGTCGCAGGGGCGCCATGCTGAGTTAATCCTGCCTTAACCCTGATTGAAATCTCCAGACCCGCAACTAGGAGGGGCAACCGAGCAATTGGCTCCCAGAAATTTTCAAAAACTTATTTAGTTGTTTGGTACAACAACAAGTTACAATCATTTTGTCCCCCCGCGAATATAGTGCAACAAACGGTCGCAATGATTTTGCGTTCCGCCAGAAAATATCAGCTGTTTTCTACCCTAGACATCTTGGTCACAAATCGCCAGCCATTACGTCTATAGACGTAGCCGGTATATTTTGCGCTCCATCCAGCAAGTACGTCTGTAGATGTACCCGGTACCCGGAGATAGACAAAGTATGTGTGATCTGTGCTTTAATCTATTTCTTTTTCAGCCTGATAGTGTGGTTAAATAATGTGACTGTTACCTTAGTAGGTTTTTCAAATGCTTGAACGTTCCGTCAGGAATAACTCTCAAATTCGGCATGTGATTGACTACCACTGTTTGCAACGTAAATAGGTGCATATCCGGTAGAAGGTATTCAGTGGTGTTGGAACAACTAATCTCCAGAAAACCGCAGGTGCAAAATGGAAAATATGAGATGATGTATTTTGCGTAACTCATGAAATATTTGACATAATTGAAGCGACCATCTAAAAATAAAAGAATATCTTAAAAAAGCAAAAGCGAAAAAAAGTTATATCACTAAAAACCAGTGGCGGATCCAGGGGAGGGGAAGTTTGGGGCAGTTGCCAACTCCAAACGACTGTGGCGCCCCTCTAATAAAAATGCGCTCCTTTTTGGTGCCTACCAAAGGAGAAACAAAGGAAAAAATACTCAGTCTAAAATAAACAATGTTTATACTTCGTTGAACTTCAGCATTTCTGTAACGGAGTTTGACCCAGCCTCTTACCGAGTAGAATCAACATTGCTATTGTTTCGAAATTCTGTTTTTGTTATAAGTTCATTTTTAATGCTTGGTGGCAGCTTTGAAATGAAAAGCAATAGTCAAAATAGGAAGGCAATAAGTGTGGAAAACTTAGAATTGACCAAATATTTTGGAAGCCTGCAAAGCGAAAACTAGATTCAGGTCAGCTATCAGTGCAGTCCGAGAGTTCGCTCGCAGTAGCCTACGTTTGCATCTTAGTTTTGCAACACCAAACACCAAAGCGGATGAGTCTCTTGTCAGAACTAACGACCTTAATTGAACCATATTGCAGCGTGTGAAAACGAAAAGCTGTAAGAAACATTTGTACGTTAGCAGGGGCGTAACGAGGTTAGATGGGGCCCAGGGCAAGAAGCATTTTTGGCGCCCCATGTTCGAAACTGAGGTCTTTCGGAAGCAATGTACTCTATTCAAGAAAGTACTTGTGACATTGTCGGTACTTTTCGGCGCCCTCCGCAGTCATCCGGAGCCCCGACGCAGTGATTCTACGACCCAATAGTGCTTCGGCGCCCGGGGAATTCTGCCCCCCTCGTTACACCCCTGTATGTTAGCAAACAACTTGCCGGTTTCTGACAAAAATGCATTAAGCGTGCCTAATTTTTTAGTCACAGACGGAATTTTTTTCAATGACCGAAAAAGACAATCTTCGGTCATAATGTCCTAAAAATAGGCTAGTGAATACTGTTACGACGAGCTTTAATACTATTACGGGACAAATGACCGGAATGTCTTAGCGAAAAAAAACGGAGCGTGCTCCAGTAGCTCAAGGCTTTATGACCTAACAGTGCAATTCTGTAACACCTCACTCCTTTATCAGGACAGCGCAGGATAGCATTGAACCACTACGCAGTAGCACAACACGCCTCAACAAACCATGGTACTCAGCAGTCAGCTCTAGCTCAGAAACTTCGGCAAAATACCAAGCATCTACAGCTTGGTGGAATGATTAATTGGCTGTGCGCGGTCATGACAATTTTTGCTCAACGGTTCAATATTTGCCGTTCAAAATGTGAGAGGAGTACGGTGCCTACCGCCCCTCTCGTTACGCACCTGGCAACAGTGACTGATGGCTATATGGTTTGTCTTGATCCTTTTGTTGCAAGTGCAAACCGTCGACAGCTCACGCCGGCCACGAAAAGACAAATTTGGCATGGTTAGCGAAATATGCAACCAACAGAACAATGCGTAGCTTATTGGCTAGATCAAGGGTCTCCAAACTACGGCCTGTGAAGAAATTTTGTCATTGATGAAAAAACATATTTACGAAAATATGGTGGTTTGGTATGATATATAACATACCCCGAAACAATCACATTACATAAGACGTTTGTTTCAAACTTTCTGAATTAAAAAGAAAAGGGGATTTTAAACTGTGGTGATTCCCTGAAAGATCGCATAGCTCGACTAAGAAATATAGCCATTTTCTTGGCTTAGAAAATGTAATAACTTCTGTGTGATACCCAACGATTGTCGCAGAGAAGCTGGGGTATTTAAACAAGTTAAGATATTTTGGGGCCCCCTTATTTGACTGCCCCCCAAACGCCTGGTCTGGATCCGCCACTGCTAAAAACCATACATGAACAAAATTGACTAGTATTAAAAGAATAAAAGCATAATGTATGTGGCAAAGGTTTCATTTGTGTTTTTCAATTTCAAGTGCTCCAATGAATTTTTAACAAGTGCACTTACGGGAAAATTTTTGAATTTAGACAAATTTTGTAAAATCATTGGAGCATTTGTTTATAGATATGTAAATATTTAAGTCTCAGACACTTAGATTGTAGACTTTTAAAAAGTTAAATTTCGTTTTGTGCCGGTAAACGCATAACGCAAGTAAGATCATAGGGAAAAATTAAATTTTATGCCAAAAGTATATTTTATCACTGATTCCTAGCAAGGTTTTTCTGAAAGCAATCTAGAATAAAAGACGATATAAACATAAAAAATCGTTTGTCAATTGTTAGTAAATCAATTTTGAGGAGGTGTCTCTCAAGCATGTTTGTGGTACCTCACAAAAATTTCGATCAAACTTTGCACATTTTACATCAAAATTTAAAATTTGTTATTAACCCCTGTAAATTTGTTTATCCCTTTGCCATCATTCAGTGGAAAAACTCGATTTTGGCCTAAAAAGAGATTCAAGACAACAACGTGGTTCCATTACGCAAAACAAAATTGTGGGCCAAGTAATATTGAATATTGTAACTCCAGAAATGTTGATAATTAAATGAGTGGTTCTAACGTATTTCAGCTCATTGTTTTTGGCCACTAGTTGCGCTCAGAGCAGTGAAAAACAATTAAGCTTATATCTCAATGTTTGAAGAATGCATAAAAACAAAAAAACAATTGTCTGTTCCAAAAATTTTAATGATCCGAAAATGAAATGCTGCATTATTTTTGTGAAACGTGGACTTTGTAAGACGTTATGTTTTTCAAGCGAAATGAATTTTACCGGAGAAAATAATTAATGGGTGAAAGTTTCTGCACCAAAATCTGCAACATTCCTCAGCTTTTGCTGAAGGCGTAAGTCATAGGTGAACAACTTTTCCAGCTATGCTTCAAGACGTTTATTCAACTACTGAAGCAAGATATATTCACGTTTTCAAATCAGTTTGAGGAGCATGCTAGAATATTTTATCGTAGTTGACTGATTAAAAGCTGTCGTTTTTTGCCTTTGAAACATGTATTAAATCTTTTTTGTATGACATCTTCTCATATAACGTTCAAACACGCGCAAATGCCCTGTGTATTTTGACGTATTACGTTTGGATACGAGAAAACGTCCTGAACATAGGTGATACCCCTGCTTTTTACCAACTTGTATCGTTGCTCTGGCGATATTCTTAGGATACTCACACGAATGAAATCTCTTAAACCAGATAAATCAGAATGCTGCTTCTTCGCTTGTCAGTGGTGTTTTTGGATTTGTCCTGTGAACATAGGCGCCGAGTACGGGAGTGCGGCACTCCCGCCAATTTTTTGTTTTGATTGAGTAGTATTTTAACAAGTACAAAAACATTATTCTGAAATGTAGTGAAACGTTTTCGGATAGATACGGAATGGAAGACTTAAAAGTCTAACGCAGCTTGGATCAGTTCTAAGTTGTACTGCAGAGAGAAACAATATCTCCGATGTATATGATACTTTTAGAAAGACGATCTAAATGAGGAACAGTTCCACAGCAAAATCCATCAATTTTTGACAAGCAATTATGTTAAACAGTCCCACTCTCTAAACGCTATTTTGAAATTGTTTGCGGAAATCCGAATTTTAGCTAATTTAAATCCGAATTCGCCGTGTTTGCTGCGCATGGATTTCGCGTTTCCCTGTACCACCTGTGAGCATGGGCGTCGGAAGGGGGGCAGGAGGGCCTTGGCCCTCCTGGATTTTGACAATTTCAGCAAAAAAGGTTGTTTTCTTGGCTTCGATTGGAAAAAAACAAATTTCACCACTTTTGGCCCTCCCTAGAAAAAGTTTAGAAAAATCCCCTGGTGGCCTCCTGGAAAAAATCCTTCCGACGCCCATGCCTGTGAAGCAGAGCGTATCTTTAGTGCACTTTGTCGCATTAAAAATTATTTCCGATAGACCATAACTGAACTAAGGTTGCATTCTTATTGTTTGCTAAACATTCATTCCACTGTGACAGGCAAATTTAATGTTGAAAGCTTGATGGATGTTTGAATTGCTAGGGCTGCAGTTCGCATAAAACATTTAGGTAATTGTGTGTTATCAACTTTCATGCTGCCTGTTTAAACTGTTGCGAACGTGATTCAAAAGTTTTGAAAAAGTATAAGCGATCGAATAATTGTGAGTAGCCGCTAAAATTGACAGTATATTGATAGTCGCTTTTGGATATTTCAACCGATATTATTTTACCAATTTAAGCATGTTTTAAACTCATATTTTGTGGCGTCATGGATTTCGCACGCCCGTAGAAATTTTAAACTCGGCGCCTATGGATGTGTATGTTTTGCAGCATATATGCAAAACCCTTTTTAAGAGTTCAACATAAATTCGAAGTGATGCAGTCAGCAATGAAGAATAGGTTGATCAAACATATAGTCCAGGAAAATTCAAAGTAAAATTTCCTCTAAGGGTCTAGATCAAAAATGTCACTACATAAGGCAAACAGGTTAGTAATATGTCATAATGTAAGTTCTAGCTACATCATGCAAGACTGTATCTTCGAAATGGCAAGACAATATGACACACGTAACGGGTACACGATTAAAACTGTTAATTTTTTTAAAGCTCTCAACTGGAATTAACATGATCTTGAACACTTTTGTGCAGAGAGATTTTAAGTGTGGCATGGTAAGATTGTTATACGAAAAAGCTGTGAAAGTTAGTGTTTGGTTGTGATGAAAATTTCTATTTTGTGTGCATTGTTACCCACCAGCTTCAAGCTCAAAACTGTTTCCCTCCTAAATATTTTGAGTGGAAAAAAGTGCTTAGTGGAGTTGCTACTTGTTTCTAGATGTTTCTTCAAAATTTCCAGTTCAATGTAACAGATACATATGTTTTGAAGTTTCTTCGACTGTTATATCGAATCAAAACATTTAGTGAATTCGTTACCGGAAATGCATCAAACCATCTACTGTCCTTTGCTGTTTATAGATAAAGGACTTTTGCCTCACCTGCTTCTCTACTCAAATTGAAGGCAAAGAATGTCTCTTCGTTCGCTCCAGCGTCCCTGTTTCTGTATAATTCTACGACTTTAAATGCCAAACCCATGACTGATCAGCGAAGTCATTTAATCAAAATTTTGCGCCTTGAAACGTTCTGAATTTGTCGGTGGGCTTTTCAGAAGTGCAACAAAAAGTTTGTCTCGGTTAACAAAAGTCTTTTTTTCATCCAGTGTTTGCTGATGACTCGAGCAAACATAAACCAACTATTCACATCGCAAAATTATGATCAGAAAGTTTTTTAAACTCAATCCTTGCTCGAAACAAATGCATCACACGCATAAACAATTTACTTCCATCAACTTCTCATAACCGATTATTCGGCAGAATGCAGTCAGTGCAGCAGAAAATATTAAATAAAACGCTCAAACCAGGACCTATCCAAACAAAGTGTGGTTTATTTGCGTGTTCACACATAGGTTATGAAAACAAGGTGGGTAAAATTCAGGCCCGTAGCCACGGGGAGCATTCGGCGGCAGTGGCCCCAATTTTTGTATAGTAAAAGAAAAATCATGCCCCCCCAACCGTGTATTTTCTCCCACATCCCTTATAATCTGGCTACAGGCCTTGTAAAATTGACATCCCTGAGAAAATGCGAGTGTGGTCACTGTTTAAGCCAACATTTG
>Ga0210059_1012593_pt1 | contig 12749 bp, 8 predicted proteins | sample Ectturendosymbi2_FD_188042 | JGI IMG/M metagenome (GOLD analysis project Ga0210059, IMG submission 188042) | Ecteinascidia turbinata endosymbiont from Florida, USA - Sample 2 (SPAdes) (version 2) | ecosystem: Host-associated > Tunicates > Ascidians > Unclassified | place: Key West, Florida...
ACACAAGCGTTACTGCTATCTCCCGTTTTCTTTGTCTCTGGCTTACAATGGGTTGCACAATGTCTGTGGTTGGCATTGCAACGCATTTTCTGGCCATTTTCACTGTGTGTCATTTTGTTTTTGCAATCTAGTGTTTTTTTTGTGAATCTAGTGTTTTTTTATCATGAAATCTAGTACTTTTCCATGACAACAGAGTGGCAACACTGGAGCGTAGTCACTTGGATGCAGTTTAGATCAGTGCTCTTGAAGTGGGGAATCTTACAGTTTTTAATTGTCGTTTTGAATAGTCTGTAACACCCATAGTAATTTGTGTATTATATTTGTTATCGCAGGTAATTTTGAAGAAATAAGAAAAAGAAACGGGTTGATTCTGTTTATTTTGCCACCGAAATTAAGAGAACGGAAAGAAACAAACAATTCGTAATGAGTGAAAGCAGGAAATTAATGAAAGCGAGAAACCACGATCATTGACTATTTTATGTGAGGTTCCACAAACAAGGCCATCTCATCTAAGTCCGTAAGAGAAAATGAAGAACAAATGCAAGTAATATGATAGCTGATTCATTGAAAGCTTCCTTACCAAGCAATCTAGCCACAGTAAAAGAAAATGAGGTTGTTGAAGAAAAGAATCCTGTCGATTTCGATATTGCCAAAAAGGTAATAAGCGGATATGCGAAATTCACCGTGCAGCCAGAAAGACCAGCAAAAGCTCGATTTACTGCAAAAGCACAGGATGCCAGGATTGAGCTTTGCTTATCCCTATGGCACGAAAAAGACACAACAGGTTTACTTATCAATGAAATATTTATCAGGAAAGCATCACTGCTTCAAATATTCCTTTTCTATGAAAGGCGTTTTGTGTGTTCCCTGTGTTTTGTTTGGAGGTGATGAAGCAGCTAATGACAGAGGAAAATATACAGAGTTGAAAAGTTTTGTTACTACCCCATTACAAAAATATGAGAAAATAAGTTACAAAATCAAAGATCACTTGTCTACAAAATGCCATTCATTGTCGCAAGAAATAGCAGAAAGGTTTATACAATGTATGTCAGATTCTTCAGAAGATGTTGCAGACCAGGTGCCTGAACAACATCGTAAAGCAGCGCTTGAGAATCGGGAGAGGTTGTTTCCTATTGTTGAAACTATTCTTCTTTGAGGAAGACTTGGAATAGCGCTGCGTGGGCAACGGGACGACGGGGTATTGCACTTCAACAGCACAACTGTGGGAACGGAAGGAATTTTTCGCACTATTTTAGCGTTTAGAGTGCACAGCGGAGATGTTGCATTGTCTCATCATTTCAGTAAAGCATTGACGAAAGCTACGTACATTTCAAAACGGATTCAAAATGAGCTGATTGATCTCTGCGGAAACGAAATTTTGGAGCAGATAGTAAAAGAAATCTTGACGTGCAATTGTTTTGCTATTCTAGCCGACGAAACCTCAGACCCTTCCCATGCAGAACAACTGTATATCTGCATCCACTATGTGACATCTGATGCTGTAATCAAGGAACAGCTCCTGGGACTTGCTAATTTTGATGATTTGTCGTCTTTCTCAATTGCATACGAAATTCTTTCAAGGTAGGGGTGCTCGGAGTTTGGCAATGCCAAACTGGACTTCAAATGGCAAGGCCGAAGACAACTTCTCCGTTCCAGGCTGACCTGTAGCTGCTGCAGGCCTGTCTGCAAACGCACGTCTGACAGTTTTTCGACCAGCAGTTTGCTAAGTTCGTCTTTGTATTTGTCCGAGCTACATGTTGTGATTGAAAAGCATTGGAGAAATCAGTATGTATAGAGGTATTGCAAATCGTTTGCTGATCTTTCATGATTTTTATGTTATTTTCATTGCTGATGGCGAACAACATAACATGGTTCGCAGGTAGTTTTGTATGTTTGCAAAGTCAGGGATCGGATTGTCACTGAGAGCAGGGCCGGATTAACCATTGAGCAAACCGGGCAAATGCCCGGGGCCTCGCGCTTTTGGGGTCTTCGCGCTTGAATATCAAAACACTATTTTGCTGGTTTTTCATGTTTTTAGGTTGTTCACCACGCGTCAAAATTGTAGAGCTTTTTGATTACTGCGTCTAGTCTATACGTTAAGGAAACTGACAACTTTGTCATTTATCGTTTTGAGTGACTTCAAAGAATTGCACCAAACAGCACCACGCTTTATGGGATTCCATTCAGTGATTTCAAATAAACCCAGATTGCACACCAAAAAAAAACATATTCGTACAATAAAAATCAAGAAAGCTTGCGTTACGACAAAAGCATATGAGTATGCTTAATTGAATTGTAACCACAGTGGAATACTGACTTAATTATAGTTTCTCTTCCACATTTTCTTCTGCAGCGCAAACATTAACGTTTGGACCAGAACCGTCGCCAGAAAGTCTTCAATAGGTGAACTTCACGTTTGTGGAGGGGGCTTGACATCCTAAAATTTGACAAAACTCCACTGATTTATAGTGTTTCATTTTTCCATTTTGGGATGCTTGGAGCTTTGTTTGGGGGTCTAAGCCCACCAATTTGGACCACCTTTTTTTGCTCAAGACGTTTTTCATAACGCTGGTAACATGCTCCGTTGATGATATCTCTCACTAATTGTAGAAGTACATAAGTTAGTAAACTTTGAAATTTTGTACAATCTTGAACTGCAGCTGGATCTAAAATACCACAAAAATACTGTATAATCCCAGTGCCTTCTTGCTCTAATTGAAATTTGTTTTTTACTTTGTATGCATTGGGAATAGGGTTGCCAGATGACCGGTATTTCACCTGCCTCGCCGGTATGTTACTGCTAATTTAGCAAAGGCCGGTAAGAAGCTGGCATTTTGAAAATAAATAGTTTGCAGTAACTGCAAATAAAACTAACACATAACCTCTCCAATTATAATGACTCTAGAAGTGAATCTTGTCAGGACAGTTCCTTCAGCGAAGTTCATTTAACAACACTCATTGTCTCTCCGTTTCCCATCTTCCTTTGTTTAGTCACACTAGCACGGAAAGACGTTCACATCAAAAATTGATATGTGATATGTAAAATTGGGATTTTATTAAGTGCATTATTTCTTAAGAGAACGCCTCCGTTCACATTAAACACTGCAGTTATCGTTTTTCCTTTTTAGGTTAGTTTGCTAATGCTTAGCATATAGGGCTATAGACCAGTGGTTCTCAAACTTTTCGCTGAAGGAAGCCAAATTCAGACCTACAAATTTGTTAGAGAGCCGCACTAAAAATTTTACCAAAGGTCGATTGACACGTTTTGTTTTATTGCAGAACGAAGTCTGTTACACAAGATATTAGGGGATTTGTTGAAAGACTGCTGAGAGCAGCGGAAAGAGTGCTTGGGGTCTCATGGTGCCCTCAGAACCGCTGTTGAGAAACACTGCTATAGACTATGCCCACAAAGCGTACGTTTATAAAATGTCTGAAATTTTTTTAAACCAAACATTGTGGAAGCTTCATGAAATTGTTAAGAAAATAACACGAAAAATAAATGCATTGTCAAAACAGTGTTTTTTAATGTTTTTCGACAAGCCAGTGCCATCGAATATGCGCTCACGAATGCAGCCTAGATTTGTCACTGTTGACAAAATGGCCGGTATTTTTACAAAACGCATCTGGCAACCCTAATTGGGAAACATCGAAATTTAAACAATTAGTCCCAACCTTTGTTTCACCACTTTTTTCAGTTGGCATCAGAGACAATAACATTTTATACATAACCCTGACAATGATCTTACTTGAGGATATGAAACCGATTGAACACGTTCTGCTTCATCCGATATGCGTTGCGTATGCAAGCACGTAGTATAACGTTTATTGAACAGACTGAAGTTGCTGATGAACTTATCACTGCAGAAAACCCAGATTTAACGCGACTTTTCATAACTAAACCTAGACACCCAGGTCGACTAAAAAAAGCAGATCTGGGTGGAAGAAACCGCAGTGGGAGCCCTGGTCACATATGGAAAACGGCTGCTACCGTAACTTGAAGTGAACGTTTGAAGATTCATTGCCGTGTTATTGTTACGCAATAAAGACCAACAGTAGAACAACCCTCGAGTAAGTTCTGCAACCTGCAATTTGTGCAATGAAGCTGGACAGAGCGTCTATGACAAAAAAGATTGTTGTGAAGTATCGCGGTCGCAAAAAGATCCTTTTTTTCTGATACAACTTTCTATTTGAACAAATTAATAACCAAATAAAAACAGCAGTGCATGGTCACCATAGGTGGCGGAACCGGGGGGCCCGCATGGGCCTAGGCACCCCACTTTTTGCCTAAATATCGTAAGTTTAAGTAACACAATTAGTATTGGGTCTATTGATAAACTAATCGTTTAATGAAAAAAACGTTGCAGAATTTTGGCAGTATTTTGTCGATATTATTTCTAACATATTATTTGTAATTTGGCAGTGAATTTCGCAGGATTTCGTAATTGTTTGGCCGAATACACCTTGCACAGTCTGTCACCCACTATGGATTGCTTTCCGCATTGGTGTTGTTGAACAGTGTTGCCAGATGGTGTAATACAACACAATTTTTCACAAAAATGGTGTCATTTTACATGCTTGTGTGCATGGGCGTCGGAAGGAATTTTTCCAGGGGGGGCACTAGTGGATTTTTCCAAAAGTTTTTCTACGGGAGGCCAAAAGTGGTGAAGTTTGTTTTTTACCACTCGAAATTAAGAAAACAGCGTCTTTTGCTGAAATTGTCAAATTCCTGCCCCTCTTCCGACACCCAGATGCTTGTGTGTAGGAAAGGTTCGTGCCACACCACTAAAAAAACACCATTTTAAAAGTATTTTTTGAAACATAATTCACATCGGATTGAATGTTTTTTGAAGCAATGCATTTGTATAAAACATTGGATTTGGATTTGAAGTTCAATCCAACGGACAGTTCCCATTTCGAGAGTAATTTCAAACGAACGATAAATTGTCCAACATCTCAGGCTAATATGAATGAGCCTAGTAAGTGGATGACTTACTGGCGTTACAGTGGCGATTCTAGAATGAAACAAGTGGGTCACTGCGGCGCCAAGGAAAAAAGCAGGGGGGCCAACATAAATGTTTCTCCTGCATGGTGATTTTCCATTGTAGTAAGATTGATTTTCCATGATTAAACCTATCAAACCCATCATAGGCTTGTGAATATCGTCAGAACCGTCGCCAGAAAGTCTTCAAATGGTTACAATTTTGCTGGCTGAAAGTTATCTGCTGTATATGTCAATGAAACGAACTTGAACGTGAAATGAAGCAAAAAACTGAGGGGGGAGCAAGCAGGGGGCCAGCCAAAAATCTGGTAGGGCCATGGTACACCCAGGTCCCCCCTTAGAACCACCAGTGTGACGTTATCGTTACTCTGTGACATACGTTACTCGACAATGGAGAAGTTATCATGAGAATTTCTCATTTATTGTTACGTAACATAACGTCACAGGGCAACGATAATGCCAGCCAGAATGAAAGCAAAGGGAAATTTCAGTGACACAAGCGTTGAATGGTTTTATTCAGTCAGTCAGAATAAATCGTATGATGAGCCGAGTGACGCTGATGGCCTGGGTCGCCCCTGTAACAGCCTATTTGAATTTTAGGTGGTTTACCGATACGTTTTCATAGAGGTGTAATTTTGGCTAAAATAATGTAATTCAGACCTTCATATGGTGTTTAGGTAATGACGTCATATTTCAATGCTTGTGACGTCACAGTTGTCAATTCAAACCACAAAATTTGCTATAATTTCTTTTTAACGTCCACTTGTTTCCCCCACTTTGAAAAAGGTTCCGCCACCCATGATGGTCACCCCCAATTGTCTCTGAAATGTAGGCGGCCAAATCAAATCAGTTTTGACGTTGTGAAACGCTACGCAGTTGCGCTAAGTGTTTAGATGGCCTCGTGGTCACAACGTTGTCCGGGGCCTCACGTTCATCTCGTCCGGCCCTGACCAGAGGTGCACGGAGTCTGAAATTTTTTACTCCGACTCCGCTCCTGCTTCAACTGAATATACTCCGACTCCGCTTCGACACATTTTAAAGTTTTGGCTCCGAGTCCTGCTCAAACTCCAAAGTGAATTATCTAAACTTTTGGCAGTGTCTAAACGACCGTATCAGGTTTTCGCATTAAAAAGAATAAAAAAACGTATTAAATGAATTTGCTGATCACTGCAATGCATGTCAGTTGCTTCTCAGATAAAAGATGAAGGTGGCCATAATTCTTTTTACCCTATATCTTAACCATTTTTGGTAGTGTCTATTTTACCAGCGATATTCTGGCGGCAACAGATCGGCTGGAGCTATTGTGCCGGCAGTCGAAGTTTGGTCTCGTGGCATGACGCAATGCAAGGAAAAAGGTCACTTTGTCAAGAAAACTCTGACCTGCTCGTGGTGTAATGGTTAGAAAAGGTGTTACGCCTACTATGCCATTGGTTTGCGGTTCGACTCTCGCCTTGCTGATTTTCATTTTGTTTTATTCTTTGCTTTTTTCTAGGCCCCGCTTAGGTGTTTCCTTTAGGGGTTAGTGTTGTTACGTTAGGATTAGGGTTAGGTTAGCATTAGCTTAGTGTTAGGTTAGGGATAGGTTAGGTTGGCTTAGCATTAGGTCAAGGATAGGTTAGGATTAAGGTTACCTTAGGGCTACGGTTAGGGTTAAGGTTAGGGTTAGGTTGTAGGTTTATCTTTTACTTATATTTACTTCCTTTCCACCAAGCCTTTTGCTGCTGCAATCCTGGCGGCCAAATAGACACTGCCTTTACCTTAACTGCAAACCCTAACCATCAACATTAAACGCTAATCCTAAACCCTAACCTTAGACACTAACACTGAACCCTAACAGTAAATGCTTACTGTAAACCCTAATTTTAAACACTAACACAAAACCCCAATCCAGAATGCTAAACTTAACCCTAGTCCAAAAACTTAATTTAATTATCAACGCTTGTCTGCTTTTCGAAATGTACATCACAAGGGGTCCAGAAATTTTGACTTACAATCTTGTGTAAGTACATCAAAATAAAAACCAAATACAACAAAGGAGTCACTCGAACTGAGGATTGTCTAATCCAGGGGTCACCAACGTGGTGCCCAGGGGCACCAGGTCGCCCGCAAGGACCAAGTACGTCGCCTGCAGGCCTGTTCTGAAAATAAAATTAGCATGATCAATGTCTTCACATTAACGAATATCAATACTAAAATAATTGAAGGTAAATTGAGCAAAATTTTTATTTCAGAAGTTTGTATCAAACCAGTAGCCTTTCGCATTAATCGGTACACAAGAAATAGCTCGCAGTTTCGGAAAGGTTGGTGACCCCTGCTCTAGTCACTTCCCACTCGGCCATGTTGATAGTAGTGCAATGTTGCCACTCTGTTATGAACAAAAACCTCAGAATGTACAGTACCTTGAAAAAACCCAAAAAATAATAAAAACCCAGACATACAAAACGTTTAAAAAAAGTCAAAACCGAACTTGAAATGCATGCTAACAGTACTTGCACATAAAAATTAAGGTAATATGTATTATTTGCATCATATTTCTAACAAGTTCAAGTCTATTTTTAAACATACTGACAATCTACAAGTAGGCTAGCAGCAAATCAATTAAATGTATGAAGTAACATATCAAAAGCTAGTTAGATATTTTCTGAAAAAAACGTTTAATATTTTCCTTTACTTTCACTTAAATGCACAAATTGAAACATGCACATGATACATTCAAGGTCTTACAGTTTTTTTTTTCCACCCTAACCATTTTTTTCCACCCTAACCATTGCATGCATTGCAACATTTGACTACTAATTTGACATTCAAAATTTTACATTTATATCACAATGCGCCTTTACAACAATGAACAGATTCTCAACCACAGCATCTTCAAAACAAAAAAAAAAATTCCAAAATCATGCACAAGCAGCCCTTGACATAACAGCAATAGATAAGAGTGCTGACCTATGCCTCGTCAGTGCTTGATTTGTAAACCATTATATTTCAAACAATTTCGTTAAGCCAAGCCCTACTCGTCTGTCTGGCTACTGCACGTGGGCTATTACGCCTGTGAAACTACTGTATTCTTGAATGGAAAATACAGTAATACAACATACATTTCTAAACTTTGACCAGAGTCAAAAAAACCCAGATTTTCAATAAAAACCCCAGAACCCCAGATAAAACAGAAAAACCCCAGATCTAGTGAAAAAAACTAGCAGCGGTAACACTGTAGTAGTGAGATGTTCTCCAACTCAGTTTTATATCTGGCAGAAACTGGATGCGGGATACGGTACTTTTTGTCCTTCGAAACAGAAAACTGGAAATGCTGGTTGTTGAGACGCAAATGGACGTTCACAAAGCGTTTTACCCTTTCTACACAAAAAGGAATTGCTGTATTTTCCTGCAATAGTCACAAATGCACTTGATTGGCAGGAATAGCCAGGTATCTTGCGATAAGTTACAAAACAGACTACCGCAGATTTCTCAAGTAAGGTACTTTTTCACAAAGCAGCAAATTGCCATGGTCTTTAACAAAACCACAATCTTGTCTTTATTTTACCCAGCAAGAGTTGCCAACATCACTTAGAAACAAGAGCTGTAAACGTCTAAGATCTCGTCCAAAGCAATCAACCACCCTCTCAATAAATCCTTGCTTGTCTTTACTGACTTTTAAACCGGGCAAGCGTTCAGTCGCACACTAAAAACGAGTTTTTCAAACTTATCATGCTTCTTTTTACTTTTTACACATAGGCTGTAAAAGTACGTGGCTATTCGCAATCAAAACTCTCTGTCTCCCTGCATTACTTACGTCCAACACTTGCATGCGACTATCTCCCTGCATTACCTACGTTCAACACACCCTACCAGTGTTCCCTCTAAGGTGCGCAATTGCGCAGACATTTTGCGCAGTGATATCTCATTCTTGCGCACCTCCAACATTCTAAATTTACGGTATATATATATGGCGTAGCCCTTTCAAGGATGCGAACGCTTCACTGTTTGTGTGTTCATGGGCGTCGGAAGTGGGGGGCAGGGTGGGCTTGTCCCCCTGAATTTTGAAATGATTAGCAAAAAAGGTTGTTTTTTCAATTTCGAGGACTGAAAACCAAATTTCACCACTTTTAGCCCAGCCCTGGAAAAAATTTTGGGAAAAACCCCTACTGCCCCCTCCCCCCCCTGGAAATAATCCTTCCGAAGCCCATGTGTGTGTTTGCATGGTTGCGCAGTTGCATGCCTTTAGTGCGCAACAAAACATACATTTGCTCAGTGTACAATTTTCTTAGAGGGAACACCGCACCTTACTACCGTAACTTGAAGTGAACACGTGAAGATTCGTTGTCGTGTTTTTGCCGCGCAATAAAGCCCAACAGTAGAACAAAATGCACGCAAGTTTCGCAACTTGCCTCCACAGACAGGCAAAGCAACAGACATGAGTGGACCGCAAACGCATATCTGCGCAACACCAGGACACTGAACCTGGTTCTTGTGCACTGTGGGTGTCATACCGGTAAATAAACTGACAATGCAAGAATGAAATCAATGTAATTTAAGCTCCTGACTTGAGGTTTGCAAGAAGTTTGTGGTTCTTAGTCCCAATTTACAAAAGTGAGGGGCGAATGATCATTTGCCCCCTTGCGGACTTCCATGCCCTTTCGGTCGTAATTAAAAGTCCGTGCTTTTTTTGAAGGCACAATTTCAAACTTATGTTGTATTGAGTTATCTGTAACTTAGCAATAATGCTGGGTCAATGTAATAAACCCTATAACAGGGGTGGCCAAGCAGCGGCTCTTTGCCCGGTTTCATGTGAGTCTTATGCAATTACAGAAGCCCACTAAATAACATGCATAACAATAAATGACTTGTAAAATTCCGTCATTGTCATGTTGGTGTGTGGTATTTACAATAAATCCAGTTGAGCAAAGGTATGTCTTTGAGTGAGGAAGAGATGGGGTGATATTCATGTGTGCCCATGTGTATGATGCGACTCTTTGTGACGACACAGTAAGAAATGTGGCTCCTGGTCTATGACTGGTTGGCTACCCCTGCAATAGCAAGACACACACTTCTAAACTGACAACATCAATGCCCTATAATGACAACATCAATGGCGCGCTAACATCAAACAACCAATGTTCTACATAGTTGTTAAAGTAGCTTATGTTTGATCCCACGCAACAGGAGCAGCAAACACGGCCCACAACAAGTGTTGCGCCGCCCAATAAAAGTTCTGAATGGCCCATAATTGGGCCGAGGTCCACTACTGGGCACAGTGTTAAAGTTTAAATAACTGGGTTTCTCCTTGGCGTAAATTTTCGAGTTTTCGTTCGACAACTCTGATGCAAGATACATTGCATAACACAGGGGCGGGCTACGAATACGATTTTATACCGGTTGTTGTATATTCTTGTACATTGAAAGGATACAACACAGGGCTACAACACTTGGTGTGACTGACGAGGATACAAGGGTGCGAACCTCCCCTTGACAAGCTAAATGCAAAAACTGAGTCCCAATTTTTCTTATATTTCGATAGTCAGTACTTTTTAGTACTTTTTTGGTTTTCAGTAAATTGTTGTTTTTTGAGTTTTTCGGAAGTTTTTGGACTGTTGTTTTCCGGTTATTTCAGGTTTTAGTTTGTAGAAACCCACATCCGGATACACTTATATTTCTAAACGTTTTTCTGAATGTTGGCGAGGGGCCCCATACGGTGGCCAGTGAGCCTCTTTCAGCTATGTTTCCCACCCTGGTTGAAAACTCTAGCTACGCAACTGGTCTATAACTTAATTTTCCTGAATAATTTTTTACTAGGCTATACTAAAAATGTTAACAGTCAACGTGGATAAAGCAAACTTTACTTGCACAACAGCCAGCTTACCAAGACAAATGCTGACAACGAAGCTATTTTCTTTGACGTATTAGATAAATATGAATATTGAAAGTGGAAATGTGTGAAATTAGTTCTTGGTAAGTTCAGTTCTGGTATCTCTATTAACGATCGACCGATATGGCTTTTTTGAAGCCGATACCGATATTTCCAAATATTTTAAATCTTGTTTTCTGCTTCATTATCAAAAATATGATGTATTTAATGCCTTACCTTTTTTTCAAAACCTTAAAAATAAGGATTTATGAGCTAGATTTTTTTGAAATTGCAGCAATTTCAATACTTGATTAGTCTAACTTGTTAGCATAGTATACACTGTTTACAATGAATAAACACAGTGCCATGAATAAAAAAATAATGTTAAAATAAGAAAGCAATAAGAACAGAACACTGAATGTAAGAGAACTGCCTACGGTGTTTAAACCCGTAACGGCAAAAACAGTGCTTGAAAATTGAAAGATGGTAAACAGTGAAAAGAAAGGAAGTACAAAATGGAGCATCAAGTTAAGGAGGTTAAAATTAGTAAAGCACTGTATTCAATTAACCATTGCCAAAAATGAAAATATTTCCAAAACAGTAGTAACTTTTTTGGTCATTGATAGTATGTTTGTTAACAGTTACTGTACTACATAAATCTTGTAAAATTTTGTTTTTGTATATATTTCACAAATCAACCTTTCAGACTCTTCTGCAACTCAGTGGGTTTTCAGTTTGAAAAGTCAATCCAAGTCGTAAAGAACCAAATTTGGGATTTTGATGTAATGTAACATTAAATAACTGCATGTCCTTAAAAAAGAAAAACTAGTTCCATTAGTTACTGCAACTGAAGTACTGACATTGGTATGAAACGAAGTACCTCAACTGATTCGTCAATTCTCAGTAGTTCCATATCAACAGTTTAAGATTGTCATGCAGAAAGCAAAGTTTATCTGCATTTTCACCAAGTAGCCTACAGTGAGTTAGCCGGTCATCTACAACCTAGCCTAAACAAAATTGGCACTAGGCTGTAACCAATTACCGCCCCTCCACCAGAAGTAAATTCCATAAGAACAAATCGCCATAACAACAGCCTCAGCTAAAGTTCATATGTGCGCATTACGCATCCGATGATTGTGCAATAATGACCCGGTAGTTCTGATCCAATCACAAACACTGCGCTTTTAACTTGCGTTACTTGTGTTGTTGCAAACACTGCTTTTGCTGATCGTGTTTTAACAAACGGACAACAGCAATTGTGATGCAACAATAAACACTGACTACCGCGCTGCTATCGGACCGAACGACAAATCATTGCTTCAATGTATTTGTGAAATGTTGGAGTAGCGCTCCCGTAGCTTGTGTGCCACATCCACAAACGCTGGTTTCACGTTTGCAACAGCTTGGATGGTGAGATCACAATTATCATTATCATGCCTCGTGGAAAATGTCGATGAGTTAACCCACGAACACGATGTTTCAGTTTGCGTACAGTATAAACCAGTGCGCTTATAGCCTAATACATGAAGTTAAGAAAAGTAGAATACTTTTGAGATGTTACTTGCAACTGCTTCACAGCGACAGTTGTCGTCACTAATGAGTAACGATCGCATTTGTAATCATATTCATACCGCCATAAATGTTGCTTAACATAACGCAATTAATTTTTCATGCATGCTTTTTCAAATTAATCTGCGCTGAACTAGGCATCGATTGGACTTCTGCACCTTTAGTACCAACCAAAGTTTTCGTGCTGCGAAAACTTCCGGAAGTACAACGGGAGTTTATTCGTACACAACACCTGCACGTGGTGGCTTCAAGCATTGCGAAACTTCCCGATGATGCTTTTGTTTCGGTTGTGACGGCCGACGCACGCTCCATGGTGAATCTTGTCTGTTTGTTTAT
>Ga0210059_1012594_pt1 | contig 12749 bp, 10 predicted proteins | sample Ectturendosymbi2_FD_188042 | JGI IMG/M metagenome (GOLD analysis project Ga0210059, IMG submission 188042) | Ecteinascidia turbinata endosymbiont from Florida, USA - Sample 2 (SPAdes) (version 2) | ecosystem: Host-associated > Tunicates > Ascidians > Unclassified | place: Key West, Florida...
AAAATCATTAACATTTTTTGGCAGAAATAGAACGCTTCTGAGCATGTCGCACAGCCAAGATTCAGCAGTAAACCTGGAAAAAGTGTATAAATATTGGAAAAGCATGAAATCAAGAAGCTATTTGATTAAAAAATGAGTACATTGTTCGCATTTTGATAAGATTTTAAACTTGTTCTAATAACTCACAAGGTCTGTAATCCATTTAAAACTCTGCTAACTCAGTCCTAAAATGTTCATGCTGTAGAATTTCCAGGCCTTTCTGGCACACTAAAAGACTGGATAGTGGTTTCGTCTGCATCTGCTTTGGCAGTGGTTATCTTTCGCTTACTAGATCTACACTAAATGCACATTTCGACATTTTCAAGTTAATACAGCCTAGATGAGATCCTCTTATCCTGATTACTTTGAAAAACAACTTACACCTTGAAGTACACGTAAAGTTCACTGTCCTAATTAGACCAACAAGCTCAAGCTACAAATTGGCGTTACCCAACCCATACATCAACACACATGTCTACTTCTGGTTAACGGTAGTTGAAATATTTGCTATGCATTGAGCTGCAAACCAGAATGGCTCAAGATTACGGTACTACAAAATAATTGAAGTCAAAGAACACACCCAGCTTGAACGCGCGCAGTATTACAAACTGTTAACATTTGGTTCCACCGAAAATCTGTAGCCTTGGCTACGGTGCAGGCTAGTTAATCTTGCCTCTACCCGGATTTTACTCATGAAAACCAACATGAAGAACGTATCAACGAAAGCCCAGTCTAAACGAAGGTTCCTCCGCCCTCCGAACTGCCTGAAAAATCTGCGGTCCCCTAACATTAACAACACTAAATGGCCTGAGAACCTTGTGGATTTGGTTTGAACTGCTGCTCACACGCAAAAAGAAGACTGTCCTCCCGCAATCTGAAAACGGCTTCAGACGTTCTGTGTGATAAATCATAAGTAACAATAGTCCATTCTCAACGCCATAAAAAGAGAATTCTCGTTGTGATTCATCTCAACCCTTTGCGCCGCAGCGTATTTCACATATTTTCTGAGGTACACTCATTCTTCTGCAGAATGTTCTGTTAATAACGACATGGCAAAAAACTTGAGTTGAACAAAAACAAATAACCTACATGTTAGTGTACTTGAAACTCTAACCGGAACGCCGTACCGGCAACGATTCTTTTACCGGAACGGCCCGGAACGCCGGCTTACTTTCACCTCTGCATATGAGCCCAGTGACACAGTATTTTACATTGATTTCATTTAAAAAAAAGCTGATTGGAGTTGATCATCAGATATTTCTTTCCAGTTTGGTTCTTTTGCGTTATTTCTGGAGAAACAGCATCAGGAAATAAGTCCTTATAATAAATCCTTAATGTCTCCATCTGTATGTCACGACGTTGATACATTTCAAACTCAAATATTGTTTGCTGTAGTTTTATATATCTCGCCAGAAATTGATCATGATGGTCAGATTGTTTAGATTGCAGGAATAGGCATAGAGATATCCTTTACAGATTAGCTATTGATTCAAAATGCATGATTGAAAAACATTCAGTTGAAGCAAACTGCAGGAGAAGGATGCAAGTTGGAATAAGTCACCAACAAGGTTGCAGAGTCGGAGGTAAAATGTCAGACTCCAAGTACGACGTTTCCAAAATTTCCTCCTCCGAAACCCACTCAGACTTTCACAAAATTTCTGAATCCGATTCCCAACTCCTCAACATAACGTGAATGAAGTTTGACTGTTAACAATTTTGTAACAATTAGCTAGCAATGAATGGAATTCGTGGTACACAGCAACAATTCTCTGTTTGAATAAAAGTATCAAACGAAAATGTACCATTGCAACAGGTACGAGTTAGGATTCCTAACTTGGAACTGCGATGTAAAAATGATTCAATTGGACTTCTTGATTTGACGCCGCCTAAAAGCTCCAACTCTGACTCCCAATTTACCTATGAATCTGATTCCGACTCCACCCAAAACTCCCCCCATTTGCGACTCCGACACCGACTCCTCAACTCTGGTTACCAGACTAGTAACAAGGAGGACACTTTTGTTCGCGTTGTATGCAAAGTTCAGGTTTTTCAATGTTTACACGAAACAAGTCTAAGCAAGTGTGATCGGGAACAAGGCGTTGAGCTTACATTTGTTCAACGTACATTTCTCTGCATTTAAATTCTTGTGATGAAAACGCCTGACAGAAAAATGTTTTGATTAATTTGAGCTACGTGCGCTTGTGGCAAGGCCTCTACTACAACGGATGATTGCACTGAGTTTTACTGGAAGCCAAAGCAAAGGTATACAATCACTAAATTTCCCAGTCGTCAGTACTCTAGGCCGGGGGTCGGCAACCTTTTTCGCACTACGGACCGGTTTAAGCCTCGCATTAATTTGCGGACCCGACTCTCAATAAAATAACGCGCGGCTTATCTCGCACTCTAAAAAACACGATTACTCAAGCGTCACGAAAGTGCTTCCAAAATTGAAAACGAACTTCTAAAAAGGATTTTATGCGTTTTTGAAGAAAACTTGACGAAATTTTTGTTTTTTGGTATTTTTGAACGGAAAAATGTACTCATTATTGGAAAACAAATTTGTGTTTTTGCACTAGCCTAGCGGTGCAAACAGTCTTGAAACCGTGAAGACTAGCCGTAGGCCAACTGTGGGAGTTTCCTCAGAGAGGCAAACACGGTGAATTTGTCATAAAGAAATGCAGTTTTTGGAGCAATTTGGGCTTTGTTTTGCACGGACCGGTAACAAATTCCTCAAATTCCTCACGGACCGGCACTGGGCCGCGGCCCGGTGGTTGCCGACCACTGCTCTAGGCTGCACTTCGCAAACCCTAGCTATCCCCATAGGAAGATGTGACCAATACGTTGGGCCCAGGTTCAGTTGAAGGGGCTGCCAGAATGGAGAAAGTTTAACACATGCTTATCGGTTCCACATTCCTAGACTGATTCTTTTGCATGGCTAAAGAACGCAGTCTGCTTTTTTAAGAGAAAATGCATGCGCACTTGGAGCCCTTTCAGGCGTCACCACTGAGGTCAAGAGTGGTCTTGGGAAATGGGAAGGATCAATGAGGATATTCCACTTGCCCTAATAACTGCAGAAATCTGGAACTGCAGCCCAGTCACTGCTTTGATTTGATCATCATGCCTGGATCAAATAATGCATAACCAATTGGTTGTCAGGTGATTAAGGCACAAAGAAAAAAATCTTGCTGTGCGAACGTCGTTTGATTACAACTCGTGCACCTAATGGTAAATCTCAAAGTACTACATAGCGTCAAGAATGAAAATATGGATAACGTTTGTAAAGATAAGGAAGGTTTAACAAACATTCCAAAAAACTATTATTTTGAAAAAAGTGACATTTTAAATGAATCATGACAATCTTTCTCTTATGTCAAAAATGTTGATATATGTGATAATGCGTTGAAAATCGCAAAACTGGATGTAAACTGTGAATGTAAACTGTGATCGATTTACTTTCCGCTATATTTGTGGCTTGTTTGCTAAAAATCGTTGGGGGAAAAACCTTTTTTTTGCGTTTCGATGATGTCACCATGTTCACTCAACCGTAGTACGACCTTTTTGTAAAATTGGCAAAATGTGGGGCAAATTATAGAATTCATACGTTTTAGTGATCATTGGGCGTTGTGGTATGGCAATGTAATACATTAATTCTGAGAGAGTTCTGAGAGTTGGGTTTAAATAGTCACAATTATGCTCAAAAATTGTGATAATCAATTCAAATTTGGTCAGTTCCGATAAATAAAATGTACTGCTACAGTTCCGATAAATAAAACGTACTGCAAGCAGGCGCGTAGCCCGAAATTTTATAATTTTATTTGGTTGGGGAAAACAACAACCGCCTTTCAACATTTAAAGATTTTTAATGCTCCTTGTTTTTAAAGCATCATCCATGAAACGTGCATGCTTCTGGCGTTTTCTCCTGAACAATTGTGTTCAGATTTAAGCCGACAAATAGAAAGTCTGCTTACATTGAATTGACAAGTTTTAAAAGTTTTGATATTAAAGTTTCAAGCTTCTGCTTTGGATCACCACCATTTGTTTGTAAACCTTTCTTGCAAAAGCGCTAGTAAACCTCTCAATGCCCAATATGATATTGCACTTGAGCAAGAAGTCATCGCGGCCGGCATTACGATTGCGCTTGTTATACTGTATTTACACGCTTCTGATGTACACCAACACAGCACGTTCACTGAAACCGAGCAGCGACTTTGCTTTGAGGCACTGACTTCTGCAGTAGGTCTTCTACAAAACGTTAGCGCATATAAGACGTGGATCCCGTTGTCATCTTGTTGACGTGTCTCTCACTGTGTAACACACAAGCACGAGCTGTGAATCTGATTCACGCTGTCCTACAGACGTGAATTAATCGCTACTTGTCCATATAGTTGGGCCACTGGCCGCAACAATCTAATTTTTGAGCGATTAATTCACGTCTGTAATTGATAACCGTAATCGTTAGAGCAGGAATGGGGAACCTATTTCCTGTCACGGGATGCATAAATTGCGGATTATCGCTGGTGGGCCACAAAAACAACTGATTGTATCTCAAAATTTTACCTTTATCTTAATATAAGTGATGTACTGTAGTACATCCTCCCTTAATTAGGCTACTTGGTTATCATAGAGCTTCGTTTTGACATGATTTTGAACTCTGCATTGGGTAACGAAAATTCTGATGCGGGTGATACCAAATGTTCAGGCGGGCCGCAAGTTCCTCACCCCTGAGCTAGAGTCTTTAAACGGGTTTGAAAAATGTTTGGATTTTTGATAGTCCGTAAGATCTTTTGGCTATGTTCAACCTGTTCTGTAAAACTTTTGTAGCTACTTTAAACTCACTTCGTTTAAATTGTTTGATGAGGCTTCGCTAAATTTAACTGACGTCATTGAAACATAAGATGGAATTAAACTGAAAACACAATCGTAATCACACTATTACAAAACTTATTGACCGCGCTCAGCTGCATGTAAAGATATTTTAGCACTGCAGGTAATTAAATTTGTACAAACCACGGGCTTCTTGGAAATACAGCAACTTATCTGCGGAATTTGAAACCCTAATGGGAAAAAAATTCAAATTTTGTTTCATTTTAGTCACATGCGCTTTGCCAACAAGACAGATAACAAGCTAAGGGATGGATATTAGGGAAGAAACAACAAGGCTAGGGAAGGATAACGAGGCAGTCGCCTCGGGCCCTTCTTTTTCAGAGCCGTGCCACCCCCCTTGAGAGCTTTGCACCATTGTTTAGTTAAAAAGGTATGGAACAATCCAGAGCCACATTTAAGGAAGCTCTGACGAAAGTCATATTTTTTTCAAAATGAAGCAAAAACTATTGAAAATGTGCCAAAGGAAGCAGCCTTCAATTGTGCGGCTGCAAAACTTTACAAACTTTTGTTCCTTTCGTGCGTATATGCTTTTTAATTTACAGTAGTTCATAAATTGAAATGTGAAACAAATTTAGTTCTTTTATCCACGTAATCTCACATCTACCTTTCGCAATGGCGATGTTTTGGGACTCCTTTCTGAGAGCTTGCCCCTAAATTTTAATATCCACCCCTGTGCGAGTTATCACATTATTTGTAAGTGATGCATAGGTGGCGGAACCGGAGGGCTGCATGGGCCTAAGCCCCCCACTTTTGTTTCCGGGGCGGCCTGCCCCCCACTTTTTGCCTAAACATTTTAAGTTAAAGTAACACAATCAGCAGTGGGTCCAATGATAAATTAAATTGTTCAATGAAAAAAATGTTGCAGAATTTTGGCCGTATTTTGTCGGTATTATTTCTGGGATATTATTTGTAGTTTGGCAGTGAATTTGGCAGGATTTCGTAACTGTTTGGCAGTGTTGCGATCGGAAAGCCCGAGTGGCATGTGCGCAAAGCTTAGCACTGTGGCAGCAAGCAACAATAGAGATCATTCGCCGCAATCACTCTTTTGTTTCTTGTTCGCGCCACATATATATGGTGTTGTTCTTCGCGCACATCCCGTTCGTGGTGAATCGCACATTCAACGCAACGCCAGCGGAGTGGTTGCAGCAACATCCCTCCTTTTAACAACGAACCCACCGATTGCACGTTCTTTTTGTGAAGGTTTCACACGGCACGACCTCCTCATCCTGGTCGCAGCACCATTTTGTTGCGATTGGGAAGGCCGAGCGGCATGTGCGCAAAGCTTCGCGCTGTGGCAGCAAGCAACAATAGAGATCACGCGCCACAATCACTCTATTATTGCTTGTTCGCGCCACATACAGAATACACCGTGCACAGTCTGTCACCCTGCTATGGAATGCATACCGCATTGGTGTTGTTGAAGAGTGTTACCACATGGTGTAACACAACAAAATTTTTCACAAAAGTGGCGTCATTTTACATGCTTGTGTGCATGGGCGTCGGAACGAATTTTTCCAGGGATGCCACTAGTGGATTTTTCCAAACGTTTTTCTACGGGGGGCCAAAAGTGGTGAAACCTGCTTTTTACCACTCGAAATTAAGAAAACAGCATTTTTTGCTGAACTTTACAAATCCCTCCACCCCTTCCGACACCCCTGCTTGTGTGTAAGCAAACGTTTGTGCCACACCATTAAAAAATTCTTGTAATTTTAAACGTTTCAGCACCATTCTTAACAGTACAATTTTTCTGAAACTTATACGCAAAGTGAAATGCCTGACAGATCAATTTCAATTGTGTTTAAGTTTTTGCATTGGCAGCATTGGATATCTACATTTCATTTCTGCATTGGCATCAGTGAGGGCCAAAATGTTTGATTTTAGGTGAGTAACATTATATCGTTTGAGATGGCGCCTTTCAAAGCACGAAATGGCAATATATGCTAAAAATATCGAGGAGGGGATGGCATCCTGGACCCCTCTAACTACGCTTATGATTGGTAACACAACTGACATCCTTACAGACAACTTCCAGGTTGTTACATATGCTTTGTCTTATCTTTGCATTCCGGCATACAATGCAGTTGTAGAATGATTATTCAGTCATGTTATCTCTGTGCTCCAGACAGGCCCATAACCAGGGGGAGTAAATCCCACCTGCACCAATTTTTGCCCACCTGGAAAAATGTGTTGGACATAGTTTAAAACTATTGAACATCGTTTAAAAAGTTTGAGCCCCTATCAGAAAACTCTTCGCCCCCTGGTGTCCCAAGCGTGGTTACGGGATGTGGAAACGTTGTTATTTATAATGTGTTTACGGCAGGTATCAATGCTGTGTCATTTTTGCCTGTTTTTAAGTTGTGTTTTTGGTGTTTTTAACAGCCTAGTGACGATTCCGACATACGGGCTCCTCGGGCTTAGCCGGAGTCTTTGATTACGATTTATATCGCATAACTCGAGCTTCATTGCTTTGTATACTTGAGTTACCGCCCACTTCACTGATAAAGGTTGCTAACTCGGGCTCTTCTCATTGGGGCTTGTCACTGTTCATATATTTTCGTTCCATGTCACGCCTTTCGCGTTCACGTTTGCAGGTGACCTGAATAAAATAATCGTGATCGTAGTGGGCGTTCTCTCTACTTCGTTCGCTCACGCTTTACTCGGCCTAATCCATTAGAGCCCGAGCTGCCCTATGCAATTTAGTATTTTTTAAAACATTGTTCATATCGGACTGAACGTTTTTGAAGCAATGGATTTGTATAGAACATTGGATTTGAAGTCCAGTCCAACTGACGGTTATAATTTCAAACGACAAATTGCCGAGCAACTCGGGCTAATATGAATGATCCCAGTAAGCAAAGGGCTTACTAGCGTTATCATTGCTCTGTGACGTACGTTACTCAAAAATGGATAATTATCATGAAAACTTCTCATTTATTGTTACATTACTAACGTCACAGAGCAACGATGGTGCCAGCCAGAACGAAAGCAAACTGAAATTTCAATGACGTAAACCTCGATTGGTTTCATTCAGTCAGAATAAGCTGTCTGATGAACCTGAGTGACGCTGTTGACCTGGGTCTCCCCTGTACCAGCCTATTTGATTTCACGTGGTTCACCGATACGTTTTTATACTGGTGTAATTTTGTCTAAAATAATGTAGACTAATTTAGACCTTCATATGGTGTACAGGTGATGACGCCATATTTCAATGCTTGTAACGTCACAGTTGCCAATTCAAACCACAAAATTTTTCTATAGTTTTTTTGACTTGAACTTGTGCCCCCCACTTTGAAAAAGGTTCCGCCACCCATGAAGTGATGACAGTTTCAATTCTCTCAGCACTTGCAAAATAAAAAGCATCTTTTGCTACTTACGTTAGATTTTGCTGCTGACCCTTCTCTTTGCAGTGAGGGAAAGGTGGGTCACAGTGCGACTAGTGGCACAGTCGTCGTTTTTGATTTGTTCAAAAAGTTGAAAACGTTGAGCTTTAAAGTTTCCATGGGGATTTCGTCTCATACCAGCCGTAGTACTAAAGTGAACTTTTCCTTGGTAGGCCATCGTTGCTTACAAGTTACAGAGCAAGTTGTGTTTGTGCTACCCAAAAGTAATTTATAAAATTTCATTTAGATTTGCCCACGTTAACCAACATCTTCTGTTCTGAGTTTTTGTGACGTTGAAGTCAGGGCAGTGCTAAATCATTCGATAATGCCAGATATTAAATTCTTTTTAAGTTGAGTTGGCACTTCCTCATTTTATTTTTTATATAGGCACGGGGCACATCTGACAAAAAAATGGGGCACACTCGCCACATTGCCAGTAGGTCACTCTTAACAAGGTAAAGCTTGAGAGGTTATATTGGAATGCAGTACAGAATAATTGTAATCTATGAGCATTTTTAAGTTTATTTAAGTGCTTAGAGGCACACTATTTTTGTGTGGTAAGGCATGAATTTCAGCATACTGCATTGGTTTCATTTAATGTTTGGTAATCATAATCATACAAAATTCTTTTGCGATGCAGTGATAGTGGGTAATTAGAATGTCAAAAAAGTGGAGAGGCAATCAGCAAGTGCCTGATTTACATAGGATATCACCAGGGTTGATTGACTTAAATCATTTGATTTAAATCAGTGATTTAAATCATGATTTAAAACAAGCAATAAAATCATGATTTAAATCCAGCAATAAGAATTTAAAAAATCAAGTCGCTTAAGGTAAAAAATTATGTGCAGTTTTGAAGTATGCTGTGATTTGTATGACACATTCAATTGGTATTCTAATCAGTTTCACTTTTTATTAAAGAAGGCAGAGACTTCTTATGACCACACAAGTTATGAAAGCAGTTAAACGTTTATCAATCCTGGCAACTGTGAGGTCACAGATTCTATGTTAACTAACTAAGTGAAAAATGATATGTGGACTGAAATCACAAACATTTGCAGACTCAGAAGTCAGAACTGTTCAGAATGCCACAAGTTTGAAAGTGTAGGCTGGCATAAAGCAAGCCTGTAGCCCGGTTTTGAGGTTTGGAGGACAAAATAAACTATTAGGGGGTCAAGATTTTTGCTTTCATTACGGCAACAAACTTTTCTGGGCACAACAAAATTTGGGGGGCACAAAAAAACTAGGGACACTGCCCCTGAATGTCCCCACGGCCATGGGCCTGAAACAAAGTAAAGTTTCATCTAAATTCCAACAAATTTGTAGGTTGCTGACTGTAGAAATAGTAGTTTCAGAACATATTTTTGCTTTAGATTCACAATAACACACATATTATGGGTTTTTACCATTTTATGCATGTAACTTTTACTTTTGCAAAAGCTGAACTAGAGATCAATTTTAACAATAGACTTCACACCAAAGACTGGCAAGCTTGTATTTTTTTACTAGCTTCTTAACGTGCCATAGGTGTTAATAAAGTTGATGAACAGATGGTTTGAGTTTTGTCATTCCAATAAATATTTTGTTTTCTACACTGGTACTGGTGTTATGAACTGATTTGCTTTAAGCGTGATGCATAAGTTCAAAGTATGTTTGAATGAAAGTTCAGATGAATTCCAGTTGCTGTACTAAAAGAAACAAATCCCAACAAAACGTTTTATTAAAACAAACTCTTAAAAATTAAAAACTGCAAGTGTTAGGTGGCCATCCTCTACACATTAAATAAAAAAAACATAAAAATCAAAAAAATCTGATTCAAATTAAAAAAAATCCGGTTTAAATCAAAAACATCTCATTTCTTTGTTTTTTTTAAATCATGATTTTTATCAACCCGATTTTTATCAACCCAACCCCATGCATGGGGCACACTCGACAGAAAAAGTACTCTTTTTAAATTGATTGTAAAAGTTTTTCTGAAAGGCGTTGTTTTTATATTTTGGCATGATATTGTGTGTATAGAGTTGCTTTATTGTGGGACAAAGTTTTAGCTTGTTTGGACTTTAAATAAAGTAGCAGTGGTTGAAAATGCAAAAAAAGTGTCGACTGCACTCCAGATTTCAAATAATTGACTGCAGGATAGGATGGCAGCTAACATCAGATGAAAGTTGAAACACTGAGCTTACGAACAGCAGGTCGGAGTCTAATATCTTGAACAGACTGATTTTTACTCGCCGACAAGGTACAGGGAAATAATTGATGAAAACGTTAAAGGTCCACATAATTGTGATTGAACCGTCACAATACATGTCATCACAAATAAATACCTATATCTAGAATGCATGCTATTGTTGCTAAACAGTGACTATGGCGCAATGAAGAAGACTCCAAAACTGTGCAAAAACAACAATCTACGATACTGATTTAAGGCTAAGCTGACACTGGAAACAAGGATAGGTCATATTTGTAACACCAACGGTTATCAGAGAGAAATTTGCGATGGTGTTGAAATGAAGCTTACATAAACGTTAGGTGGGATACAGCAAGCTGGTGCGTCAAAAACAGCTGCGAAAAGCGTTAATCCAATTGTTTTCACTTGCGGTCGTTGATTAGATAAAAACAAGTTTGTATTCGACTAAAAGCTGAAGAAGGTTGCGTTCCTTGAGGCAGTTTCGTTGATTTGCACTCAAATATTTCTATGGCTCATACTTCAAATCTTTTAATAACCTGAATAATTTGATACCCCGAAAATTTTGGAAATGGGTGGCATTTTCCCACTGTCCCTACTGGATACGCGCCTAGTGGGAACCGTATTCTAATTGCGGGCTACAAACCAGAGCAGGAATTGGTGAAAGAGAAAAGTTCATCTGCACACCGATACATTAATTCCAATTAACCAACGTAATTTTCAACAATCATGACAATTAAGTTCACATAGGAAATCTGCATACTGTGTCTACAGATAATCCAGTCATAATGTTCATTTTTCTCATTTATTCCCTGGTTTTATACTGGTAGGCTGGGGAAACGTTTCCAACAGTAATGTGACCATGAAATTTGCACAACTACATTACTTTTTATCACAAAATGTTTTGGGGGACAAAAAATATTATGTCTCCCATGTCACCCCAGTCCCCCCTTAAACCGGTCCCTGCTTATAACTAAGAAAAATAGATACGCTTGCAAGTTTTAATCATTGCAGAAAAATGAAAGCATGAAGCAGACAGATTCCTCAGAAGCTTGCTGCCAGGCAAAGTTTTTTGTTGTTTTCGACCCGTTGAGGCAATCTTTGCCACGGTTACTTTCCACAAATGTTGACATTTGCTTAAAGAACTATGAGACAAGAAAATGGAGAACTGACAACCTGTCCCACCAAAAAAAAAGGTTGTGTTTGGAAGAAGGAATAACTGGAAATTGGCTTCATTTTACGCTTCCAATGTGTTGTTTTTTTGTACCTAAAAAATGTTTTTTTCGGTAAAGCTACTTGTTCTGTTTGATCGAAATTAACCACTTTGACGAACTTTCCAGATTTCGCAAAACGTTGAATCGCTCGGCTTTTCTTGATCTTTCGTGAACTGTTACGCTCTGTTTAACCGCGTGGTTTCTCTCTGGCACTCGTCATCGCGTACGTGTGTTATCTCCAGAGCAAGAGTGTCAAAATGATTTAGTGCGGTGGACCATATTTACGCACTTAAATTTTACGCTGGCCAGACAATTTTGCGCATAGCAATTATTTGCAATATTAATGATATGTGTATAATTATCATGCAATCGATAATTTCATTTACTATGTTTTCAAAGCACTGCGATTCGAAGAAACTTGACATCTTTTGGCATTTACAAGCATGTTCAAATCTGGTACCAAAGATTGTGCAGTCGAAAATTTTAACGTTCAGTTGAGATGCACATGTGTCAATTGAGATCGGAATCGAGACGTGTTTAGTTCATCAAAGAGAACAGTTGTTAGTAGATATAAGTACCAGCGAACGTTGACATGGTCCTCGATGCCATTCCTTTATTTGGGGATACATTGCTCCAATGTATTAATAAAACGTTTTGATGTCAACATTTTCAAATCAATCGTTAAGAACACTATTGCACTGTAACTCAATTACTTCCAATTGATATTTTTGTGGCACCTCGTCAGCACTGACTGAAAAAGAGTTACTGAAAATAGCAAAACCAGTTTCCAGATTTTTGAAGTCAGCAAATCTTTCTTCGAATAGTCGGGAATTCTTCGAATCCTCATGGAATCTATATGACTCATAGTTTTGAACTGAAGAAGTTGTTAACATTGGTTTGGCTTAAGTATTAAGTCGTAATGTCGCGTTATGACTATAAACATAAACGTAACTCTGGTGTGACATAATAATCAACGTAACTCTCTCAGACCTAATGCAAGCACAAAACTGGCAACACGGGGGCCACAAAGCGGATCATGGCGGGCCG
>Ga0210059_1012595_pt1 | contig 12748 bp, 6 predicted proteins | sample Ectturendosymbi2_FD_188042 | JGI IMG/M metagenome (GOLD analysis project Ga0210059, IMG submission 188042) | Ecteinascidia turbinata endosymbiont from Florida, USA - Sample 2 (SPAdes) (version 2) | ecosystem: Host-associated > Tunicates > Ascidians > Unclassified | place: Key West, Florida...
CCATGTGCGGGCAGTAAGTCTCTGGGGTACGCATTTAAACCTGCCACGAGGTCACTTTAAACGCTGCGGTGGGAGTAAGCAAACTGTGAGAGAAGCTAGCGCACAAAGCGGAAGACAACATCGGATTGAGGCAAACAACACAAAGCATCGTAATAATAATTTCACATGGGGGAGGATCATGTTAATTTGCGCGTCAAGTAGGTGATACCATTTATTTTCACAGATATCCAGAGAGTAACAACTTGGTTGTTCGACAAAAGTAACGGTGTATGCTTCGTGCAGAGGTGGCTTGTTTATAATGCCGTGGTTTTCTGAATAGTGCCGCGACAAGGCCATCTGGTCCTTGTCACTGTCAGTTTTACAATCTTGTTTGTTCCAATTGCTGCGATGCGCTGACCATCTTTTGGAAAATTTGTTGCTAGTTTGACCAACATACTGTTCATGACATATTACACAAGTCGCGACGTAAATGCCAAAATCTGCGCAAGTCAAGCTTTGGTTTAGCTTGAAAGTTTCGGTTTTAGTCAGCAATTGTGAAACATTTGGTACCATGGATTTGTTATTTTTTCCATAGCAACCACAAAGCGCACAGTGCTCACATGACCTTGAGCCACCTTTGGTTTGCTTTCGTGTCATGTTTAAAGTAAGGTCTTTGTAGTTAATGCTGCTAGTGTAAGCTAGAAAGTTAGATTTTCAGGCAGATCTTTGCGAAGCTTTTGCCGAAGACAAAAAGCAGCACTATTGTGGAGACGTAGTTTTGGGATGGGGAGATTAGCAAAAGACTGCAACAATTACAGACTCTAGCTTTGCAGCCGACTGTTTGAGGAATCTCCTGCCTGGTTCTGCTCCCATCTCCTTGCAATGATTCAAGCTTGTACTTATCATTCAGCAATTATTGTAAAGCCACAGCAGTGACCCACACCAAGCGAATCGATCGCAATTTATTGCGTAAGGAAACTAGTTTCGTGTGTTACACATCTTCAGTCCTGCGCAAAAGTCGACATATGAAACAAAAAGAAAAAATTACGTTGCTAAGATCAAACTCAAGATACAAAAATTGAAGATTACAATAATTGAGCACAATTGTAACTCCTCCACAAAACACAGCTACAACACTGTTCAACGAACACAGATCGCAACGGCCATTCGGCACTTATGATTGACAAAACGTATTCTCCGCATTTAGCGTCGTTTCTGTCTCAGACGATCACGTGGTTTGCAACAGACCGTAACGTGCAGCGGAAAAAGTCAAGCATGCCAACTCCAGTTAGTTCGGGCGGTACAGTGAAAAAGTTTACACTACAGTTGCGGTACAATAAACAATTCAGTTTTTCCATGCTAAAAATTTCAAGCAACAATTCGTAAGTCATTCCTTGTTTCTCAAAGTTTTTTAATTGATGTCAAAGATGTGTAACACACGAAACTAGTTTCCTTAAGCAATGAATTGCGATCGATTCGCTTGGTGCGGGTCACAGCTGTGGCTTTACAAAAATAGCAAAAGACTGTTTTCAACCATTAGTGAACAGGATTTCAATCAAAACGTTGGAGAAGTAGCCTACAGTATTTACCTAGCTGTATATTGACCTATAGTTCAAAACGTAGGGACTTGACTCGGAACTAAGGATAAAATATAGGCTACATTTGTCCTAACTTCTTGTAATGTCACGACAATGGTGACCAACAAATCCAAAAGATATTTTTTTCATGACTCTTACGCTTTGTGCTTGTGCTGAATGCATTGGTTCGTAAGTCATCTGATGCACTTTGATTTACATAATGCAGCAATGTTTTCATCCACGTGCGCAACAGTCGCTTTACAGATACATCACATCTAGATTGGTTGGACACTCGTTTCGTGTTGAAGGTGAAACTTGGTACTTTTTTGTCAATTCACCGTTGTACATTTTGATTTAATCTCAAATATATTTTTGTGTCGTTATGCAAGTTTAACTCTTAGAATAAGACTTTTGACATGGTGCAGAGTTATAAGTCTGGCCGGGCTAAAGTTTGTCTAAATATTTCCGGCCAAATTCGGGCCTGCATACAAAACTTTTTTATAACATTAAGCAGAGTTTTTTAAGGTGTTTTAGGGACCCGATCTTGCTCTGATAGTGCTGCTCTCAAAACACCTCTAGAAATACGATTGGGAATCTGTATTTATAAAACGTCCTGCATCGACCCGATGACTACGTGAAGACTGAAGTGTTCTACTATAAGACTAGGAGTGAGTTAAATTTGCACGTGCGATCAATGCGATTCAGCATTTTGCATAGTCTAGATAACAGCTCTGATAAAACCCAAATGATGTATTCTACTAAACTGCTGTGCTTGCTTACATCCAAATATGATATTAATGGAAGCAGGCTGAACTACAGCACCGTGTCCAGAAACAAATTTAGTATATTAATATGAAAACCATGTACAAGGACATGTGTTGCTCTCAAAACACCTCTAGAAATAAGATTGGGAATCTGTATTCATAAAACGTCACTTCTGCATCGACCCGGCGACTATGTTGGTTTCACACCAAGGTGTCTCCCCAACATTTTACAACAAAATGGCGCCTATGGGGGAGGCTTGGACTTTTCTTTGGAAATTTCAGCAAAAAGGGTTGTTTCAAAGTGTCGTGTGGGAAAAACAAATTTCACCACTTTTGTGCTCCCGTACAAAACTTTTGGAAATATCCCCTAGTGCCCACCCCGAAAAAATCCAATGAAAACTTATAACATTTGCTCAAAAATTCATAAAATGTATCAAAAAACTAATCACCACTTCAAGGTGTGTAGGTTTGGCGGGATTTTCGCTACGGGCCTTGGTTTTTCCTTTCTTGCAGATTTGTCTTACAGCGAACAGATAAAATTATAGAAGCTTTGCTGAGCCATATCACGGAAGTTTTCAAAGTCTTAACAAATTAGAAGCTTTGCTGAGCCATATCACGGAAGTTTTCAAAGTCTTAACACACTGCGCTTGATACCGAAGCCGGGAGTCTTCGAGACAGAGACCTTGAAACCCCACAGCAGGATTGTGGAGTCGGAGGTGAAATGTCCGACTCCAAATTTTTTCAAAATTTTCGACTCCTTAACAGAAAGGGAATGAAGCTCGGCTGTCAAGCATGAGCACTCAGTGGAAATCGTAGTACACAGCAAGAACTCTGTTTCAACAAAAGTTACATACAAATTTTTATCATTTTAACAGGAATTCCCAACTTGGGAGTGTGATGTAAAAAATGATTCAAGTTGACATCTAGAGTCGGAACCGGACAAAAAATCCGAAATCGACTCCAGGCGTTGTTAGGAATCCGGCTCCACCCAAAACCCTCCGACTCCGGAACCCTACCCGATAGTGAAGCCTCGAGACTCCTTCACTGCTAATAACTACAGTAAACAAAGTAGTCTGAAGCGTGCTTCTCGACTTAAAGCGGCCTCCATTTCAAGTAGCGATGAGGCACGCACTGCCTAACAATTTAAATCGTTTAAAAGCACCTAACACTTTTTTATCCACATAAATTAGGCGGGGAGTAGGAGCAGACCAGCCGATTTAAAAAAAAGAATGACCATTTTATTTGGCGTACAATGAAAACACGCCAGAAAAACGTTTAAGATTTATAGGGATACGAGGAGGCGGCAAGTCCAACAGAGACTACTTACTTTCTGGGTCAGTTTTCACGTGCTGACATGAAACACGGTAAACATGAATGTCAAGCGTTTTGCTTGACCTTGAGAGATTCGGATTTTGATTAAACGTCGAATTGCAACTGGAGGCAGCGTCAATTACCCGCTTCAGATTATCTCTCATGTTCTTCGGCAGCAGCCCTGGCAAGTTGCAACAGTTCGGTCATTTGTTGTCCGAAGGCCCGTGCTAAGTTCTTTGGGTCTCTCCCCAAGTCTTGATGTTTTAGCTCCCACGTACTTTATATTGCATTTAACACGCAATATTTATACAAACAGAAACGTCGTATTGGTTTACTAAATATTTAAAAAAGCACGTTTCAATGTATATGTAGGTAGACAGATGACATGAAAAAGTTGCCTAATACCTAAAGCAGGGTGTGCAGCCTGTGGCCCAGGAGCTGACGTTTTGTGGCATGCAGAAAGGTCCATAATTTTAGAAGTGTATTCCCAGTCTTCCATGGGTTGCTAGCGAGTTGTCTACCCCGCAGAGCTTGATGCGTGTGGCTGTGGTCCTTGGATCCAGGGTTGCGGAGTCGTAAGGATTCGGAGGTTTTTGGTTTGAGTCGGATTTTTTTGTCCGACTCCGGATGTCCAATTGCATCATTTTTTTACATCGCACTCCTGAATTGGGAGATCCTGTTGAAATGGTAAAATTTCTTTTGAAACTTTAATTTTGTTGAAACAGATTTCTTGCTGTGCACCACGATTTCCATTGATTTTAACAGCGAAATTTAATTCTGTTTATATGAGGGAGTCGGAGTCGGGAATTTTAGAAAGGTCGGATATTTTACCTCCGACTCCCCAACCCTGCTTGGACCTATCTGGTTTTGTGCATTTGGCCCGGCAGTGTTGCACTCTCCTGATCTAAAGTATAAAACAGAAAGATCTAACGAACGGAATGCGTGTCATTTTCCAACCTTAGAGAAACGAAAATGGTACGAATTAGCGACAAGCCGCAATAACAGCAAAAGCAACGTCCAAATGAAAAAGAAATAAGCTTTTGAAAAACAGCCAGAGACCAAGTCGACATTTATAGAAATAGGCCTATTGTCAATCAAATTTTAGAGAAATTCAAACCACCAAAACATAGACACTACCATAGCGCAAGCGTATTGAAATGATTAATCAGACAAAACTTCATTGTACAAGCGCGGAAAGTCATTGTGAGCTTTATCCTCTAAAAAGAGAATTTAGATTTATCGTTTAAGGAAAACTATAAGCTGTTTTCCTAAATTCACACCAATAGACCAAACAATTTGCTTGATCTAACGAACAACTGGACCACGATTTTTCTAATATAACAGCGTGAAGCGTCCATAACAACACAAACAGAGCCATAAAAATAATACCACGGAAAATACAAAAAAATTTGAACATTACTAACCCGAAAGCAAGTAAAAAAATTAGTAACTCCGTGGAATATCGTTGAAGAACTGTACTACAGAAAAAAAGAATACAGTTCAAGATGCAGTGTCAAATTAAGCAACAGTAAAGCAGTTCTCCTGGAAGTGTTCGCATGCGAACAATTGGCCCGCTTATGTAAAAACTGTCAATTGGCCCGCTTATGTACGAATTTTTCAAACACTTCAGGCAACAGCAAGGCTTTTGTCCAGTGTGTGTTTGCATGCGAGTTTTCAGCTTGTTGGCATGTGAAACACTTTTTTCCACACTTCTGGCAACAGTAAGGTTTTTCTCCTGGGTATGTTCGCAAGTGTGTGGTCAGCTGGCAGGCCTATGAAAACCTTTTTCCACACTCCTAGCAACAGTTAGGCTTTTCTCCGGTGTGTGTTCGCTGGTGCGTAGTTAAGCTAATGGTATGTGCAAATCTTTTTCCACACTCCTGGCAACAGTAAGGCTTTTCTCCAGTATGTGTTCGCATGTGTGTTGTCAGGACACAGGCATATGCAAATCTTTTTCCACACACCTCGCAACAGTAAGGTTTTTCCCCAGTGTGTGTTCGCTTGTGATTCGTCAGGTTACTGGCACGTGAAAACCTTTTTCCACATTCCTGGCAACAGTAACGCTTTTCCCCAGTGTGTGTTCGCATGTGCGTAGTGAGGTTGTTGCCATGTGAAAATCTTTTTCCACACTCCAGGCAACAGTAAGGTTTTTCCCCAGTGTGTATTCGCTTGTGCTTTGTCAGTTCGCATGCCTGGGAAAATGTTTTTCCACACTCCTGGCAACAGTAAGGCTTTTCCCCAGTATGTGTTCGCATGTGTGTTGTCAGGACACAGGCATGTGCAAACCTTTTTCCACACTCCTCGCAACAGTAAGGCTTTTCACCTGTGTGTGTTCGCATGTGACTTGCCAGGTGGTTGGCCAGTGAAAATCTTTTTCCACAGTCTTTGCAGCAATAAAGTTTTTCTCCAGTATGTGTTCGCATGTGTGCCATCAGGCTATTGGAATATGAAAATCTTTTTTCACACTCCTGGCAACAGTAAGGCTTCTCACCAGTGTGTATTCGCATGTGCGCCGTCAAGTTACCCGTTTGTGAAAATCTTTTCCCACACTCCCGACAACAGTAAGGCTTTTCTCCATTGTGTGTTCGCATGTGAGTTGTCAGGTTACTCGTACGTGAAAACCTCTTTCCACACTCCTGGCAACAGTAAGGCTTTTCTCCGGTGTGTGTCCGCATGTGCAGTGCCAGGCTTTTAGTATGCGCAAACATTTTTCCACATTCCTGGCAACGGTAAGGTTTTTCACCAGTATGTATCCGCATATGCGATGTCAGCCTATTAGCACGTGAAAATCTTTTTCCACATTTCTGGCAACAGTGAGAATCTTCTATTGCGTGGATTCGCATGTGACTTGTCAGTCTGCTTGCATGTGAAAACCTGTTTCCACACACCTGGCAACAGTAAGGTTTTCTCCAGTTTGTGTTCGCTTGCACATTGTGAGGCTGCTGGCATGTGAAAACCTTTTTCCGCACTCCTGGCAACAGTGAGGCTTTTTTCCTGTGTGTGTTCCCATGTGCGTAGCTAGGTGGACCGTATGTGAAAATTTTTTTCCACGCTCCTGACAATAGCAAAGTGTTTCTCCAGCTTCCTGTGTGTGTTCGAACGTGCGCTATCAGGCTTTTGGCATTTGAAAATGTTTTTCCACACTCCTGGCAACAGTAAGGTGCGCTCTTGGTGCTAGTTCGCATGTGCGTGGTCAAGCTACTTGCAACGGAAATCATTTTTGCACTGAGCTGTATCAAGACAAACTGCGGAAAAGTAAAAACAAACTGACTTTTTGTGTATAGTGCTTGCGCTGGTTTACAAAGTGGTCGTGGACAAAATACGAAATAGAGTCCTAAGCTCCTGAAAAAAGAGAAAACCAAATTGATTTTGTTGATGATTATTCGTTTCACCTCTAATATTGTGCACAGTTTTCTTAAATCAAACTAATTGAAGCAATTATGCTTTGTTCACTTGACATCGAAAGTCGTTTCCTTCGTCTGATATTGACAAATTTATTCGCTGGATTCCATCGGTACACTTTCAAATCACAGGTAATTTAAATTTTGCATTGTCACGTTAAAGAAGAATGCCCCTATCAAATTTCTGTAACGATGCAAAAATCATGAGTAACTAACAACACAACACATTGCAATCGCTCAACCAAACCTCAGACTTCAAAAAACGATTCTAGCTTGCAAAAATCTTCAAGATTTCGAAAATCTTATTCGCAACGAAAACCCTCCTCTATTTTTCCATTTCAGAACTACCCTTATGTGATGTGCTATGGGCAAACAAATCGGTTAATATGGTAGGGATTGAAGGGTATGGTTTCCTGTGCGCCTGTTTTTGTTTTTCGCTGCAACATTTCGGTCATTTGTTTCGCAGTTGTCCGAAAACTCACCATAACAGTGTTATTTAGTCTGTATTGTCAAACATTATGACCGAAATGACTTAATTTTTTTCGGTCACTTCAAAACCGTTTCGGCCCGTGACCGAGAAAAAAACAGCTCCGAAGAATCTGCGCTTCACCACTTGCGATGATGCGGTCTGGCACACAGTAGCGCTGTCAGACTGAGGCTGAAGAGACCTGCCTCCCAACAAACTTGCTAAGATATTTACTGGTGTTTTATATCAATTTCAATTGTCAGAAAATTTACGGAAGGATCAGTCGGACTCAAGCCGACGTCACTGAATGGCCCCTCCCGAACAAAATTTTTGGCTGCGCTACTGCTTGTCAAAATGTTTCACTAGGAGACGGAACAATCACGCATCTGCAGTCCCGTAAATTGCAAGGGAAAGCTTATGTGTGGAATGACGAATAAACTAAACCAAGATTTAGCGAAAGCATGAGGAACTAAATATTTTCAAACAAACACATTCTATACTTACCACCAAAGGCATTGCACAATGATTTTGACATTTGCTGTGTAGATCGAGCATGATGTCAGGAGCCACCCCTAGTAGACGTGACAGTTTTGGAAAGGTTTATGCATTTTTTGCATCACGTGTTACTTTTCACCAACACCTCAAAGCTCGAATTGTGGACATCGCAATCTGTTGGCCCTGTTCTGAACGACTCCAAGATTTTGATTTTATCATCCTGATCAGGCAACTCTGCCAAATTTCGGGAAATCATTTTGTAACTCAATTGCAAAAACTCTTACGGTTGACATGTAAACCTGGCTCCTTCAGTACCTGAATTAGTTGGGCGCTCTGTCGAGCAATTCTTTGGAAATCTGCACACATTTTCTTATTTTTCAGCATGGGGGAATTTGTCCAAAAGCTTTCTATGATCATGTACCCCTTCAGATATACACAGGTGAGCATTCATTGCTAAGATTTCTTAAGACAAAAAGGCTGAGTAAATAAGAAATGTTCGGTACGTTTTTAATAGAACTTCTCAATTTTTAGTACTATAAAGGCAAACTTCATTTTGTCGCAATGTTAATAATATATTTAACAATAAACATACGGGAAATTTTTGAACATAATGCTCACTGGCAACTGGATTAACATTTGAAAGTAAATAGTGTACAAGCATAACTTCTGCTTCTAAGTCTAATCTCAAATGTGCCTTTTCACATATCCTAGGGGTACGTATACACGGGGGGCGCGTCCCCCCACTTTTTCAAATGTCCCCTATATTTTTCTTTTTAGGTTTCGTAATATATTGGTTCCACACTACGCTGTCCCCTCACATTTTACAACAAAATTGCGCTAATGCGTATACCCGAGGTTGGGAACCACCACGCTAAAAAATCAACTGATTCGGCGTGCATCACTCATGTCCAACTTGTGGTGTTGATGCATGGATGGCATAGGCGTCGGAGAAACGGGAAGACCTTGGCCCCCGTTGCCAAGCAAACCTCCCTCCGGGATTTTGAAATGTAATATTTTCTGTTAATTTTTATTAGAAAAAATGTTTCTCTTTGTTTTTAGGTGATAAATTGAAATTCACAACTGTTGACAACCCCTGGAAAAATTCTTTTGACCACTACTTGAAAAAATCCACTGTTGCCCTCTTAAAAAATATTTTTGACGCCCATGGTGGGTGCCTGGATGGTGATTCTGTCAAGACTTTGATACTTCACATCGCGGTACTGCCTGTACGAGGAGAGTCGCCCTTACTTTGCATTGACCAGTTTGTTAAGTTCGATTAGTCAGATAACGCCTGTACGTAGTTCTTATTGAACATGTTAACATTTTGTAAAACCTTAGACTAGAGCATTGTACATCTTTCTACTTCGGAGACACCAGGACTTGGATAAACAAACTTTCAATCAAGCTCTACTGGCCCTAAAAACATAAAAACACGTTAAAATACCTGCCAACGTTTCGATAGTTGATACAGCTATCTTCACCAGGTCTATGAAGATAGGGTATTTTCGTTTTTAGCCCTGACGAAGGTACTTGTATGAACTATCGAAACGTTAAGTTTATTAACGTGTTTTATGTTTTTATCGCCAGTAGAGCCTGATTGAAAGTTTGTTTATAGCATTGTATTTGGCACTGTCTCTGCACTTGGTTTTTGTAAAGGTCGTCCTAAAACTCGTATATCTAGTTCGAGGTTCTAAATTTTACAAATGCATTACCTCAGAAAAAGCGTTGCATCGACCAGATGCATGAATTACTTTGTTTTACAACAGTAGCAGGCAAACTACGGACTGCCAAATCTCTTCAACACTTTATCAATATCGAGAAATAAGAGGAAGCTCGGCGTGTTTTTTTCCCATTGCAGCGGTTCACCCAGTGTCGTACCTAGAGTTTCCCGCGCCCAGGGACAAAGTCAATTTGGGCGCCACCACGAGTCTTAGAGCGTCATGAAGGACCGACTGAGGGCAGACTCACGCATACATTAAACAGAAGTACAGACAGAAGAATGCATATGGAAAAGTGAAGGCACATGGTTTTGGACAAAACTACCAGGCAAACATAAAATTGCAAAATCCTGAAGCATTTCTTTGGATATAATACCCGGAAACGTTAACAGAAAATATAAGGAATACTACGATGTAGAGCTTCACTTGTAATTATCTGATTTCAAAGAATGCTTTCTTGTCTTTACTGCAAATTTATCGATTATATTGTAAAAAAAACTGGTATAATTTTGAATGTGTCACATGTAACCTAGGAAATATTAAAGGTCAGTGATGCTCCGTGAAAAGTTTCAAGTTAGCAATTTTGTGACCTAAATTTCAACAATCATCCATAGAGGTACTCAGTTCACTAGGTCGAATAAGATAAAATCAATGTAGCAGTAAGTGAAAAGTTTACGAATGGGCCCGTGTAGGACGAAAGTATGCAAGCTAAGTTTTTCTGAAATCATAGTCGAAAATTACTGGTGTAAGACACTTGCGAGCAGGGTCGGTGGAGCGGCAGTGAAAAACCTGAGAGCAGTGGAAACTTCTAAGAAACAAAAAATAATCGTTACCAATATTTCTGTACTGCATCTGTTTAGCAACAATGTTGACCTCAAAAATGATAACAAAATTATAGAAAACCATTATGAATTTTCTGGATGAGCGAATGGCTGCAATAAATTTGTTTCTAAGTCGACCTTCGTCGTTCATGAAATGACCTATGATGCTGTTATTACAAGGCACTACCGCCCCCGTTGCCCTATTTATGAAAAGGCAAGGGGCAAAGCTGTCGTCATGTCCCCGTTCTGCAGCGTCCCTGGTTACCAGTAAAACAAGTAATATATTTCTAAATCTAAACAAACTAGCTTTTGTTTTATCTTATGTTTTATCTATATTCTGATTACTAAACAAACAAACTATGCAAGTTTCAACAATGGCACCAGAAGCTTGCGACCTGGTATCTGTCTTTTCGCCCTCTGGTAAACTTTCTCTCAGAGGCCTTGCTCAACGCCATTGGACAGTTGAAATTAGAATCTTGCAAAAGTAGTCAGCATTTAGTTGAATATCCCACAAAAAATTATAACTACCTTCAAAGACACATCAAATACATCAACTTCCACATAAAGTTTGTCAAACCACCATAGCTCAAAAAATTTTCCTAAACATCAGATCTGTTGTAACAACATACTGTAAGTTTCATCACTGCTCTAAAGGCATACTACATGCGCTGTGCATGATGGATTCTCGCCTGATTGTGACACAGCTATAGAATTAGAGCAAGTCGGAAAGTTCGCCACCCTGGCTATCGGAAAGCATTGTGACGCAGCAGTCAGTCAAACCACATGCCAGTAGCAAGCGATAATTGCTGTAGACAGAAGCTCCACTTTAAAATGTCACTAAGGTTCATAACTACTCGCTTTGCGAAACTTGGTGATTTTGATGAGATATCACAACCGGGTAGCAGCTGCTGCCATTTAGCATTTTGAAAATCGTAGTTATTAGTATCTGCTAACATTTAACATTTCATAATGATCACGTAACATTCCAACCTCAATTTGGCACCCCCAAAATGCTGCACCCAGACACAGATTTTTTAATTACACCACTAAAACACTAGACCCATCACAGGCAGGATTTCTACCTCGTGCTGCCATCACAGACAGTGAGTACTGAATTTAGGTGTCCATTCAAAACAGACGTGTTCATAACAGACCACTCGAAACATACCGTTCATAACAGACCATATTTATAACGGACTCGTTCATAACACACCACATTCACAACCAGTGGTGTGTTTAAGGGCAGGCGAGTAAAGCACTTGCCTCATGCCCCCCGTTTTATGCCCTCTCTCAAGATGTTTCTCATGCAAACATGTCTCACTTTTGGTGAAAAACTTATTTACCACTCATATAGTATACTCCAGAAGCAGACCATAACTGAGTACTCTTCTTCCAAAGGGGCTATGAACAGCTGCATTGTATAAGCATTCTGCTGTTGAAGAGGCCAAGAACAGTAACTGTAACGTCTAAGCACTCTGCTTTAAAAGAAGTCCCCAACAGCAAATGTATAACTAGAAAAGTGGGAGGTGATGCCAGCTATTGTGGGGAAAAGATGCCAGCTTGCTGTCACTTAACTTTTGTATGGCTAGCTTTGTCTTCCCAACTTTCAGTGTTTTTTAAATTGTGTATAATAAATACCCTTTTGCATTTTCTGTTATGTCAGTCATGCCGTTGTCTCAGGAATGCAAGCTTGGGTGGCCTGCGTATCCCCTTCCTAGGTTTGATCAAAAGGACTTGTCATGGATGACTGAATATTATGACATTATCAGTGGATCCTCTTTTCAGCCTTGGGCCCCCAACCAAAAGTTCATCACTGTTCATAACAGAACCATTATGAAGGTTGTCTACTGTGAACAGGTCTGTTGTGAACATGGTCTGTTTTGAACAGGTCCGTTTTGAAATGGAACCCTGTATTTAATGAACTATCAATCAGCCACTTGCAGCTAATTGTTGTCAAATCAGAAATAGCAGCTTCCACAGAATGTCTCCGCTGCGCAGGGGTGTAACAACGGGCACATTTCCCTGGGGGTTGAATCATTATGGGACTTCGATAAACAAATTTAATCAAGCATTTTCGTTTTTTAGCCCTGATGAAGACAGTTGTATCAGCCCTGATGAAGACAGTTGTATCAACCGTCGAAACGTTGGCAAGTTTTTAACGTGTTTTTATGTTTTTAGCACCAGTAGAGCCTGATTAAATTTGTTTATCGAAGTCC
>Ga0210059_1012596_pt1 | contig 12747 bp, 9 predicted proteins | sample Ectturendosymbi2_FD_188042 | JGI IMG/M metagenome (GOLD analysis project Ga0210059, IMG submission 188042) | Ecteinascidia turbinata endosymbiont from Florida, USA - Sample 2 (SPAdes) (version 2) | ecosystem: Host-associated > Tunicates > Ascidians > Unclassified | place: Key West, Florida...
GGCGGATTACCAATGGAATGCGGAGTGGACGGACAGCCCCACAAGACTCCGCATTTTCACCACCGACATCGGCACCTACCCCCTCCCCCCCGGAGTGACACGCACAAGGAGAGCCTGGGTCCGGCTTAACCGCCTCCGCACCGCTGTCGGACGTTTCCGCTCCTGCTTGTACAAACGGTGTGTGGTCTCCTCTGCTGTCTGAGAATGTGGCGCAGAAGAACAAATCGTCGACCATGTTGTCCTTCAATGTCCAATCCATCGACCTCCCCATGGACTGCATGGCCTGACGGTTCTGGACGATGAGACAACCGAAAGGCTGCTCAACACCTGCCCCGAGATCTAGTGCGGCCATGCAGTGGTTCGAACAACTAGGTCAAAAGAAGAAGATGAATATCTTTAATTTTTATTAATGATAACATAATTGAAGACAAATTGTGTAAATTTTTATTACACACAGTAGAAATGTATTTATCAAACTGGTAGCCCTTCGCATGAATCTGCACCAAGAAGGAGTAGCTCTCAGTTGCAAAGGTTGGTGACCCCTGGTCTTGAGCATCGCCGCACGTATGTCATGACAGTCTCGTTACGAAGTTGCTACCGCGTGTCTCCCATCAATTCTGCAGTCCGATCGAGCACAGTCAGAATTCGTGATATTAACAGCAGCGCTTTGCAAGTAATTGATTAAACTGAAGCAACTAACGCAGCATCACGATTCCGCAGTGCCTTTCGCACGCAAATCATTGCTGACAACTGGAAGGCGTCTAATGTTAACTGCGACAACTGCTACTTAGGATGCGTGAATCCCCGTTTTCAGCTGGTCACCAACCTGATATTTTGAGAAAGGATGTCGGAGGGCGAGGCGAATCGCGAGAACAAGTTTTGACAGAATGCAGCTTTCCAACTTCATTTCTCCTCTGGTATAATTCTTGCACTTGTGGGTCAAAACGTCTGTTCAAGCAACAGCATTGCGTCAAACCTAGCAGCGCGCATCATCTTCACAAAAAAACCTTACCTGTTGAAAGCACACAGAAGTACCACTCCCTTGCTTCTAGCCTTTCTATAACAGTGGAGGGAGCCCTCAAGGTCTTTAGAAAGAGGCTTTTCGCAGAGGACGTGGAGATCTGATGCGAAATGTATAGTTAGTTGTGGTACCGGTTGCTGTGCGTTGTTTTTAAGGTGATCCACACGGGGTGCGCAAATCTAACACCAAGAGATGCAGACTATAGTGGGCGCGAAACACTGCATTCACGCAACATGAAAACAAAATTAATCACACAGGATTTAAAAACCAAAATAAGTAAGAGAAACACCATAAAAGTTCATTTAGGAAGCCAAATATTAACTAAGACAAATGTGTCTAACACTGCATTGTATTTAAGTCTTAGCGTGTGAAGTTCGAAACATATAAAAATAAAAAAGAAATAACCTTTTTCCAGTGCGAGGTTAACCAACTTTTCATGAGTATCAGTTGGTGAGCATATTATTACTCCTTGAAGGCTGCAAACATAAGTTGGTAGCACTTTGTAAATTTTAAGTAACACAACATTTGCTCTCTATGATTGAATAGTTTAAATACCTTTGTTCATCGAAGTGTCTTGGTAAGCACTAACATTTTTTGAAGAGTAGAAACTTCACTTTGAACTCAAATGATTTTGCTATTTTGGCACGCTGAAAACCTTGTACGTGTAATTCACACATTAGTCTCAGATACTTTTGAAACTGCGATCATTTTCGGCAGATAGAAACTGATTTTCAGCAAGTTGCGTGAATGGAAGCAATTTTTCTGGCTGGGCGGGTACAGGGACGCCAGTTACGACACAACCATTCACGCAATTCCCAGAATAGACATTTCAGGCGTATTAACCACACATATATATTGAGGCTTTTATGTTTGGCCACGCCCGACCCGCTTGTCATTTTACCTACAGTGTGTTTTTACGCTTTTTGACGTTTTTGCTTTAAAATGCTGCGAGGGGCAGCTTTCTGCACTGGTGGCAAGCACATATTAGGCGTTCAAAACTCATATTTTGGCGTCAGGCTTCGGTGACAGCATTACGGTCATACCGTGTGTTTGAAACTACAGTTCACGTGCTTTCCCGAAGTATTGCTTTAAGTTTTCATTTCATCCGTAAGCTTTCGCTTACAATTTACAGGACTGAAGAAGGTTAAATAACGTGAAATCGATTTCCTGGTGAAACACTTTGCGAGCAGATTCAGCTGCGTCACCCTTGGAGGCTTGTTGCCGAGATAACTTAATTGTTAATACAGTAATTTGAAAATTTCACAACGCATCGCGGGCCGCGTGTTTGAAACCCCTGATATAAATCATATTACATCACAACTGTATCTGCCTATAAATTCGGTTTCATATTACCTGCTGTGACAACGTCCACGCAGCTAATGCAGTTGGGAGAAAGGCAACGCTATACGGCAAAGGAGCCTGTAAACTCGGACGAAGATAAAATAGCTTCATTAACACTATCAGTCAATCACTAACATGTAAAGAACATCTTGTTTCAGACGGGCGCAGGATGCAGCCAGATGGAAGAGCAGAGTGACGCACACCTACAGGGCACGCGGTTATGAGCGCTCATAGTTCTGTTAACGGCGCTATTCGGTGCATTGACCATTTGGTTTTGAAGCACTATGATGAGAATCATGCACACCAACTTGGTATCCGTGAACGCCTTTTCGGCGTTGTCCATGTGGACTGCAGTCGTTTCCGTCAGGCTGTAATCGTTAATACAATTTCTTGCCTTTTCCATGTCAACTTCTATTATGTAGAGCAGCTTGACTGAAAAAAACAGACGTTGAGAAACTGACCAGCAACTAACGGATAAAAGATCGAACACTCACCTCGTCTGTTGCGGGAGATGTTGTCGACGTGAATCTGACCCATTCGTCCAAGGCCGCACAATGCTATTCCGAACGGTGATGACATATTCAACAGCGAGAAAAAAACAGTGAAGCTACTTAAACCTGGCGAACACATTACGCAAAAAAGACAAAATCATAAGCATCTTATTGCAGGCAGCTCTATCAAAATAGCTGAACTGGGTCACTGCCTAAGAGGCTTTTGTAAAAAGCGATAATAGTTAGCAGCAATTCGTTGCTTTCTGCATCATGATCAATAAAATTTCGTAATTTCATCACGCACCAAAGATCAAATTTACGCCCTGTTCACAAACATGCGCATTCAGTAAACACAGCGTAGCAGTTTTTGTTGTACGTCTGCTAACAAAACTGTATAAAACTGTCAACTTTTCGCAGTTTGACTCAGGATTCTGAATGGACTTTACTCGAAAACTACTTTCCCGAACTTGTAATGAGGTCTCGTTAACACTAACGCCATTGACAAAAATGTTTGGCAAACATAAGAACGTTGTGGACTCCGGTCGGAGAGATAAGACACCATAGCAACGATCGCGAGTGTCGCGTAGTCCAAGGTTCACTGATTACATCAGAGTCGACAGTTCTTCGTGCATTTTGAATAAGCGGCATGACGTTGCGTTTCGTCACTCCAGACTTTCGTCGCTCCAAAGCAACTTTCCATTTGTTAGTTTTTCACGTCATTGCTGTGCAGTCGAAACGTCGTGGCATCAAATGGTAATTGTCAGGGCACGGGCAATACATTTTCCTGCGTCGCTGTCGCATTGATGCCAGGCAAAATGGACCAAAGAGTTCTTACGCTTGATCGGCACTGGGAAGCTGCGAGCTTCACCTCGTTTTCGAAGTGAAGATCATCGCAGGACTTAAGTAATATTTACTGCTGTCCAAGGGCGCACGCAAGGGGGGTGGGGTTAAACCCCCCCCCTTGAGCTTGATATTTTACAAAAACTTTATTACCTTCACAAGGAGATTAATTGTTTTCGCATACTTTTTGCTTGTTAATTTGTCGACTTAATGCAAATACCACGGAATAAATTTGCATGCAAATTTCAAGGAGCATTGTAAATGGGCTAAAAAAGTAATAATTAGGTTGTGGTGGGAATCTGGGTTATCGCCTGCGTTCAGAAACCATCTTACCACATTTTGCAGACCTTTCGTCCACTACGCATGTTTAAGGTCGCCTTCCGCGATAGTTCACTTTATCCGAAACCATTGTCTTTATATTGTCTGCCAAGGGCGTACGCAAGGGGGGTGGGGTTAAACTCCCCGCTTGAGCTTGATATTTTACAAAAACTTTATTACCTGCGCAAAGGACATTAATTGTTTTCGCATATTTTTTGCGTGTTAATTTGTCGACTTAATGCGAAAATTGTAGTTGTAAATGCTCTGACATGGTGATGAGTGTGTTTTACTTCCCTGTTTGAACGCTCAGCGTGATATTTTTGCAGTTATGAACTGCTGTGTCGTAGCGTTGAGTGTATTTTCCTCCGATATCCTAACTTGAGGCATTGATATTTTAGTTTATATTCAGTGCCAAGGGCGTACGCAAGGGGGGGGGAGGTTGAGATTAAACTCCCCGCTTGAGCTTGATATTTTACAAAAACTTTATTACCAGCGCAAAGGACATTAATTGTTTTCGTACACTCTCTGCTTGTTAATTTGTCAACTAAATGTAAATAACACGGAATGAATTTGCATGCAAATTTCAAGGAACATTGTAAATGAGCCAAAAGTAGTAATTACGTTTCGGTAGGAATCTGGGTTATCGTCTGGGTACAGAAACCATCTTACCACTTTTTGCAGACCTTTCGTCTACTAGGCTATGCATGGTGACGATTGTGTTCGGCGATAGTTCACTTTATCCGACAAATTACATTTATTTTGTCTGCTATGGCTGATCAGCGCAAGCGCTGACCGCATTGGGTGCATTAGGCCTGCCAATTTCTGTAGCATGATAGAACTGTTGCACGATCTCAAAAACAGCAGTTGTTAACAGAGAAGCATTCAGGCATTTATTGTGTCCCAGCAGGAAGAAAGGAAAACTAAAAGTTTCCTGGAGTTCTATAAATAACAACAAAATCGAAAGTTTTCTTGCATACTTCATGCGCATTTTCAATTCTTGTGTAGTTTAGCAAGGTTCGATTTTTCAAACCTGGTTGTGCGCCAGCCAGTACATCAGCACTTTATGCTCGACTGCTCGTATTCGACAAGACATTAGCGCAGCCTCATTTTTCCGTTGTAAATTGCTCTGACGAATTGATGAGTGTGTTTTACTCCCCTGTTTTAACGCGCCACCTGACATTTTTGCAGTTACTAACTGCTGTATCGTAGCGTTGGGTGTATTTTCCTCCGATTGCCTAACTTGGAGCGCTAATAGTCTACAGTCAGTGCAATGACACATAAAATAAGGAGATTGGATGTACAGAAAAATGTGCATATTATGTCAACAAACATCGCCAAAACGTTGGTTTGGAAACAGGACTATGACGTCAAATTGTGACGTCAAAAACAGCGCACACCAAATACAAATTACTACCCTATGCCACTGAATGAAAACCCCCCATGAAAATTTTCTGCGTACGCCACTGCTGTTGTCGGTGCTAAATTGGGGCTGTTGTGAAGTGACAGTTTAATATGCTTGTGCGGCATCACAGTAAGTCACATTCGCTGCACCAATTTAACATTTTGCGCGTGAAAAGGCGCAATTTTCTGAATACTATAGACATCTTAAATAAAAAATTTCGGATCGCTTAGTGATCAAGAGCTTGGGAGCACCCTCTGAGTTGCTCAATCCAAGCTATGTCGATGCGCGCAACCAGAAACTTTGTTGAAGCCAAACTTTAGGTGCCTGATTGAAAGCAACAACAGTTTGATTAAAGCTTGTTAAAAACACAGTAAGACCTATACAAGGCAGTAGAGTAGCCAGACTTTAAACGAGCAACAGTAGCTTGCTTGGGACTCCGCCTCTCAAAGCACAAAATGACAAGATATGCTAGAAACTTTTGGGGATATGGCCCCCTTGTCCTGCTACGCCTATGAGTCAAGGTCTAAACCAGGGTTTCTCAACCGGGGCTCTCGGGCGCCCTTGGGAGACACGGAGTGGTTCTCCGGGGGCCACGAGCAGAGGCTTTTCCTAATTAGCTCTGCCGTGATATTGCAAAACCTAAGTGTAACAATATTAATTATACGCCAGTTGAAGGGGAAAGGGAGCCACAAACCACGAAAGGTTGAGAAACACTGGTCTAAACGTTTCAGGTTCCACAATCATTGACCGGATGAGGGAAAACGTGTTTTTTGACAAAAATTACTCAACATGTGTTTAAGAGTAAAATATCAGCAACGGAGATCGGACTAAAAGTGTTGCCAAATTTTGAAAATTGTCAATACTTTTACTAACATCACGGTTATTGCACCAGCGCCTTGATCCGAATTCTATAAGTTTCATTTGTCGCATCCGCATGATAACACTGACTTTCACCACACAACATACTAGGCTATAGGCGTCAACATTCCACCTTCGTCCCAATGAACATTGATTAATCATTACATCACATTTCATGGACAGCGTTTTCCGTCAGGTGTCAAAGACTGAAACTCTTACATCTGCTTCTAGGCGCTGATTCAACTTCATACGAACACCCTACGTAAGTTGAGTGAAAAATAAGCACAAGGACCTTGATCTATTCGCCTCTCAAACGTCACGACTGTCACCGAATTACAAGACTGCGTCTTGGCCGCAAAAAACAAAAGGAACGAGGTGAACTCTCGACTGGAGTGAACTGCTACTCTTGGATCATCTCACGCCGTCGGCTACGATGCAACTCACAAATCTCATGCAGTCTTTTCTATCAGATCGTTCAGAAAACATGTTATTGTCTCCATGTCTGGCCTGACTCTAGTTAAAGGTTACCTATTTTTACCTACTTTCAGCAATTGCGCAGTTACAGGGTCCAGCAGGAAAAATAGTGCAAAATCAAACGTTCATCAGGTGAAACGCGCCGACAGCAGCTTGATGCGACGAGCCCCCCGAAACAAAGCAGACACGAGTTTTTCCTGCAGCTTATGCTGCCAACACCTTGCTTGGGCTGGACGCACTACTGAATGAACGCACACGCCCACACACGCCACCTTTCCAGCACGTGTTCACTTCTTTCGATACACGCGACTGCGTAATCATGACGCACCACGCATGTCCAGACTTCGACCAAGGCCGCTTCGACCATAATCGCGTGAGCGCGCAACCTCGGTTCAAAACACATAAAAGCGGTGCGAGCTAGCTGTAACCGGTATTGTGCAGCTAGCGCTTTTGTCACACAGACGTGTTTTCGCTGTTCTAGACTACGTGCAGTCAGCTGATCATCCTACGAACTGACAAACAAACAAATAAATTGCAAGGCAAATTGAGTTTTCTTAGATATGTACACTAGTGCGCAAAGCTATAAGCTGCATCCGGAGGCCGGACCGAGCCACAAGTAACATACCCATACCCTGCAAAAAACAACAATCCTCCCATGAGCGAAGCATGTTTCTGCAGATGAAAACGTTACAGGTAATATTAACACGAGAACTGTTGCTGTTTTAACCAAGATTTTTCATTCATCTCTAATTCGTGTGCATTAAACTTTTTATGGCAAGACAATATTCCAGATTAAAAAATCGGTAAAAATACGCATATGACCACTGCTGTATTGGGACAGAATGCTGAGGATTGATGTCTTGATAGCAGCAGAACAAACCTGACAACTGCGACTTGGCAATAAGGGTCAAATTCACTCTTGCACTATGTAAGACTTATGCTTATGAAGGACAAAAACCTTTATTAGCCAGAGTTTCCTTAGCTTTCTCAATTTGGGAAAACAACTTTGACAAGTGCCGCCTACGGCTGCAAGCATAGGCGCCGAGTTTGACATTTCTACGAGCGTGGGAAATCTATGGCGTCACAAAATATGACGTCAAAACCTGCTTAAATTGGTAAAATTTATCGGTTCAAATATCCCAAAGCTGCTCTCATAATGTCAGTTTAGCAGGTTACTCACAATTATTCGATGATTAACAATTTTTCAAAACTTTTGGAACACGTTCACTACAGATTAAACTGGAATCATTTAAAGTTGAAAACACATACTGTAATTACCTAAAAGTATTTGTGCGAACTGCAGCCCTATCAATCCAAACATCCATCAATCTTACAACATGAAGTTCGTCGGTCACAGTGGAGTGAATATTTAATAAACAACAAGACTTCAACTTACGTTCAGTCATGGTCGATCGGAGATAATTTTTAATTCGACGAAGTGCATTGAAGGCACGCTCTGTCACGCGGGTAGGACATGAAAGTGCGAAATGCATGCGTAGCAAACACGTTAAACTCGGAAATACATCAGCAAAAGTTCGGATTTCCGCAAACAGTTTCGAAGCAACGTTTGAAGTGGACGATTTAAATCACTGCTTGCAAAAAACTACTAGGCTTTGCTAGGCAACTGTTCCTCGTTTACATCGTCTTTGTAAGAGTCACATACAGCGGAGACGGTGCACCTGATTCAAGATGTGTTGCGCTTTCTAAATCTTGCATTCCGCATGTGTCGAAAAACGTTTCACTACATTTAAGAACGATGTCTTTGTACTTGTCAATAAAGAATTGCTCAATCAAAAAATGAAAATTACCAGGAATGCCGCACTCCCGGCCCAGAATAGCGGGCTCACGCCCGCACTCGGCACCTATGGCTTTCTGTTAGCATACACTGCTGACCGGAACAGGACTTTTCGGTCTGGCCGTTTCGGTCTAAGCCGTTTCGGTCACGGGACATTTCCGTCTGGGGACATTTCGGTCACGACATAAACAACTTATTACATTCGTTCATTTAAATGATCATAGGCAGGCGAAATGTCACTCTAGCTAGTGTTATACCAACTTCCTTTGAGGAGTCATGATTGTGATTAAACCTGAATTGTAATTATGATTTTGAAGAATTTGTATTTAATTGCAAAATGTCGATAATGATTTAATTTGCTTGCTGATGATAATGAAAATCACATGTTGATGCTGATTAACTGTTGGATCTTGGATCATGTTTATAGTTTTTTTTTAATAAATCTTCTAATTAACTTAAGTATGTTTGCACTTTGCATTAAAATGTGAACATGTAAGATTTCTACAAGATTTCATAGTCTGACCGAAATCTCCCCAGACCGACCGAAACGACCTAGACCGAAATGTCTAGGCATACCATATTTTTATGTTTGAAAAACGGGACACTTCAGAACAACGAGCCTTATCAGATAAATGTGGTTCATATCTTACCAGGAGAATGTAGCTATTTTGGATTCCTGTATACACACCAAGAAAAACTGAAATAATGCCTTTTACTAAGAAAAAAGACAATGTTCAAACATTTGTAAATTTACACATTTGCCCAATCATGTTTTTCAGTAGACAATACTTTCTTCAAGAAATCTTTGTTCGATTTTATTTTCTCGTAAAAACCACAGCAGGAAAAGTTAGTTTTATGCAGTAGTCCCCGTTTAGGGTTAAGCCACCTCGGGGGCCGGACAATTTTGGGCTTAAGCGAGTGGACGTATTAACCGGGAGACAAATTTTCGCAACTCTCATGCGCATAAATGAGCACGGGCGACTTTGTTCTATAGCTAAAAGTTGCTGAAATCTTCTTCCACTTCCTGCAAGTAATTGCCATAGCGTTGGCTTTTCCGGTCACCCCCCTCTAACAATGATCCTACACTTCGAAGAGCTGTTTCGTAGGCAGCCACGAGAGATGTTGAGTTGTTCAGCGGCAGCACGTCAGGCCCATAGCTACGGGGGCCATTGGGGGGCAATGCCACCCCAAATTTATTTTGTACCCCAAAAATTTTGTTGTGCCCAGAGAATTTAAAAAAAAACATATAATGAAAACAAAAATATTGCCTCCCTAAAAATGCATTTCTCCCACCAAACCTTAAAACCTGGCTACGCGCCTGCAGCACGTTGGTTGCATGCTGGGATTCCTAGGTATAATTTTTGAAAGATTTCAGGTTTCTTAAACAAGGCTAAGTGTGCACGTTTCTTCGCAGGTCTGCCAACCTATCTTCACCATAAAAAGCCAAACCTTGTCCCAAAAAAAGCCGGATAGTCCCAAAAAAAGCCGGATAAGGCATATACTCATAAAACATGCATAACCAAACACAAAATAGACATTAAACTCGCCAGAAACATCGATATAATACTACACTCTTTAGATATAATACTACACTCTTCTTCTACACTCTTCGGAAGCATTTTCTTTCCCTGAAATTACAATGTCGTACCTTTGTTTCTTACCAATAACGTTGATCATTTTTAGAGCAACAGTAAAATCTTTGCAATATTCTGTGCACCCTGCATGACTATAGACTTTTTTCAGAAGTATGCAACTCAGACAACGTTTTTCCAGAGCGAACCTTTTCGACTGAAAAAAATCCAGAAAAAGCCATAGTGTGTCTGGCAAACAGCGCGTCATTTCAAGGCAACAGTGGCGTAGCCAGCCCAAAAATTTGGGGGGTTAAAGTGTATGATTTTAGGTGAATAACTCTATTTTTATTTGGAAAAACGCCTCTCAAAGCACAAAATGACTATATTTTCCAAACATTTTGGGAGGGCATGGCCCCTTTGGCCCCCCTGGCTACGCCTATGCAAGGCAACTCAATTTTTTTGAGTTTCTGAGATTTTTCCGACCAGTTTTGGTTTTTTCTTACCTGCAAATACAGTATAACTCGTCTAATTCGTCATCGTCTAATTCGTCAATTCGCTGAATTCGTCACTTTTTCGTCGGTCCCGGCAGAATTCCTATCTTTTGTGTACATTTCTGTTCGTCTAATTCGCCATCGTCTAATTCGTCAATTTACTCAATTCGTCACTTCTTTCTATCCCTTAGAAGTGTTTTCTTCGGCTAATACGTCACTTGCAGTTTCGCTTTTGATGTTTAAGCAGCTAGTGCGTGTGGGAATTCAAACAAATTAAGGATCTTTTTCTGAGAATTGTTGCACCTGGCAATTAGTTTATCAAATTTATACACGAGGTGCGAAGCGCGACCCGACTCCTCATTGAGAGAACGTGGGAAGTCTTTAAAGTTTGTTAAAGATTTATAAGGTGCCAGATTAAATGGAGGAGTCCAGGAAGAGCAGAGGAATTAATTGTTGTATTCAACCATAACGTCATAAACTTGTATTTTACTGCAAATAAGAGCACTATCTATTACCTCTTTGCATAATTCGTCACGCAAATTCTACTGTGCAACAAACAAAAAACTGTTTGAATTATAGACATTTTAACAAGCCATTTCTTTGCAAAATTCAAAGTCTCAAGACAAAACGCTGTGACCGAGACTCTCAAAAATGGAAACCGAGACCAAGCCTCCAGAATCCATCACTGCTTATGAAGCAGGGTTTTGGGTTTACACAGGAGGCTTTCATTACAGGAATAGATGGAGTAATTCCCGACCGGACAATTTTGGGATTATTAAGCGGGTCGGGGTGTGGGCTTAATCAGCGGGGACTACTGTACTTACAGGTGATAAACTGCTTTCACATTTTGTTCTGTTATCAGACCACATGTTATTCATCGTAGAATAAATTATTGCAACGAGAGCTGATGTACCAGGTGTAGGACTATGCTGGCTGATGGAATGCGAACCCGGGACTTTTTGGCTGACTGACCGGGATGCCGGGACAAAGCCTTAAAACCAGGACTGTCCCGGCTAAAACGGGACGTATGGTATGCCTAGAAATGTCGGCAGACCGAATCGGCCAGACAGAAAAGTCGCGTACGTGACGGCGCAACACGGTTGGTTACTTATCAACCATGGAAAACTTGTTTACGCAAACATATGGATTCGAAGAATTCACAAAGTGACGGAATCTGGGTTGCTATGTAAAACTGCAAAGTGCTTAACATCTTACGCACTCACATCTTAACAAAGCTTTCAGCACTAGAAGACGTTCAACTACCAAGTTCCACAAATGAATTGAAATGCTTTAGCTGTGAGTGACTGACGGTGCCTTTCTAAGGTTTATCAGAACTTGATTCAAAAAAACATTCTTTGGAGGGTCGACCTCAAACATACCTCACTCGACTAACGATTTACATCAGATAAACCTTCCTGAAAATTTCTTGTTTCAAGATAATTAGTAATTTGAGATTGTTAACGGAAACAAATGAACTTTCTGACTCCTGTCGGCAATGTTGAAAACTAATGTCTACGTAGGAAGCCTACACCTACAGGCTCACACTACTAAAACAACTGACATCGATCCAGTAGCGTAACTAAGGGAGGTAAGGGCCAAGGGGGGGACACCTGCCCCCGGGCGCAGCATTTCGGGGGCGCCAAATTGAGGTCGCAATGTTATGTAATAATTAGGAAATGTCAAATGTCAGCGGATGCTAATAAGTACGATTTACAAAATTTCGAAAGCCAGCGACTTTGACATTTCGGTCGCGATTGAACATTCAAGCTGTTGTATTGCGACATTCCAAATTGTGGTAATACAATCGAATTGTAGCACCAAATGAAAGAAAATGCAAAAAGTTCCCTGATCATCTGCAAGAATTTTACTGACAGAATTTTATGGGCACAAAAATCTTCTGATAACACAGTATAAAACAAGCCAGAGTTGTACCTTGTTTTATAAAGTATGGGTTTGGCAGAGCCTTTTTGAAGATCCCGAATGCTGCTTATACGAGTGTTTCCCTCTCTCGTCAGATGTGGACACAATCACCGCTGGTACGAGCAGGACCGTCGCCAGCGGGAGGGCCAGTGGTGCCCGGCGCCCCCATTTCACGTTTGGCCCACCGGTTGCTGCATATATCCAATACTGTATTTTAAAAGTGTG
>Ga0210059_1012597_pt1 | contig 12747 bp, 15 predicted proteins | sample Ectturendosymbi2_FD_188042 | JGI IMG/M metagenome (GOLD analysis project Ga0210059, IMG submission 188042) | Ecteinascidia turbinata endosymbiont from Florida, USA - Sample 2 (SPAdes) (version 2) | ecosystem: Host-associated > Tunicates > Ascidians > Unclassified | place: Key West, Florida...
ATCAAAGTGATGTAAAAATATGATTGATTGTTCACTTCACGTTTCAGTAGTGGTTTAATTCTCTTATTGAATATCTAAAATGCTAAATAACGTTAACTCTGTCGGCACTTGTCTGGGCCCCTCAGTGCGGGCCACATTTTGATAAAAATAGGTCAAATAGGCTCAAAACCGGCTCTGGTTGAGATTCGCTGATTTGCGACTATCATCATGACCTGCAAACTTGGTCTAGCTGTTAGGTTGAGCTTCTTCCATTTACGCGTGCATAGTGTTTTTCCTTGCCCCCGTTCGTTACCAACAGATTTCTACAGTGGTGGGTTTAGGGCTTGGGGGGCCGAGGTAAGACTATAAAGGGGTGTCTTCTGATGACCTCATTCTCAGTCAACCGAGATAATCACTTTTGATCAAGCCTAAGATACGGCCACCCAAGGATACATTACAGAGACTACGGCATTATTGATATAGCAGGAGAAAACGCAAAAGGGTGTTCATGATACACAAATTTGAAAACATTGAAAGTTGGGAAGATACGGCTGGCAACACATAAAAGTTAGGCAATAGCAAGTTGGCATCGCCCCCACTTCTTTATTTTCGCGCCCCATTTTTATACGTTCACCATCAGCAAACTACAAAGTTTACCCCTTTGAAAGTTTCACACTATTTCCCTTTGAAAAAATGCTTCGTAGTTGGTATCCTGAATTTGTTCACGCTCATGTCTTTATGGGAATCCATGAAACTATAAACAAAAAGCAAGAAGATTGAAAACACTAAATTTGGTTTAAATTTCATCCTTTTAACTACAAGAACATAGCATACAAAAGCACCCAACCTGAGAATGGTTTTGGAAAGCTTTGAGGCTGGATCATTCAAGGCTGCCCTCATCTTGCATTGACACTAGTTGTTTGAAAAATGTGCAAAAGTAGGAAATAATTCATCACATACCTTATCACAAACATTGCTAGAAAGTAGCCTACACAATTGATTAAATCTGTGATAAGAAAAAACGGTTGACGTTATACTGGCTAAGAGCTGGCAAAAAAAATTAACATCACCTAGCAAGTCTACCTTATACCAACCACTTTCTAGTCAAGCTTCAAATCACCTGTAACTTCAAGCATGGGCTAAATTCAAGGCACTGAAAATACCTGAAATATCTGTAGAGAAAGGAGTATTCATAATAACATGCCATTTCTTGTACCTGATAAGAAGCATGAATGTAGCCTTGCTTACAGTCTTTGCAGCACAAAGCAATAATACAAAATTACTTTGCGATCTAAGAAAAAAATGTCGTATAAATTGAAAGATGTAGTGTGGGCCCTGCTATAGCAATTGCATGTGGTCTTATTTGCTGATGGAAATGTTCAGTAAGGTACAACATCACGAGAAATGAGAAATTTGTCTAACCTTTTCAACTCAGAGCATAAAGACTACTTTCTGTTCCTTTGTGGCATTTTCGTGAAATTATCAATACACCAAATACTTCAATCTCCAAAAATCATCATTTGGCATGAAAAATGTCATTTGGTATAAATAGTGATCATTTGGTATGAGTATTTGCTTTTATTTGATACGGTCTTTTCAGAACTTTTCGGAAGAAATTTTAATCAACAATTTTTGTAGTTATAGAAGTTGGTTGGAAGCTTTTCTTTATTTGCTCATTGGAGATGGTGGTGGGGTCCCTTTGAAAGGAAGGTACTTGCACATTACAATTGCTGTTGGGAGACTCTGAAAGCCAGGAATTTTACATTACAGTTGCTGTTGGGGGGCCTGTGAAAGCAAGGTACTTACACATTACAATTGTTATTGGGGGGGCCTTTGAAAGCAGAGTACTTACACATTACAGTTTCTTTAGGCCCTAAAGAAAGTTTCTTTAGGCCCTAAAGTTTAGGGGGCCCCTTCAGTGAAGTTCAAAAGCAGAGTACCTACACATTTCAGTGACTGTTGGGGGCCCCTTTGAAAGCAAAGTACCTGCATATTGCAGTTCCTGTAGAGTACCTACTTATGATCTCCTTTGTAGTACATTATAGGCGTGAATCATGAGTTTTTTACCAAAAATAAGGAAAATTTATGTGCGTAACACCTTAAGGAGGGGGGCACCCACAAAGGGGGGGTCGAGGCAAGTGTCTCGCTTGCCTCCCCTTAAACATACCACTGGATATCACTGGATTACCAAACCCTGCCTGGTGGGACATATTTTTTTTAATGCTCAGCAGTGATTATATCTCCCAAGTTCGACGGTAATCGCTCCGAACAACTTTATTCAGAACAGCTGTTGCCAAGTTGTGCCACTGTTTTGGTTAACGTTCCTTATACTAAATCCTTCACCATAACCATAGCTAAACGTATCGTTTGCCCTTGCGCTAGGTTTTTAGACTAGGGTTCATGCCTCTAATTTATCAAAATGAGAGCAACTTTTTGTAAGCTTTTCATGTTGAAATAACTTTATGACTGCCAATTTTAAGTGTTCCCTTGAACAAAGGAGACATTTACGGAAACCATGTTGCAGGGTTGCACCCAGCTAATAATTTCAGGGGGATCAAAATTATTGAAACTTGTTGTTGTACTATTTCCGGGATGGGGAAAAATGATTGTATCTTGTTGTTGTACCTAAAATTAAGCATGTTTTTGAAATTTTCGTGGGAGCAATTGGCCCGTTTCCCACCCTGGTTGAGGGCCTGCCACGTTGCCTATCATCTGGCAGCGATTCACTCTACTTGCAGTTCCAGCCTACAATCTGAGCTCTAAGTTACCAAACGCAAACACACCAAGTGCACTATATCGCTTAAGAACGTTATCTTCCGACACCATTGCGTCATACAGAAAAACAGTACCTCCATGGAAACTGAACAACGTTACCTTTGCAGAATTTTTCACTTTAACCGCCAAATTTAATGTTGATAAGCCCAGATAATAACTAGGCTACAGCTTGTGGCACAATTGAAAACATCCCACTGAAGATCAAAAAGTAACATTAGATGTGCCTAGAGATGTTCGTCACCAATGCCTAGGTGTTTGGTAATGTAATGATCAGGGTTTCCACACGGTATTAAAAGTATTGAATTGTGAAATCTGTTTGAGACCTTGAAAAAGTATGGAAATTGACCAAAATGTATATAAAGTATTGAAAAAGCATGAAAATCCTAATAGGAAAAAGGAATCACGAAACTTCTGAGCAGAATCGTCTCTTATTTCATTACGCTATTCAGTTTAAATTTGTATGCAGGGAAGTTGTTACTTTCATTCAAAATTTATGGGACATTCCAGAGAAACTGAAGTGTATGATTGTGCTCACGAAAGCGTATAAGACACATCAGGGTGCAAAATTGTTGTTCAACTATTAATGGATAGCCCCAATATAAATTGAAAGTTTTCCTAGCATGAAATAGCCAAGGAAACGAACTTTAAGACAGATCTGTGAATGTGGGATGGTGCAGCTTCCACAAACTGTGTAAGGAAGCAGTGCAGCCTGGGTTGCAGATTTTTAAGTTTTATTTCAATTGTATCACAAAACAGAGGTTTACCATCTTGAGATGCAATAAGCATTCAGCCATTTCTTTATTCAAATTATGTTCTTTACAAATTATGACGGTTTTACAGAAGTTACAGCAGCAGCTGTTTCTTGTAGTTGTGTAAACTTTTGTTTCTTGATTAAAATTAAAAAAAATGAAGATATGTGATGGAATTGGTTTTCTTGCAATTAGTATCGAAATGGTATTGAAGAAGTATGGAAAATGGTTTTCGAATTATGTGTGGGAATTCTGAATTGTGTGCCGTTGGGGTGTTGCTAAGGATTGAACGATAGGATAAAAAGGACTGAGCTGCCTTGACTATTTACAGTGATTTCATGCAAGCCAGTTTTATCAGATTTTGAGTGGAGAAGCAATATAAACCTCTTGAACTACAGGACCAGTAATGTTTGCTAGTGTGCCGCCGATGTTATCATCTCCATCCTTTGTTCAAATGGCTTATGAGTGGCGTGGGGGAAATGGCTTTGGCTGGAGAGGAAGGTGTAGGGATTGGGGGCAATTGCCTCCCTAGAAAGTATATTAAAAAGCTCTCATTTTAAGACAAACACTCGGGTACTTTAGCACACTGGATTTGACCCAAACTTTTGAATGAACAATTTATCAATTTGCTCACTCCGCAGCAATAGTTCCGAGATCTTAAAGATTAGCCTACCAGTGTAGGGCTTCTAAACACAAAAACTGAAAAGAGAAAAACTCCTAAAAAAATTTTTGAAAATAGTAAAGAAGAGGTTGAAGTTTTATTGAGCAAACAATGCCTCCTTCCAGAACGTGCCGCTCGGGGCCCTCGGCCCTCAGGGTCCCCCTTGCTAAGCCACTGGTCGTTCCATTGGTGAAGAGCATTATATCCTCCATCCTGAGGGCGACACGATCAGGCATGGGTTCGGCATTGCTGTCCGCAGCCGCCTGATCTCATGCATTGAGTGACCCAGAAACCTCTCCCTTCGCCTCATGTGCATGCGTATTCGCACTTCACATAGGTGTCTGACCCAGGCCCGTCGCCAGGATGTAGCAGCAGGGGGGACAAAAACCAGGAGGGGCCAAAAACCGGAAGGGGTGGCCACATTTTTAAAATACAGTATTGAATTTATGCAGCAACCGGTGGGCCAAACTTGAAATGGGGGGCACCGATTTCAAATGGGGGGACCGGGCACAACTGGCCCCCCAGCTGGCGACGACCCTGGTCTGACCGTGTGTCAGCAAATGTTCCTACATTTGTTCTTCATTGTTTGAGCCGTTCTTTTAAGCTACTGCTAGGCTCCATTAGATCTCTGAGCAGGTGTTGACAGGGCATTCGATTCGTCACGTCATCCAGAATCGTCAGACTATGCATTCCATAGAGAAGTCGATAGATTGGAAAGTGAAGGACAACATGGTCAGAAGTCTGTTCTGCGCCATGCTCTCAAGTCGTAGATGTGGCCACGGCCCATATATGTAAGCTGAAATCCCTACACTTATGGCATGTAACGAGGATAAGAGTGAGTTCTACCAGCTTCCCAGTGAGTCACTCTCTACCATTTCGAAAGGCGATGATTTGGTGCTTGCCGTAAACTTCGATGCTCGGATCGGAGCGAAAACGATCAGTGGAATGGCGCACACTGGCCTCATGGTGTGGGTAAATTGAATGAAACCAAGCAAGGGCATCTTGAATTCTGTAATAACGTCAACTTTGCACTTATTAACACATTTTTGCTGGCTCCCTCAACTCTAAGGAAACATGGATGCACCACGGTTTCGTCACTGGCATCAGTTGGACCGTATCGTGTTTCGGCGTGGTACCACGACAGTTTATCAAGCGACACAACATGATACTTCGGCAGTTTGTCGGACGACAATATATCAAACGATAGTTCCGAGACTTTGGAACACTATTTCCAATGGTTTAAGAAAGAAATTATTTCCAGTCATTTGTTGCATGCAAAATACTTTCTGGAAAAAGTGATGCTGTAATATATCTATTTTCAATGACCTATGATCTGCGAAATATGTCTTTGAACTTTTGCTCTTGAGCTGCAATTCTGTTCAGCATAATTTTTACTTGACTTACCAAAACCTACGTGTATTTTCTTCGGATAAGGTTATGGTGTGTTAATGCTGTTGTCCCACCTTTGTGTCTGCGTGGGTGTGGTGTTAATATTGTCTGTTACTGATGCTATTGTACTTATGTGTGTGGATTCAGATGTTCTGATGGGGCAGTGGGGATATTAGAATTTAGGTACCCGATTGTAGGGGACTCTGCTCTTCTAATATTTTATCTCTCTGAAAAAACAATGCCAGATTACACCGGAAACGACGCCGTGGACACCTAGTTCAAGTGTAGGTCTCTCACCGTCACCATGGTCAATACAATGTCAGCTTTTGGTCTGTTTCAACGGTAAATGTCAGGTTGCTTTCATGAAGGTGGCAATATGCTGATTCCTGCTGTTGAAGCGGCATGTGAAGCCAGACTGTAGATAAAGTCTCGAAACGCCAGAGCTGCTAAAGCTAGACTGCGCACATCCAAAGCTAATGTTCAGCGACCGGTTAGCGCTGCCTTGCGTGACTTCTGAACGAAGATCAGAGAAGTGCAGTGATACTCTGAGGTTGGTGACCTTCTAGAAGTATACATTGGCGTTTAAATCAGTCATACAGCCGCAGCCAGTGACGACAGCATCTCTTCTGTCAGCACAAGGTTCGATTGTTCAAGACCAACCTATCCAGCTTAACCGCTGGGTCAAACACTGCATCTCGATCTATTCACAAAAAGGCATTTCATGATGGATGCTCTTTCCCACTTACCACAACCTCCAGTTTTACACGGCCTCAATGCAGAGATTTCCTTTGCATCTGTTAGAGGTCCGCCGCAGATGAAGTATTGACATTGCTGCACGATTTTTGCGATAACTTGCGAACCGCTAAGTTACGTCCACACGCAAGGTATTATACTGTAACAAAGTTTTTTTCAGCGCGCATCTTTTGAGGTGTTGGCGACGAATTTCTTAGGTCATTTGTGACCTCAAGCCGGGGAAAAACCAAAAAAGTGGTGTAGCCAAATAAGCAGATGGGTATGTTCAAAAACGTGTAGATAAAAATACAAATATATTAGAAAAATTCATTCTACTTGAAAAATGTTGGCCAAGACCCAAACACTGTAAAAAAATTTAAAAAAAGTTGTGCAATTCTTTTTGGGAGGTGAAGAGAGGAATTTGTTGATTTTTAGGGGTGTTTTCATCATTTTGCGCATGAAAATTTTCATATCTCCGGTTCCGAACGCAAAAAAACCTGAAAGTTGAAGAACTTGTTCACGTCCACGTCCTACAACAACCTACGAAAGTGCAAGCAGAAATAATAATAAGAAATACAGCTATGGCAATTCAAAATCTAAAAAATTGCTGAAACTTCGACGAAAATTTGACAAAAAGTTAACCAAAAATGTTCGAAAAGTTTCAAAATTTTTGTTTGTGATTGTCTTTTTCGCGTTCTTTCCAGTGGAGCTCTCCAACATCCAGTATCGGCAACGGTTTCGGCGTAAAACACAAAACATCGTTTTTATTCAAATTTTCCAGAAATGCGTTCTTTTCGCCCACAATTTTTCCCCAAAAAACCATGGGAAATGCTTTTGTTGGTTAGTTATAGTCCTTGCAAGCAGTCGAAGCCAAAAAATGCTTCAAAAAAGCAGAGCATACCTTTTTCCACGCTTTTTCTGTTTCTTCGCAACCAAAGCAAAAGGTGTAGTTATGTTAGCCAAGGCTACAATCTCCACATCTGCACTTCCATTCATTTGTCACAATGGCAACTTTTAAACAACCAGTTTTTAGTGCTTATTTCACTATTTAACGGAGATTCGCACGCACCGCTGAGCAGTTTTGTCGTCACAACAAGTGATTCCTACCTTTTGCAGCCGCCATACGTGGGAATACTCAAACGGTCAAGACGCAATTGTAGCAAGTGTCGCAACGCTTCTCGGCATCACGTGTGAAACAAGCTTAAGATTCAGTTCTACCGGTCTTAGATGGAACATCTGATCCTGAATATCTAGCATAACACCGCCAGGAGACACAGTCAAAACAGAAAATTTCCGCCGACATTAACGTGCGTCACTGAAGCAAATAAAACTCATTTCTTCTTTGTGTGCAAATTAACTGCATTTGTCAAGGAAATGTTGGCAGATTTTGCAAAAATTAGTCTGATTGCATTCTCGAGTTAATCATTATGACTCGAGTCGAGTTCAGTCATTCGGTAAAAAAAAGTGACTTGAGTCATCACAACATCGTTTCTCAATGTGACTCGAGTCACCAAAACTCGTGACTCGAATCTAGTTGTGACGAGTCAGTGACTCGAGTCGCGCTATCGCTGTGGTAGAAACTCAGTACCATTGCGTAGTGATGCTGGGACACGAAAATGAGGTCAATTTTAAGTGACAACTAAGAAACGGTCACACGAATATCATCGGTCCTCACAAGTGGGGATTTGGTGTGCTTTATGCACTGCTCTGCAGAGGTAAGACTTTAGACATGGACATGCTATAGCACAATTCGCATTATTAGTTGGTGGGAATCACTCGGAGTGGGATAGGAAAGTCGCATGGTTACAGAGCATGGAATGGGATGGGAAAGAAAAAGGGTTACATAGACATGACTGTTGATCCTACCTTGGCGTGGATCCAGCAGAATTATTTAGGTTGCTGAAAACGGTGAAGTGTCTTGAGAACTCCTGGGACCACTGCTTCCGCGACTGACCCCAGAAAAAAGCGGATTACTATGTTTGAAATAAATATTTACTCAGAAGTAATTACGACGATCAGCAAAAATCATTAGCGTGTGCTTACCTTGCTTAATGCAGGAATAACCGCATTCGTGATCGCATTCGCAATACCTGTCTCCTTTACATTTGCGTTGAAAAGGGGTGTTGTCGTGTTTGGCACAATTCTTCCTGCACGGCCGCCCAACTCTATTAGCTGCTTCTAAATTCCGAAGAGGACACAGTGCTGAATGTAAAGGCGATGAAGTTCGTTTGACAAACACAGAAACAATAACATGCAAAACAAGATATAGACTGAAGGATATTAGTACTTTAAAATACCACATGTATTATTCATTGGTGGACATAAAGCAGACTTAGCACTATATCCATAGGGGAGGTGTGGAACCCATGGAACGGATTTATTCAAACAGGCGTAGAGCCTTGATTGTTTAGCAAAAGTTCCTGAAATTTTGCTCAGTTAAAGGTTTGTGGAACAAAATTGTTCATTTCACGTTTGAGAAAAATTAATGAATGTGTTGTATTCATTTTCATGTTTTAAAATTTTTCTATTTTGTTCAATATAGGTCCCACCCCAGTGGGACCTTCGGCATACCCCATAGGGGCCCATGGAACATTTCTTTATTATAACTGATAAACAGCAGTTATCTCAGTGATGGTTGTCAAATATTTTGGGTATGCCCTTTCATTGTTAAAAATAACTTTAATCAGAAATAATCACTTCGCATCGGCCAAATTTTTTTCATTTTATAAAAATATATAAAAGTTTAACGTACATACGTGAGACATGTGAACTACTGAGTGCTTTTGCCGATGCTATTGCACAATATGAAATTAAGTTTGAACAAAATTCTATTCGCATCATTAAACTTTTTATAGTTTAGTTGTGTCTTATTTATTGGGTAAACTAATAGAATAAACTCATAATTTTTATTAAACCTTTTCTAAAAACACAACAAAAACGAGGTTAACAGCTTTTCAGCTATTCTACGTCGGAGCTAATGTGTAATATCAATGCACGTAAGGAATATCTGTGGTGTCCAATGTCATAAACAAATTCGCCATGACAAAAGCTAAGAAATGCAATCTTAACCAGTAGGTTTGCTGCTTTTGACAATCGATTTCGAGACATGCTGAGACTGCACTGTCTAGAAATATCAATGATCAGTGTGTTGATGAGTCTTGAATCATTAATTACTGTCTCTTTACTGTACTTGTGAGCTGTACAGTGATCGTATTCCTACTTGGTAAAAAGATAGTATGCACATTTTTGGTAAAAAAACACATGTAGTAAAGTTCACCAGTTGCTATTTAGGATCAGGTTTTTTGTACTTGTGAAATTCAGTGTGCATACTGGTAGTCACATGGATGCCCACAGAATTTACGATTTAACAGTTGTTCTTATTCAAGTGTATTTTTAACTTAGGGCCCCCACTCTTTGTGTAATACATACCCTGCGCCGTCTTAATCCAACAGTGAGTTTGACAAGAAAACATAATGCTGAAAACTTTGCCTTTCATAAGTTGAAAGAGTGAAATTATAAACGTAGCGTCGATCTATTTCTAAAAGTTCCTATATAGTGAATGAAAAAACAAAGACATTTTGGGTGAAATTTGTAAAAGTTACCATTCACCAGAATTGTTGAAAAACACCTCTTGCACCAGTGGCAAGCGGTTATTGGACAAAGCCAAGTGAAAAACGTTTGAATATTGTAATTTTTGTAGGAGATGGCTTGTACAAGCTTGACACACTTAGAACCCCTGAACGAGGTAATCTTTGTCGAAATTGTGACCGATTAGAAAGACTTTTGAGGTTTTTCAGGGTGGTTTGTATATACCCACATAGCAGAGCGACTTAACAAAAGTAAAACCCTCAAATCCTGTGCATGAAAATCTTCTGAACCTACATAAATCACAGCTGAAGTGTATCGCAGCTGGAAGGTTTGCTGGACAAAGAAAGTGGGTAGCTTTTGTCTCTTCTAACCTTTCCACTAAATGTCCAATTCAACATTTTTTTGCGCTGTGTTAACATAACCATTTAATTCTGTTTGTTTCCCGACCTGGAAACAGCTCGTATAACCACACAATTTGCAAAAAAGCGTTTTCGTAACGTCGGTAATTAAACTTAATTTGGTTGATATCATTTAGAAGTGCGATTTAACACGACGTGTTCATTGATCTATTGCCATCAGCGCATTGTTTACAAAACGTTTCCTTACCTGAAGCAAAGCAGTTAAAAGCAAACAGCAGCAGATTCAAGTTGCAAATAACAATACGTAACATTTCCACTTCAGTATGTCAAATGATACCTGCAAACATACCAAGAATAGATGATGTCTTTAAAGTCTGCGGGTATCTGGGTCATGCTGTGGAAGAACTTGCGTTTTTAAAATGGACAAATACTGAGTTCAATGTTGTCTTTGTTATGCAAGAGGCTTAACTATATATAGGGTGGGTTACACTGAGTCAAGTTCCCAGATATGAACCATCTTTTAACGTGGACAGCTGGAGCATTCGTGCCATTGTTTGGATTATGAGCATTAAACAAAGTACCTTTATCGCTGAGTGCAAGCAAAGTGTTTATTTCAACAATCGCATTCATTCTTTACGCAGAAATATTTTTCTCCGTATTGTTCAATTACCGAAAAGGAATTTATCAACCATCGATTCGAACAAAACTAGCAAATAACTACTCACCACTCCTTGCAAAACGTGAACAAAATGTTCTAGTTTAATTCTACATGTAGGCACCCATGCTCACTCACTAATTGAATGCCTATCGGAGACGACCGCTCTGGATTGCTATCGCTCGATTTTTGTCACGTTAATACTAACGTCCGGTGTGGCAGTCCCGGTTTTCAAAAAAAAGATATATATATATACTTTCCTTCAACTGAAGTTTATCACAAAAACTACACTGAAAATAGCTCTCACTGAGCAGTTTGAGCACTGACAAAATTACTTTACTCTAATACCATACGATTTTTGAAGAAAAGTAAGGAGACCAAATATAGCGAAGGTGTCATATATGCCTGAACTGAATTACTCGTTAAAAAAAATTATGAGCGTAAAGAACTTCTCCTTTTGTATACTGCTAACAAGACCGTAGAAGCATGCGCTGAATGAGTTTCAGCTCTTTACAGCCACCTGGCGCTTAGCTCCCTCTAACCATAACGTGGGGTCAGCGTGCTTAAGCCACCTCACATTACCGTCGCGTCTGCTGGACCCGAACCACTACCTTTGCAAAATCGAAAAGAGCAAGGACAACAGCACGCGCACCTATTTATGGCGTGCACAAAAAAATGAAGCTACTGAGGCGTGGAGAGCGCTCCGACGCGTGCTTACGTAGTTTTCACGTGGTGAACTCATTTGACCCGGGTCTGCCAGACCCGCGATAGCATTCCAGGCCTGAAAGCAAATCTGAAACAGTAGCATTTTTCACCAACACAAATGTTACACGAAATTAAATTTATAAAAAAACAATGAAACTTAAATTCTCTAAATTTGTGCGTGGGAATGATTTCCTTCATTGCCCTCAGACGCCTGAAGCCAGGAAAGTCTCCGTGATCAGATTCCATCTTTCCGAAGTTTATACTCCACGCCGGGTCGGCTCTCAAATCTTGGTTTTGCAACTTCCTCACTTCCTGCAGGCGCCAACTCAAAATTTCAAAGATCTGGAGAAGAGCACTAATAGTTGCAATCCCTAGACCAGAAAAGCCACTGGGGGACCTAATCAGCAATCGCCCATATCTCTGCTGTGTGTCTCCTTTAAAATCCTCGAGAGACTCATCTACGCTCGTGACGAACCAATCATCGACCCATTGCTCCCCCAGGAGCAGACGGGTTTTCGATACGGGAGGTCGGCCGTAGACCAGGTCAACCTGCTAAAAGAAAGGCCGGAGTTGTGTTTGTCGACCTCACAGCAGCCTACAACACTGTATGGCACCGCGGCCTCACTTGCAAGCTGCTGCAATTTCTTCCCGATAGACAAATGGTCGACATGATCATGGAGATGGTTTGCAATCGCAGCTTTACCCTTACCACCGGAAACGGTAAAAGAGCAGTTAACTACGCCTCAAGAATGGCGTCCCACAGGGATCTATCCTGGTGCCCCTTCTCCTCAACATCTACATCTCTGACCTGCCAACCACCATCTCCAGAAAGTATAAAACGATCTAGTAATCATGGATGCTGATGGAGACTGGGAGGCAGTGGAAGGGGTGCTGAGGAAGGACATGACAACTGTAGGTGAATACCTCTAGACTTGGAAGCTAAAGCTCAGCACTACAAAACCGGTGTCGGCAGCCTTCCACCTTAACAACAAGGAAGCTAAACGTGAGATGAAAGTCAACTTCAACAATGAAACCCTGCCCTTCTGCTCCGAGTCCAAATACCTCGGAGTAACGTTGGACAGGTCGCTCACATATCGCCGACACCTTGAGTCACTTCGCAAAAAGAAGCTGACATCACGTGTCGCGCTCCTGAGG
>Ga0210059_1012600_pt1 | contig 12745 bp, 5 predicted proteins | sample Ectturendosymbi2_FD_188042 | JGI IMG/M metagenome (GOLD analysis project Ga0210059, IMG submission 188042) | Ecteinascidia turbinata endosymbiont from Florida, USA - Sample 2 (SPAdes) (version 2) | ecosystem: Host-associated > Tunicates > Ascidians > Unclassified | place: Key West, Florida...
ACATTCATTTGAAACCACATTCATTTGAGACCACAATCATTTGAGACCACTTCATTTGAGACCACATTCATTTTAGGCCACATTAATTTGAGACTACATTCATTTGAGGTCACATTCATTTTACGCCATGTTAAAGTGAAGCTCTTTTGATTTACTGTGTATCACTTTTAATGATCTGGCTTTCACTTTTTTGCGGGACACCTGAAGTTTTCCAAGGTGACTATTCATTTGAAATTTTGCAAGGTTGCGCCCTTCCGTGTCCAGGGGTGACTCATGCTGATTTGTAAATGCATCCGCACTCAGGGCCAGATCAAGGGGGGGCAGCGGGGGTAATTAACCCGGGCCCCTCACTCCAAGGAGGCACCCCGCGATGATAATTATTTGTTTTAAATAAAATACTCCTTTGAAAAATTCTGATTCGGAAGCGATGCAAGAATACAAATTTATATTCTGATGTTGCAGTGAGTAGGTCTACATCTATTGATTTCTCTACAATTCTGACTTGCTGCCAGTTTTTGTAATCACTGCTGAATGTAAATAGTTTTGTTTTTGTTGAATGCAAATATATTTGAATTTTGCTTGTAACTTTTTTCTAATAATTGGTCTTTTGAAATGAGTATGATTATCTATTCCTGCATCACGCCTACTGCACAAAGTCGCGAACACGATAATATTGGCGTGCAAAAGCTAGTCCTGCTGTGGTTGCTGTTTAGTGTATAAAAGTGGTTTTAAAGTGATTGTCATTTGCTTCAAGCACCCCTGACGTTAAATAAGCTGTACAAAAAAATGTATTTATTGGTAAATTTATTGATCCAACTTTCCATGTTGCAGTGCGCGTAAGGGCTCGCGCCCCCTGGTTATTTATACACGCTCCCTGGGGTGGCGCGCCGCCCCGGTTAAGAACCATTGGCATATACTATATAGCAGCGGTGACCAAACCTGCTCTGTGTATGAGCCGCATATCGTAAAATCCAAGTTACAAAGAACCGCAATAAAAAAACTAAAAACACTAATTTATTTGCTATCTGCGCTTCTGTGACATCAAATTGTTTTGGGAACGACTTGCAAAAGTAATACTGTGCGACATGTTAGCTACCACAGCATTATCTTACAATATTTCTACATTTTGCAGTAGAAATAAAAAAACAAATATATAATTTGTCGAAAAGCTCAAAGAGCCGCATGCGGCTTGCGAGCCGCGGTTTTGCCACCCGCGATGCCGAAATTTGCAATGCCTTCAGGAGCTAAAATGCGCAAAGTTTGTAAGGAGGTAAAGCGCAAGAATCTGGCGGTGTTAGCTAAAACCTCCCGACAGGATCGTTTTTTTTTCAGCAAAGCTTTCAAGCAGCAACGTTAAAGCAGTGGTGTTAGCCAGAGCACCTGAAAATGTAGGTGGAAATCACGATATAAGCTTCGAAGCACTTTTCTCACTCAGCGTGGCTGGCCATATTGACATGTTATTTTTCAGCTGTTTTTGTTTGTAATCTCTGGCTTCTTATTGTTTGGGTTAATGTCGTTTCTTGCCGAGTCACTCTCTAATCCAGTGGTCCTCAAAGTGGGCGGAATCTCCCCCTTGGGGACGATTTTGATAGGCAATGGGGCGAAGAAAACAAAGGGGGCAATAGGGGGCGAAACAACAAAAACGGGGACGAAAATGCTCGATCACTAACTGATCACTGAGTTAACTTCAGAAGCCTACTACTATGACTTGTCAGTTTCTTGCAGTTGCAGATGTTAGTTTACTATGATAATCATTTGAGGTTGATCAAGTACACAAAACCAAGAAAATATGCTTAAATCAAGTACACAAAACTCAGAAAATATAATTAAATCAAGTACACAAACTAAGGAAATATGCCAAACTCTTTGGAGTAATTTAATCTGGTATTTTTTTTACAAGCAGCAGTCTTACCATGAGGAAATCAGCGAAAAAACAACAATCACACGTTCAGACGATTAAGTGAACAGTTACTGGCAGTTACATGAAGGAATCTCAAGATAACAGTAATATAAACAATTTCTGGAAGGGCAGTCGCTGGTTTTACCATCAATGCCTGAGGATCTTTTGTCATGTCTTACGACCAGAATCAAGAAAATGGCTCTTTGGAAAACTACATTCGTTTCCGAGCATTTGCACTCGTTGCATGCTTTGTCTGTTGCAGTCTTGACGATTCCAGCTAACAGCGCTGCCAGGGTAAATCATGCAAAGAGTGCAAAACACACAGTGGTCTGTCATGTGTTCTTTCCAACTCGCACACATTTGCATTAACACAAATGCGAAGAAGTGTTTAAAAACCCTTTGTTCGAATATAAAGTATGACTCCCAGCAATAAATTCACATTTGACTTTTTTAAATTGCTGAAAACTTCTGATTTCTTATCTTTTGAACTGATAGTAAGCAGTGATGAATCGCAAAGCAAAGCACAATTTAGCGTGGGAACTGGTTACCGTGCTGAAAACAGATTTTTTCCACAGATGAAAACTTCAAGAAAAGTCCACATTTGTTTACATTGATTTTTTTACCCTCTTGATAATGTAGCCTACTGCTATGCAAAGCAATGCTAGTTCGCTACCAATTATTTTAACTTACATGCTACTGCTTGTAAACGTAATGTTTTCTAGTTAACATTCCTACTTTACAATGGCGTGCCGTGCATTTCACGCTTAAATATGCAATGACATCATATCTTAATCATACTCCCTACTAACAGCATGACTACATACAGCTACGAAAGCTATGGATATTTTATTATATACCTACTCATTACAGCTCAGTTCTTTTCAGATCGCTACACTACTACAGACCCGGTTTGATCATTCTGACTAGAAAGTAAGATATTGTGATAGTTAAGGTTTTTCTTACTTCGACAGCAGTGGTTCTCAACCATTTCGCCCCCCTAATATTTAATTCGGCTCTCCGCACTTTAAAACACCGCAGAGGCCAGAAAACTCTTCATACCTCGGGCTTGGAATGGAGCGTTGCACCCTCTAAAATCTAATTTAGACCACGTCAAAGAATCACATGTTTTTGCGTTCCTGCCTTTATCGAGGCGCTACAATAGTTTTAGTTTTCAACTAAAAATAAAAGACGAGAAAAAATGTTTCGCGTTGGTCGAAAAACTCACAGGAGAAAATTTTCGTGGCTTTTTAGAAGAGAAATGCAACTGAGTATGAGCAAAATATCTTACACGTTATCCCTACAAACGCGACTATTTTAGCAGATAACCTCAAGTCCCGCAAAGAAGTGGAAGGTACATCATAAAAATGTGATTCACAGTAAATCAAAACAGCTTCACTTTGACATGGCGTAAAATGAATGTGATCTAAAACGAATGTGGTCTAAAATGAATGTGGTCTCAAATGACTGTGGTCTCAAATGACTGTGGTCTCAAATGAACGTGGTCTCAAATGAAGTGGTCTGAAATGAATGGTCTCAAATGAATTGGTCTCAATTGTTTGCACACCATTTCTTATCTTTTTGTTCATGTACCACTCTGGAAATTTTCAGAAATGCGGTGTGTGTTTACGCTTGCTTTTGTTTCTTGCCTAGATCTTTGAGGACGAAAGTTTGCACAGACTTTCGAAACGTCAACAATAAATACCGTATTGTTACCACACCAGTGGAGCAAAGCTTGCAGCCAGTCGACTATGCCTGGTGACAGAAACAGCACACCATGATAGAAACAGCACATATTGTGTAAGCTTTACGTTTGCCTGGGGTTAATATAGGCTATATTTGAAGAATTTTTGCATTTCTTGAATTTATTAGAAATGCTTTTTCCAACATTTGCCTTGTATTCGACATAACAGTACAATTGTGCGATTGCATTAGTGGTGCTTAGGTGTCTCTAGTGAACAATAACGCTAGGTCATATATATTCAGTCCCGTCGCCACGGGGGGAGCTTTGGTGGGTTTAGCCACCCAAAGAAACCTACAAGCCCCCTTAGATTGAAATATAAAACACTAAATTAGTGCAGTTTTTGTCAATTTTTAGAATGTCTAAACACCTCTGCACAAACGTAAACACCTCTGCACAAACCTATTGAAGACTATCTGGCGACGGTTTTGATGATATTCACAAACCTCTTTTGTATTTGATAGGGTTAATCACATCAAATTAATGTTCATTACAGCGGAAAGTCACCATGTAGGTGAGACATTTATGTTTGACCCCCTACTTTTTCCTTGGTCCTGTAGTGGCTTCCACACTGTTTCAATTCTAGAATCGCCACTGCTCCGGAGCAAGAGCCACACACATGAAAACCATGAGCTCCGGAGCTGGAGCCATGTTCATGAAAAAAGAGCTCTGGAGTCGAAGCTGTATCATTTTTGCGACGGCTCCGCAGCCCTGCGGAGCCGTCGTGGAAACATCTTGCTCTCAAGTTATTGCCACCAATAAAAGTGTTAGGGTGAAAGGTGGTTGAGGTTGTTTAGGTACATATGTTTTGAAAGGAGAAATATATATCGCTGCAGTGCCAGCAATGTCTTGATAGTTAATTGCCAAGGCTGCAATGCAGACGCTAACGGCAGGGATGGATTAAGGTTGTTTGGGGCACCTGGCTGAAACTTAGAAAGTGGCCCTTTGTATATATATAAACTGTCGTTGACAGGGAAAAAATAAATGAACGAACTGAAGTGTTTGTATTATTGAAACAAGAAAGCTTGAGCAAAAAAAAGGAACCGTTAACTAATATGGACGTCGCAATATGAACGAAACTTATTGATTTCAAGTCTCCATTTCTTGCAGGAGACTTGAAACCGTATCGATAAATGTTCACAAAACACCGGTGGAATGTTACGAATATACACTGGCACCCCGTCAACGACCACCACGCTATCACGACCACTTTAACGCGGTCTTCCTTATGCTAATGCATTACCTTTTGTTTCACTAACGCACATAGGCGTAGCCAGAGGGGGACAACGGGGCCATGCCCTCCACCAAATTTTTAGAACATATAGTCATTTTGTGCTTTGAGAGGCGTTTTTCCAAACAAAATAGTGTTATTCACCTAAAATCAAAAAATTTCCCCCCCCCCCAAAAGTTTTTGGGCTGGCTGCGCCACTGCTAACGCAACCACCCCGGTATCCAGACCGCGGCCACAGTCCAGCTGTTACAAAATTGCTAATCGAACACCGCGCAACATGACCACACATATTCTATCGGTATCCTTACGCTGGAAAACTGGTAATCTATCAGCAGCAATTTGCAACCGCATCACGTTGTCCTGAAGCATCGTGGATAGTCAGCAGTGTTGCCATTCGGGTCAGTCTGGTTAACATCAGATTGTTGCCTTCTTCAACATCAGATAACGTCAGATGTTTATGTTACAGTTTCATACAAGCTAAATGCGTCGACATTCAATACCTAACAAAGCGCGATCTACCTCATTGTAATGTTGTATTCGAAACATGCCCGTAACTAGCTTGGGGACACCAGAAGCGGCGAAGAGTTTTCTAAGAGGGGCCCAAAGTTTTTGAACTATGTCCAATAGTTTTAAACGATGTCCAACACATTTTTCCAGGGGGGGCGAAAAATTTTCTAGGGGCCTGCGCCCCCCTGGTTACGGGCCTGATCCGAAATAGTACAAAAACTGCGAAGTGTCGTTATTAAATGGAGAAGTCGGTCATGCGTCACAAAAATGTTATTCTCAACGCAGCGAACGCAGTTTCTGCTTGGAATGATAACCAAACACAAATGAGGATGAAAGAATGAAAAACAAAACTTAAAAATTATTATGAATCCAACTTCTTTTCTCCTAAAATGACAGGAAATGTGAAAAACAAAAGTATACAGTCCTGTCAACGTCAGATTTGTCGCCAAAACATCAGACATCAGAAATTCCTCTCAACATCAGATCTGATGTTAAAACATCTGAAGTGGCAACCCTGATAGTCAGGGATGTAGGCGTGAGCGCAAGCGCAGTAAGTGCCAATGTGACGTAACAAACTCATACTGTAAACTCATCTGGATTTTGTACTGCCGACATCGACTTTTTCCGTTGTGTGATTTAATAGTACAGTAACGATAGGCTATGGCAGCACGTAAAACAAAGCTAAATAACTTTCAGTCAAGGAAAGAATTGCAGAAATTAAGTGATCGCGATAATACATGTAACCTTCAGGAATGCAATTGTGACGCGACCACCCCAGCCCCGCTACACGACCAATTGAGTGTCGTCCATTGGGTGGTCGTGCTAGCGGAGTTCAACTGTATATACAATATATATATCCAAATGACATTTTTGAGGTAGAAAAAGTTTTGTTCAAAAATTATTTTCAGAAAAATCAGCTTTCCATACCAGATTCACGACCAAAATAACACTAACCTAACCTTAAAACTAGCCTAACCAAAATTTAACGTAACCTTACCTATCAATAGCCCAGTTGGATATGTCCTAAATTGATATGATAAAAATAATAATTGTACTCATTGCAATTCAATGTTTCATTTTTCTGTTCACAATCAAGGACAAATCAGTAAGACTATTAAACGAACAAGAGCATGCACTCACTTATCAATACCTGTTGTGAAACTCACTTTCATTTATTACGTTTGGTTTTACATTCATTCATAAGACATAACACTACTGAGTAGTGAATTGTATTTATTTTTCTACTACACGTAGAACCGTCGCCAGAAAGTTTTCAATAGGGGGGCTTTGCAGTTCTACGGGGGGGCTTTGCGTTGGTGCGGGGGGGCTTGACATTATAAAATTAACCAAAATTCTACTTATTTATAGTGTTTCACGTTTGAATTTGGGGGGCTTGAAGCTTTGTTTAGGGAGGATTAGCCCACCAAAGCCCCCCGTGGCGACGGGACTGACTACACATAGAATAAAAAATGGCACTCAACAAAATTCTTAACTGAAAGCACATCTTACGACTTATTAAGTCGTAAATCGAATGAGTCATTGCGTTTAGCGTGAGCAAGCTTAGAGTTACTTGAACGAAACGTAAACAGAACTAAGACGTGCTTGGTACGGTTTAATTCTTGTTATCAGTTACCGTTGTTAAGAAACTCGACATCTGCCGACTTTCCTTTTTATTAATGCGTTTATTCTGTTTTAAGTCGGTTATCAAGAATTGTACCAAATAGTGGCGTTTCACATCAATGCAGTACGTACCAAAATGTCCAAACTTGCATCTTGGTAGTCGTTAGTACCAGAATTGGCATAAAACCACCAGTTGACATTGTGCAAGGTCTTCCCTCCCACACGCAACGCGATTGACTTCAAACATGCATCGCAGTAACAAAGAACGCACAAATACATGAAAGTACACGAGGATATATCAGGTCCGTAACCAGGGGGAGCGAAAGCCCCCTAAAAATTTTTTCGTCCCCCCTGGAAAAATGTGTTGGATATAGTTTGAAACTATTGGACATAGTTCAAAAAACTACGGCCCCCCTCAGAAAACTCTTTGCCCCTCCTGGTGTCCTAAGCTGGTTACGGGCCTGGGATATATACGTGGTGTAGGCTATATACCAATTCTGGCAGTCCTTATAACATTATGATTTATTATCCTAAGCCAAAATCTAATTACTTTCAACATTGTTAAGAGACTTGACACCACTTAAGAAGTTCACAACTTCCTTCGGGGCTGTTTGCCGGACTGACGTTCAAATGACGTGGATACCCAGGGCCAATGAGAGGAGGGTCAAACAAGTGGCCTACATTGTTCCGGGCCCGACAGTTACGGAGGGGGCCAAGATTGAATAAACATTTGAGTGTTTGTTACTAACAATCTCGGAATAATGTAGCGATATTAATCCTGGTGATAAAACTGGTCTGGCCTAAAGGATTTGGTAACCTAGTGTGATGTAATTTAATGTGAATTGCTCGCAGTGAATTTTCCTGATATGATGCACTGGTAATTATTAACAGCAATCATTTTTGTTGAAATGAACTTGAATGTTTGCCTACTATATCGAATTTAAGACATTCTCGATTATCTGTCCCAGTCTGTCCATTGAACTGAATTTTCCTTTACGTGTTTCATTTTCAAACAAATCTTTAATAAAACTCTCTCCAATAAGCCAAGAGCTTCAAACTAAGAGATACTTCAAGTGAAATTTGAATGGAATCATGCCAGCTGACAATATAATCTAATCTAACAACAGTACAGCCCTCGAATCTTGCGCATATGTCTAAGATAACTAAAAAGTTTAAAATTAACAAATAACTGCAGTGCAGACGCAAGTGCTCACGAGTATAATGCACCGCAGCCGTGTGCCGTGCATTTTGCTGATTGTTCAACTTGCGCCGTAAGCAGATACTGTTCTAATCGAATGTGAGTTTAGGATTAGCGGACATACCCAGAAATCTGAAGATTTCGAAACGATACAGGAGAAACTAACCACTTACAGTATTTTGACAGAATGCTTTAAAGCAGTGCTTCTCAACCTTTTTGATGTCGCGGCCCACTTTTCGCTGAGACTTTGATTTTGGGTCCACTTCACGAAAAATTTGTTTCAGAACTCATGACTAGGCGTAATTATGGCGATAAAACAATCCTCACACTAACTATATCGTCCGGTACGCGTGACCCGAAATCACAGCCTTTCGTCTACAGCCTACACTGCAAAATCTAAAAGAGCGAGTGCGACCGCAGGCGCACCTATCAGCAAATCGCACAAAAAATGAAGCTATTGAAGCGTGCGAAAGCGCTCCGACGCGTCCTCACGTATGTAACACGTGGTCACCACACTTGCCTTGGGTTTGTGGAAACCATAAAAAGCAATCCAGGGTCCAAAATGGGAGCATTCCCTGGATGGAATGCTACAATAATACATTTTTGGCTTTCGTAATTCATAACTTTATCTAAAAAAATGCAGTTTGTATCAACCAATAACTTTTTTCAAAAAATATTTAAGTTATCTCGGAACATTTCGCGGCCCACCTGAAGGAGCTTCGCGGCCCACCGGTTGAGAAGCGCTGCTTTAAAGCAGTGGTCGCTGGCCTGTGGCCCGTGTGGTTATTTATTGTGGCTCGCGATCAAAAATACAAGCAATAGTCGGTTGAAAAAATGTTTCGTTCTCTTCCTTCGTTTTTGTTATAATAAGTAAGCTCATTCCAAGGATACAGTTACGCAATGAGATCGCAGTCTCATTTCACTAGCAGCGTTTCATTCAACCTCGATCGAGTTCATACATTCTGAGACTGCGGCATTTTTTTCTAAGTTCTTCCTCGATAAGATTTCACTACGAACAATTGAAAGTCATGTTTAAAAAATGGTAATATTGTTATATTACTTGAATATCGGTATGTTTTAACATAATGTTTCATATGTCCAATAAACGAGCACTTATTTTTCAAGCTTGATGCACATTTATTACCCTCAATTTTTATTTATTTCAAAATAATTTTGCAACTCTGGGACGCCAAAATGGGTTTTGTTCCGCCTAAAAGGATTTCTCTTGGAGGCCCTGTGGATACTGCATGCGCATCGGAAACCAAATTGAGACAAGCGGATGGAATACCTTAATTTTTTAAACCTTGGAGTACTAACTTTCTAGTGAGCGTCAGCCAGACCACACGCCTTGGAATCAACCACTTTTATGTCAAAGAAGCAATTGCAGTGAGTGAGCAAAGAGCGCCTACTTATTAGTTCCACTTGGCGATGGTATCTTTTACAGCGTACTGTGTATTGTTCACATTTTACACTTTTTTATCGACTTAAGGATTGGGGGCCCCTAAATGTTGGGGGCCCTTGGCTATAGCCCAGTAAGCACCCCCCTTAATCCGCCACTGGCTAACGGCATTTCATTTCTCTATATTTTACATAAGATTTCATCATTTTCCACGTTTGATTTAAGCTTCCGAAACTGCCTCATCCCAACCATGGTATAACTCTAATAAGAAAACTGACATCGTATATACTGTTAACACACATGTCGTGGATCTAGCAAACTTATGTATTTAAAAATTCCATATTCGATTCAGCCTCAGTCGTCCAAAATCACATCAAATTCGCCTGAAGGTTTCTAAAGTAAAAAACACAAATGTTCAGTTATCAATAGATCCTCGAAAATATGTTTTACAACGGTCTAACTTTTGTTTTATTTACATTCGAACATGACGCAACCATACAGGGGCGCAACCAGCTCTTCATTTCGGGGGGGCAATTTTCATGAAATTTAATTAGATGACGCCATTGTGCTTATTCAACCGCGGTACAACTTTTTCGCAAACGGTCACATATAATAATAATAATGTATTTTTGCCCGCAGACACGAAGTCCATGGTTTGCAAACACACACTCTGCACAACGCTGGTTAATAAAAACAAAACAGAATGTTTTACAACACCGTTGGAGGCTGAATCACCGATGTCAAGCGAAATTTCTGACTTCACGCCATATGCGCATGCACAGAGTAACATTCAACATATCAAATACGCTGAGAAAACCGATGATTTGGGCTTAGGATTTGGTGTTTAGGTAAGTGTGTCGGGTTAGGGTTTATGTTGCAGTTAGAAAAAGTAAAATAATTGATGTCTAAGATTAAGTCCAATATTTTTCATTGGTTTTACTTATTCCCGTACTGCAGCTTGTTGTGGGCATCTGACATCTAACCAAAAAGTTTAATTTACACAACACACATCAAAAAGTAATCGCCAAACTTTATTCCTTTACTCTGAGAAGCAAAATAACCGACACAAAATAACAGGTCAGAAATTTTGCAGAGGTCAGCAATTTCGCTTGACACCGGGCTACAGAAACTTACTTAACAGAACGTTTTGTAACGGCGTTGGAGGCCGAGCCTCAGGTTTACCGACGCATTCTTAACACTATTTGTTCACTTGGTACAGCACTACTGCAGAGTGGGACGCTAATTCCTAAACTGGTCAAGACTAGGTAAAGTACGAAAGCATTGTGACAAGCACACCCTCAAACGAACAAACACTACAATGTCCGAGCACTCAGTCACAAAGTAAAATGCGGTTGTAGTGTTCAAAGAATAAGGAAGAATATAAACAATATGACTGCATCAAAGCAGGCAACCATTACGTTATTAGACCTGCATCTTTCGAGAAGCAAGTACATATTTTTTCTTAATACGGCCTCAAATGTAAGAATGTTACATTGAACCTGATGAGTCATGACTGCTAACACTCGCTCTCCAGGGCAGGTTGTATAGAGCCCTGCATCCAAAATATAGGCCACACGCAATCTTTGCGTGCATGACTTTCCGAAGTTCCACCATAATTGTGATGCATACATGGGCGTAAAAAAGGAACGAAAAAGTACATTTTTAACTGCATTTGAACATCGGGAGAAGAGGCTCGCAGCTTGTTTGCTGCACAATATTTATCGCAGTTGCCTCTGAATGTCTTTGTCATCTGGGAGCTCAGTATCCAAAGATTTGAGATTTTTACCACCCATGTATCAATAATAGAGTGACTGCTTTTTGCACTCTTAGCCTTATTTAAACGTCATACAAACAGTTTTGCTGTAGTTGAAAACATTTCTATGTGATTCTGCATAAGCCTGACACACAGATAAAAGTTCTCTTCCCAACATTTCCGAAAATGAGAACTTTTTAGAATTAATCAAGATGCATACCGAACGATCAGGACAGAGTAAAATTTTGTATTCTCATACAAACACCTGGTTCCATACTCAACTAGTCCTTTAGTGTGACAGATGTATAGGCTACTACAGTAGTAAACCTACCTAATTTACTCTAGTTTTAGCAGATTCGTTCTAGCCCTATTCTTCTAGCATGTGCTTGAATTTCTATCACAAATGAAGATTCTAAACTTGAAAGATAGCCTATGTCAAGGGTGAGGGGATCTTTGAATGCTTCCATTTTGGGCAAAACGGATCAGGCGTTTTGTGTCTTTGGCGCATTACGGATCAGGTGTGTTTGGGGCAAAACGGCTTTTTCTGGCAAACATGAGTTGTGTGAAAGCTTTTAGAAGCACGTGTAGGGCGGTGAGCTTTCAGGACTTGCACTGGTTGCAGAAGTTAGGGTCTTGTAAAGCGTCATTTGGAGCCAAAGCGGTCCAGTAGGTAGGAACGTTCAACACTTGACTAACACTGATATGACACTTTACTAAACCTTTTTCCCAAGCCGTGGTACTGGGATCAACCCAGAAAGACACTAAAACGTGAAAAAGTCCTCAACCTAAATTTAGTTAATTTCCGAAAATTCAGCTAAACAACGCTTCTTTAAGAAATGTACTACGTTAAAATGGTGATCCGATTTGCCCCTAACAAAAATAATAATTAAAAGGTCGTAGGAGAATAAGCGGTTTGACAAGGCACTAACTGCTATGTCAAGATTTCTCTTATCAATTTTAAAGTTTTAGCAATATGCACGGTTCATCAGTACCCTAATGTTATAAAGAATCATGAAGGCAAATTGAGGCCTGTCTAAGACAAAATAGTACACGAACAAATAGATAAAAAATGCCTTAAAAATACGAACAGTGTAAACTATCTCCCAAGTTGACACTTCCAGCATATTTGTGGTTGAATACCAATCATTTACGAAATTTTCGATCAGATAACCTGTCTCAAGATAAATCTTGTAAGGAGATAATAATTAACGAGAAAGACAAAGAAAAATTCCAATAAGATTTCTTTAAAATGATCAGAATATGAAATTTCATCTTTATTCTTTGAAAGTTTCTACAAATGTCAAAATTGCTATGCAATGTTTTGAAAATTTCGGGGGTGGAAAATGCCCCAAATACCCCCCAACTGGTTGCGCGCCTGCAGCCATACCAAGCGTAGAGT